>Ga0307375_10004750_pt1 | contig 12897 bp, 11 predicted proteins | sample TR1MG_FD_202531 | JGI IMG/M metagenome (GOLD analysis project Ga0307375, IMG submission 202531) | Soil microbial communities from Risofladan, Vaasa, Finland - TR-1 | ecosystem: Environmental > Terrestrial > Soil > Coastal area > Acid sulfate soil | place: Finland: Risofladan, Vaasa | collected... | reverse complement strand
AAACAAGAAGCCGAGCAATACCGATATCGAACGTTTGAAAGCGGCTGTGCGTGCGCAACTTGAACGTATGGTGCGCCTCAACCCGACGCGTGCTGATTATCTAGAAAAGTTTCAGGAACTGATCGAGGGTTACAACGCGGGAAGTCGCAACATTGACGAGATATTTAAGGAGCTGCTGGCACTGTCCGCCATTCTGACGGAAGAGCAGACGCGCCATGTGCGCGAAAACCTGAGCGAAGAAGAGCTAACGATCTTGGATATTCTCACCCGACCCGCGCCAGAGTTGACCACCGAAGAACGTGAAGAGGTGAAGAAAGTTGCGCACCATTTGTTGGATAAACTGCACGAGTTGCTTGTGCTGGGGTGGCGGCAAAAAGTTTCTGCGCGCGCGCGCGTGAAGATCGAAATTGAGAATGCGCTTGATGAAGGTTTGCCACGTGCCTATTCCAAAGAAATCTATGAAGCTAAATGCTCGGCAGTGTTCGAGCATGTTTATCAAAGCTATCAGGGCGAAGGACAAAGTGTTTATGTTGCGTGACTGAATGAAGTCCAAGAATTAGATTGGGGTCGAAAGGGGCTAGTTTGTTTCACCAAATCTAGCCACACACATATTGCCCCCAATTTATTGACACACCATTCGCACTAGAAGTGGTTATCACTTTGCGCTGCAATGGTGTGCCTAACCCACGATAGACGGGCATCCCGGCCCGTTATCGTCCTGCCGTAATCCGTTATCCCAATCCGCTCGCCTTACTGCATATCGCCCAATCCCCACGTGCGATAGCACCTGATACCGCTCGTCAGATTGCGCTTGATTAATATTTTCCTGGTGATAACGGTGTGTAACCACATTCATTAGGAGCATCCCATGAGCGAAAAAAATCAAACCAAGCTGGTCGCCTTCCGCCTCGGACTGGCCGAGTACGAACAACTGTCACAGGTGGCACAGGCGGAAGATAAGACACCCACCGAAATCGCAAGGCAATCTGTACGCGACCGCCTCAACGGCGACCGCTTCATCGACATCGCTCGCCGTGAGACACGCGAGGCTATGCAGGAAATCGTACGGGCACAAGCCAAACATCTCGAAGAAATCCGCGATGTCGTTTTCCAGTCCGCCGAACACATTCAACTGATCGCGGTGGGCGATATTTCTGAAATGCAGTTGCATATCGGCGAGCTGCCCAACCGAACCTGACCAGCCTGCCGCGCGCGCGGCATCCACCTTTATCCAAACCAAAGGAGATCCACATGAGCAACCAAGCCAACGCACCCACCGAGAACCCGCTTCAAGAACAAAACGAAGAATACGCCATTCAGGAATACTTGGCCGGACTCGAAACGCCACCCCAAACTGCTGAGAACGCTCCCGTGGCCGAGCCCACCCTGGTCGACATCGACCCCTACGAAAACGAGCAATTCGAACAGGAGATGCGCGACACACAAATGGAAAATGACTCCAGATGGCTGGCGCGGCTGCTCCATTTGGGCATACGGAAGCCGAGGTAAGCGATGGAGCCGGTGCAGGACATCTTCTTCGGGCCAGTCCCGACCAACATCCCGCCGGGCACTAAAATCCGGCGCTGGGATACGGCCATCGGTGGCGGGCTGCTCGTCGGCCTGATGGGGTTCTTCCTGTGCGTCGCTGTGTTGTGGCGTCCGCTGCCGATCCTGGGTGACATCAACCACAATGTGCCGCTGCCGATCCATGCCAGGTATTGGAGCGAAATCCTGCTGTCATGGGTGAGCGGCGGTCGTTGGTTCGCAGAAAACGCCGACCGATACATCCAGGCCGTTAACCTGTTGCCGTTTTGGATGGTATGGGGTCGCTTGCTCATCGCTGGCAGCGCCAGCTTGGTATTGGCAGTCATCATCACCCGCGCATTGCTGACCCCCAGAGACCAGATCATGCACGTCGCAGGGGCGCGGCTGCGCACCGGCAAGGATGCGCTGCGACAAGCCCAACTGGATGCAAAAAAATCCCTGAACGGTGCGAAGCCGTTCATGCGCATCCATCCAGATTTACTACTTCCAAAATCTAAATGGACAAAGCACCTATTGCTATACGGCGGCGTAGGCGCAGGCAAAAGTCAGCTAATAATCCCAATTTTGCGCCGGATAATCCGCGCCCACCACCGCGCCCTCATATATGACGTGAAAGGAGACTTCACCTCGTACTATCCGACCGCCTTATTGATCTCCCCTTGGGATAAACGCAGCGCCATCTGGAGCATCGGGCGGGATGTCTGCACCCGCGATGCGGCACAGGAGTTCGCCAGTTCCATCATTCCGACCAATGACAAAGATCCGTTTTGGACGAATGCGGCCCAGTTTCTGATGACGGGCGTGTTGTTCTCGCTGCAAGCCGAGAAAGGCACCGACTGGGGCTGGCAGGAGTTGGCCGAGCGGTGCAACTACGACCAGGCCAAACTGTTTGAGCTGATGCAGCGTTATTACCCGAAAGGGGCGAACGTCATCGCCGATCCGAACAGTCCCCAGACCGGCAGTGTGATTTCCACGCTGGCGGCCTACACCCGGTTGATAGACGATCTGGCCGTGGCCTGGGGTAACACCGAAGGACGGAAGCACTTCTCCTTGCGCGACTGGCTGCGCCCTGATTATGCCGGGCCACGCCAAATCATCCTGCAAGCCGGTAAAGGCGAGAAACTCACCAGTGCCTACATCGCCGCGATGCTCAATTGCATCGTTCCGGAAATCATTTCCCCTGCGCTGTCCGACAACGAGCTGGGCCGCACCTTGTTCTTCGTGCTGGACGAGTTCACTTCGCTCTCCAAAATAAAAATCCAACCCTTGCTCGACAAGGGCCGATCCAAGGGCGTGTGCTGCATCTTGGGCTTCCAGGACATCGCCCAGGTGCGCAAGGTCTACGGCCAGGACGATGCGAAGAGCATCACCAGCATGGTGGGCACGCATATCGTGTGCCGCGTCGGCCCCGGCGAGACACGGGAGATGATTTCGAACCAGATCATCGGCAAGCGGCGCATTGCCACGCTCAATACCAATGTATCCAAGGGCAATGCCAATACCACGACGACTACCTCCTTTCACGAAGACGAGCGCCCGATCATTTTGCCCGCCCAATTGTCGAGTGAGCTGGGCGTCCGGCAGGACAACTCCCCGGCTGGATTCTCGATCCGGGCGTTGTATCTGAATGATGGCGACGTGCTGATGCTGGACTGGCCAGGCACCGATACCAAGAAGCTCAAGAAGCGGCGTTCGTACATTGAGGCGCCGTGGGTGAAGCCCGTTGTATCCTCGAAGACCAATGAAGTACCCAATTCGCAACCGTCCCCTGCCGGGCTGGCAGTGGTTCAACCAGAATCGCAAATCAAACGGGATGATGCCGAACCGGACAGTGCGCCATTACCGAAAACCAAACAAACCAAGCATGAAGTGCTGGCAGTCATCAGTGAATCGCCGCAGCCAGTGAATCAGGCAACGACATCCGAGAGTCCAGAGCCACTATCCGAGGCGACCGGAGAAATGTTGGCAGGTGTGGTGGGCGGCAGCGGTGGTGAACTGGTGATGAGTCTCGGTGCCGCGCTGGATGCGCTGACCAGCTCGCCACAGGCAGCTAAGCCCAAGGTAAAGGTATTCACCGGCAACGTCAGCCGGGGGCGATCATGCTGACCGTGACCGAACTCAACCAGTCGGGTAAAAATGCCAGCGGCCATGCGATGCTGGATTACCTGAAGCAGACGCAGACCGAATACTACCAGGACAAGGACGGCAATTCTGTGTCGGCTTCCCGCTGGCTGGGCAAGGGTGCCGCTTCATTACAATTGGCCGGTTCAGTAAATCACGAGGCGATTGATCAGCTGGCACAAGGCTACGGTCCAGATGGCAACGCCTTGTGCAAGAACGCTGGCGCTGACCACCGAGTGGGTTACGACTGCACCTTCAGTGCGGTCAAGCCGGTGTCTGTGCTGTTCGCAGCGGCCACCCCACCCGAGCGTGAGTTGATTCTGGCCGCACATCGCAATGCGGTGCGTGATGCCCTGGCCTATCTGGAACGCCAAGCCACCACTCGCCGAGGTGCGGGCGGTGCGGTTGAAATCAAGGTCGATGGCTTGGTCGCCTCCGGCTTTACGCATTTCGCCAGCCGCGATCTTGACCCGCAATTGCATGAGCATGTCCTGATCTACAACGTTGCCCTTGGCGAGGACGGGCAATGGGGCACTTGGAATACCGACCTGCTGTGCGAACACCAACGCGCAGCCGGTGCACTCTACCGTGCGGGACTGGCGCGTAATCTGCGCGACCTCGGCTACGGCGTAGAAAAACAGGTCGAGCGGGATGCCGACGACCGAGAAACCGGGCAGGTCTACTTCGGCGTGGCGGGTGTGGATGAGTCTATCCAACTGGCATTCTCCCAACGCCGTATTGCGATTGAAGCCTACATGCAGCAGCACAATGTCACTGCGCAGCAGGCATGTCTTGCGACCCGCAAAAATAAATCCGAGCCTTCGTTCGATGAACTCACCCAGCTATGGGGCGATACGCTGGACACCATGCGTCAGCAGGACGCGACGCTATTTCAGGATGCGCAGAGCTTGAAAGGAAAAGCGAGCCAGGTCGAAGGCTTGCCCGACCTGGGCGTATTGAAGAAGCTGCACCGGATGGAGAGCACCTTCACCCGTGCCCAATTGATCGAGCGCATCGCCCTGGAAAACGTCGGGCGCTTGTCGATCCGGGAAATCGAGCGTGAGGCGCAATTGTTCCTGGAGCGTGCCCCGGTAATCCAGTTGCGCAACAACGGCAAGAACCAAGAGCAATACGTGGCGCAATACATGCTCGCCCTGGAACAGGGCATCGTCGAGCGCGGCAATGCCCGCAAAGATGATTCATCGGTGCGAGTGCGAAAAGAACTGATCGATGCCGCCATGGCCGAGTTCGAGCGAGAGAAGCAGGTCACGCTGACCGATGAACAACGTAAAGCGGTGGAGTGGGTGTGCGCAGGCACAGGCGGGACATGCTGTGTCACCGGCTTGGCCGGAACCGGCAAGACCTTCACGGCACTGGCGTTCAAAAAGGCATTTGAGGCAGACGGGCGACGGCTGATCGGTGTTGCTATTGGGTGGGATGCCGCTAAAAAGTTGGAAGCCGAAACCGGAATGGAATCGTATTCCGCAGCGGCCATCCTCGAACAACTCAAATCCGGCAAGCTGAAATTGAGTGGTAGCGATGTGATTCTATGGGACGAAATTGGAACTTCTGGAACAGAGTTACTCTCAGCCATCCAAATTTTCTCTGACCAAGCAGGAACAGGCGCGAAGCTAATTTTACAAGGTGATGTGATGCAGTTGCAACCCATTGCGGCAGGCGCTGCGTTCCGGCTTGCAATCGAGGGCGTGGGGGATGCCCGGCTTACCGAGATACGCCGTCAGCACAATGAAGCCGACCGCAAAACGGCACGCATGTTTTATGGGCTCGATAATATTGGGAAGCCGATTGATGGGCAGGCCATTCTCGACCGACTGCATAAGCAAGGGCAGATCTTTGAAGCCGACTACCGCCCCGAGGCCATCAAGCAATTGGTGAACGACTATTTCACCAACCCAACCCCAGTTCGTGAAAAACTCGTGCTGGCCGGAACACGGGCGGAAGTCAAAGCCCTCAACCACGCCATTCGGGCAGAACACAAATCGCGTGGTGAACTAGGTCTTAGTCAAGACCTAAAGGTCAAGGCCGGTGGCGAGATCAAGACCATCGAACTCGCCACCGGCGACCGCATTCGCTTCGCCGAGAAGAACAAGGATCTAAAGGTGTTCAACGGCACGCAAGGCGTGGTTCAAAATATGCGCCTCAATCCAGACGGCAGCCTGGATATATCGGTGCGGCTGGAAAGTGACATACGGTCGCAGGAGGGGCGCATCGTTCGGTTCAACAGCAAGGATTTTGCATCGCTTGATCACAGCTATGCGATGACCGTCCACAAAAGCCAAGGGCAAGGGCGGGACAGTGTGTTCGTGCTCGCCAATTCGGGCATGACCGATCTCCATTTTGCATTGGTCGCGTTTACTCGCACCAAGCAGTCATTCCGGTTCTACGGAGCCAAGGATGACCTGGCCAGCATGGGGCGACGCTTTGGCCGGGAGCGCCTGAAAACCAATGCATCCGAACAACTTCTGGAGCAGAAACACCAGCAGGAGAAACTTGCGCAACGGTTGATGAGGCCGATCAACAAGCTTATAGACCTCACTGGAAAAATGCTGCGCCTGAACCAGCAGCATGCCGCGAGCGCGGCATCCTCCCTGAATCACTCCATCGCGTCAGCGCAAGACGTGGGAAAGATCACCTCTCGCGCCACGCCAACTTCACAGGATAGCCAAGCAACCCCGACGACCGGGAAGATAGTGCCTGTTAGGTCAGGCCTTCGCTTGTCGCGATAGAATATCGAGAGACAACCACCGTGGTAACTTTGTGATTTTGTGCTTTTTTAAAGTTCTTTCGAGTAGCATAGTAACAAGGGATGATATTCCGGTATGTGTGTAAGCTGCTGCGTGACAATAGATGTTGGATTCTCGTTATCTGCCAATGTCTGCTTTCCTAACCTTGACGGTTATAATGGACGCATTCATAGGATAGGTGTTGCCATGCTAATCGAGCGTCGAATTCAAAATGACCGCATAGAACTCTGGGAGTATGAGTGGGGATACCTGCCAAGCGGAGCATCACACAAGGAATTTATACGCCGCCTAGGTGTGGAGCAGCCGTTGGCACCAAATTTCGCCGCAGGTCATGTTCCTGTCGAAGCTATTTGCTGGGCGTATGGCCGCACATTAGGAAATATTGCGGTCTTTACCCAAGAGGTTCTGGGCAGCTTTACTTCAACGGAAGGAAGTGATGCCAAACTAAGCTGTGATTTTGTGGCTGCGGGTAAATTTCGCAACGGCCCAGAACGTTGGTGGTGTCGAACTCACCAATGTCATTGGGGTAACAAAGCCGACCTTGCCGCTGCAAAGCAATCCGGTGGCATGGTTTGCGCTGAGCATAATCAGCCCATGAGCTATAAAGTAAATCCACTTCAGATCAAACTCGATGAACATGCCGAGGTTAACATCTGGTGTGCGTTGCCACCAGCGATCTCAAGCGAGAAGGAAATAAAATCGGAACCACCAAAAATTCATTTGCACTACCGTAACGAGGCGGGTGGAATCAAAACAATGGACAACACATTCTACGCTGCCTCATTGCATTACAACCAGAATCTAGGGCTGTTTAATAACCGGGAAATTACCAAAGTTAATCTGACACCACCCGCAGCACTTGAGTATATGCTTGCAGTTGAGGAAGGGCGCGAATTAGATTGCATAAATTGCACCCACTGTGGCTACCCTCATTTGGATTTAGGAAGTTTCGCTCGTGAGCCCCATCGCAAACATTTCTGTGGCAATTGCGGCCGTGATAGCACGTGGAGCAAAGCACCTATTATTTCCACTCCACTTAAAACGCTAAACGACCAATTCGCTTCAGCATCCCAATTCATATTTCCTGATCGCGTGTTAAATTTGGATGAATATGAGGGTTGCAACTTCGAAGTTTGGGCATCGACCCCCGCCATCTTGTGGACTGCTAATCGTCCACAGGAAAAGGGTATTCACGTACACATCAAGGACGGTGCTAAGTGGATTGAGGACAATACGTTTCGAGAGGTGATTTACCAAGGGAAGCCACTGAATCGAATTGAATTGCTAAAGACGATGATTGCTAGAACCATTATTTGAAATACAACCAACCTAATCAACTCAGTAGCAATAGTTGTAGCTGGCTACGAATGCGAAGGATATTCGCTTTGATTAAAAAAACTTAGACTAATATTTTATCTGAGAGTCGCAACAGAGTGTGATTCTGATAAACAGGGAGAGTCATTGAGATGTCACAAATCAGCCGTATAGAATGGACAGAGGCAACATGGAATCCTACGGTAGGATGCACCAAAATTTCCTCTGGCTGTAAGCATTGCTATGCGGAAGCAATGGCGGTTCGTTTACGTGCAATGGGTACGCCGGGCTATGAGAATGGTTTCAAATTAACGATGCTGCCTGATCGACTTGAGGAGCCTCTACGCCGCAAGAAACCCACAACTTATTTTGTGAACTCAATGTCTGACCTCTTCCACAAGAGCATACCGGATGCCTATATTGACCAAGTTTTTGATGTGATTGCACGCAGCCCGCAGCATATATTTCAGGTGCTAACCAAAAGAGCGGATCGAATGGCCTTATATTTTCGCAATCGTTCAGTGCCACGTAATGCATGGCTCGGTGTAACAGTCGAAGATCACAAGCATGGCGTAACTAGAATTGACAGACTGCGCGAGATTGATGCGACTATACGTTTTCTCTCAGTCGAGCCACTACTTGAGGATATTGGTGAGATCAATCTTACGGATATTCATTGGGTAATAGTTGGGGGTGAGTCAGGGCCGAAGGCGCGTCCCATGAAGCCTGAATGGGTGGAGTCAATACGCCAGCAGTGCGTGGAGGCCAATGCAGCATTTTTCTTTAAGCAATGGGGTGGTTGGGGTGCGGATGGTGTAAAACGTGCCAAGAAACAAAATGGTCGCCAGTTTCAAGGACGCACTTGGGATCAAATGCCGGAGCCACCAGTACACTTTTGAAATATTCGAATGACTGTTAATCATTTATAAAGATTGTTGGTATGTAGACAATCTTGGAAAGTTTGCTGAGCCGTTCAACGTGAGGTGAATTCCCGAAGGGGTATATGAAGAAGCACTATGATTGGAAAGATGGCCCAGCAAAATTACAACAACATAGCGTTGCTAAACATGATTTGTTACGTAGTTATTTGGCCACTTACTTTCCCACGCTTATAAGCTCCCCACATCAAGATGAGTTACGCCTGACCATTGTTGATGGCTTTGCTGGTGGTGGTGCTTACCATCATGATGTCACTGGCGAATTTTTGCTCGGATCACCGTTTATTTGTCTCCAAGCAGCTGAAGAAGCAGAGGCGCGAATAAATAATTCAGGGCGCATTAAGAAAGTGCGTTTTAACGTCGATTTCATTTTCGTTGAAAAGGATCACGACGCAGCAAACTATCTAACTAAAACAATCAAAGACCAGGGTTTCAGTTCCCGCATTAGTAAAGATATTCATCTGCTTCAAGGCGACTTCAATTTACATGCGGACAAAATCATTGAAAATATCCGCAAAAAAACTCCTCGAAGTGGCAGGTCAATATTCATCTTGGATCAATATGGTTACGCCCAAGTACCCATGTCCCTCCTCGCAAAAATATTTCAAGTTTTGCCAAGGGCTGAGGTTATTTTGACATTCAACGTTGATTCATTTTCTTCATACGCGAGCGATAAAGGCGGACGCTCTCCTTTGGAAGGCATCGGCTTACCGAATATCTTTGAGGGTAAAAGCCTTCGAGAAATTAAGAATAATGAGCGCGATTGGCGCGCATATATACAAAGCCAACTTTATCCGCATATCGTTAGATCGGCAGGCTCTCGTTTTCACACCCCATTCTTTATACGTTCAACGCAAGGGCACGGAGATTTTTGGCTGTTGCATCTGTCCATGCACCAAAAGGCGCGCGATGTAATGACAGAAGTCCACTGGGAACACAGTAATACCTTTATCCATTACGGCGGAGAAGGTCTGGATATGTTCAAAATTGGCTATATCACTAATGCGGATGAGCGTTATTCTCAGCAGGGAAAGCTGGGATACATCTTCGACGATGATGCAAGAAAGCGTACTGAAGAGAAACTCCACCTTGATATTCCACGCTTGATATATGCCGATGAAGATGGCCAAAGTTTTGAGACGTTACATGCGACCACTTGTAATGATTCACCTGCTACTTCGAGGATTTATAAAGCAGTACTCAGCAGTCTTGCTAAGCAGGGAGAGATTGAAATTGTTTCGCCTGATGGGCACCATAAAAAAACATCGGCTAATCAAATCAAGGATGAGGATCGGATACTGCCACCTCGACAACGTAAACTTTTCCCCTGAAAAGTTCTAAACGACCGGAATGTGGAGCCACAGGTCTTGGTTGCATAACGGTCACTGGCGAGTAAGATGTCAAATGGTTGTTGGCCGGCCAAAACCTGTAGTTCGCGAGTTGCAGTTTTCCGACAATCAACATGTCAACATAGAGTTCCGCAACGTGCTGCCAATAGGGGGCGTTTGGTATATATGGCGCGACGGTCTAGACAAGATTTGGGTCGATCTAAAGCAAACTCTTGCGGTCACTTGTGGATGAGATGTAATCTTCTGTCGGAGGCTGGTGTATTCACTCTAGAAACATTTTGAGGAGACTACAATTAAGCAAATATCGGGCAATTGGCACTTGGGGTATGCGTTAGACAAACACGTTATTTCCAGTGTTTATATTGGAGACGACCAGTATGGTCATCCGAGATTTGATACAACCCGATCTAAAGTGGGTGAGGCCATGTATCAACTTAAATACCGAGATGACTGGACTCAAGTGGTCATTCTTGCTAAAGAACTTGCCGACGGTATTTATCCTAAGTTTGATAATGTGGGATTCCTAATTCCAATGCCTGCTTCAAAAGTGCGCACTAAGCAGCCTGTAACAGAGTTGACCAAAGCGCTGGGGAAGTTGGTCGGAAAGCCTGTCTATGAAAACCTGCTGATCAAAAACCCCAACGGAACACAATTGAAGGATATGGCCACTAAAGAGGAAAAAATAGAGATTTTGCGAGACGGTTTTAGCGTCTCCGATGAAATCAGTAACATGGGAACGTGGAATGCTTTGCTGGTTGACGATTTGTTCGATACGGGCGCTACACTGGAAGCTGCCTGTGCTGTGTTGCGGGATTATCCGAAGATTAAGAATCTTTACGTTGCTACACTGACATACAAAAGATAATTATGACTACTGTTTTTATCGCAGGCTCTATGAACATCACGCGCCTAGATCACAAGGTCAAAGAGCGCATTGATAAAATCGTCGTTTCCAATTTTAACGTGGTTGTAGGCGATGCTGATGGCGTGGACAAATCGATTCAGTCTTATTTATTCGAGCATGGAGTCCGCAATGCTGTCGTGTACTGCAGCGGTTCTCAGCCTCGAAACAACGTCGGAAACTGGCCAGTCCGTAACATCGACTCAATGCATGCACCAGGATCAAGAGCATTTTTCACAGCAAAAGACATTGAGATGGCCAAGGTCGCTGACTACGGATTGATGATCTGGGACGCGAAAAGTACTGGTACGCTTAGCAATGTCATTGAATTGCTGAGTCGAAAGAAAAAAACTGTTGTATTCGTCAACAAGGCAAAAGAGTTCAAAACGGTCGCCGATGTTTCAAATCTAGAGGCTCTTGCGATGTGCATGTCTGAGCACGCACGAGTCAAGGCGGATGAGAAGGTTCGTTTGTTTGACAAGATCGAAACACTAAAACACGAGCAGTCACAGATGTTTGCATAACAACGGCTAACCACTTCGTGCCAATGGGAGCATGCCGCAGTCGCGGCGTCCTCCCTTAATAACCCCATTGCGTCAGTGCAAAACGAGGGGAAAGATCACCACTTGCTTCCAGCTCAAGTCACCGACCATCCGGACCTTTCCAAAAGGGCTGGGCTTCGCCTGCCGCGATAAAATCGGTAACACCTAATCTGCGCAGAGGATTCATTTGTAATCTCGTTCTGCGTGAACTCCCCCTTGTGTTGGAACCTGTTTTTGAAGCCGCCCATGGCTTGCTACGCCTAACCTTCACGACTCACTAGCACGTCCCCACGCCATCTCGGCGGCTTTCGCGGCATAAAAATAAATCACTTTATTCCACGACCTTGTTCAGTCATGTGTCCCTGCAAACGTTCGTTGATCGTTCGGTTTTACGGCTTGCGCGCTCCTCGGTGAAGCGGCTCCAGAAAGCATGTAATCAACCAACAACAAGGAGAAACACCATGTTCACGCAAAACACAAATCAATCCTCCGCGCAGCAAATCAAAGTCGAAGCTCACCAGACAGCAGGTGTGCAGTTCTACGCCCAACCCTACAACCCAGATGCAAGAGGCTTCTACTTCTCAACGGAAGATGAGTATGAGCAGAAATCCAGCCAGTGCCGTGATTCGTTCAATTTGCCGGTGGAAGAGTTTGAGATTCAGTTTATCGACGGGAGCATGGAGGAGTCCGATTTATTCCGAGCTTGTGGCGTGAATCAAGCGAACCTCGGGCAGTATCTGTTCATCATCGAAGACGTACCGGAATACCAGTTGCCTGCGTTGTTTTACTTGTGCGATGTGCTTGGCTACAACATGGAGGATGCCATGAACAGGCTGGACGACGTGACCCTATACAGCGGGAGGCTGGAAGACGCAGCGGAAGAGTTGTTCGATGAATGCTATGCGCACGAAATCCCGGATAACCTGCGCAACTACATCGACTACAAGGCTTTTGCTCGTGACTGCGAGCTGGGCGGTGATATGACCGAGTTCGAGTTTGCTGGGGAAACTTACACAGTAACGAATGCCGCTTGCGTGTAAGGGTTGGCCCCCGAAGATCGGGGCCACTTAAAGTGTGACCCCTTTTGAATAGTCGCATTAAGTAATTTGGCGTGTGTTAGTGGCCTGGCTTATGCGTTGTCCAGTTGTTGTATTAGCTGTTCCATCAGTTCGGGCCTGCGCTTGAGTTTTTCAATTATGGTAGCTAATCCGTCTCCATCCTGAATTTTTTCGACGATCCCCGCTAGCGTTAACAAGCGCAGTTCCCATTCCTCAAAGTAGGGGCGCAATGCTTTTAATTTGGATTGGACGCTGAAATAACTGGCCGTGATGTCGGAGGTTCCCGAACTGTGATTTACCGATAACTTGGTTAGCAAGGAATCCTTTGTGGTACTCATCGTTTCACCAACGAATGTTCTGCGCA
>Ga0307375_10004742_pt1 | contig 12908 bp, 13 predicted proteins | sample TR1MG_FD_202531 | JGI IMG/M metagenome (GOLD analysis project Ga0307375, IMG submission 202531) | Soil microbial communities from Risofladan, Vaasa, Finland - TR-1 | ecosystem: Environmental > Terrestrial > Soil > Coastal area > Acid sulfate soil | place: Finland: Risofladan, Vaasa | collected... | reverse complement strand
CGCGAACCGCTTGATGGTCAACTACCGGTCCATCGCCGATCCAATCACGTCGACCAACCCGTCCCTCGCAACCGTCAATTGGTCCCAGTACCCCTCAGATCAGCCCGAGAGCGCATTCAGCGGTTCGATTTACGGTGGCGCCGACGGCACGGGCTCGCTCGTCGTGGTGGATAGCACGTCATGGCTGTGGCGCGGCAGCGGATTGAAGGATGGTGACGTGCTCGTCGGTGCGCTCGGCGGCGAGTTCAATCATTACAGCCCTCAAGTCCAGAATCCTCCGACCGTCCAGATCTTCGGCCATTCGCCGGTCGGTGGAGGCATCTCCGACATCACCTACGCAGCGCAACCGGGAGAAGGTGGGGTCTTCTGCACCGGAACCGGGTACTGGATCTACCGGCTCTCAAACGCGCCGCGCATGAACGGCGGCTGGGTGCCTATGGCATTGCCGGGCATCACCACCGCGCTCACCACCGCGACCGAGAATGTCCTGGCACTCTTCGCGAGGGGTCCCGCGGGCAACGTCATCCCGTCGGTCGACAACACCAAGTTGTTCTACTGACGCCGAGTCGGCGTCCCCACCGGCGTCGCGTCACTGAGGGCCTCGCGGGCGTGATAACTCGAACGCGTCAAGGGTGAGGACTGAACGTGCTTGAGTCCCAGCGCGGTGCCACGTATCGCCAGGTCCGCGAACTCCTGAGGCTCCCACCATCGAGCCACCGGAAGGTGATTCTCAGTCGGTCGGAGATACTGACCGATGGTGGCGATGGAGACTCCGACGTTGGCGAGGTCGGCCAGTGCCTCTTCGACCTCGTCGGCGTTCTCGCCCAAGCCCACCATCATGCCCGACTTGGTCGTGAGTCCGGATTCTGTGGCTCGAGCGAGCACGGTCAGCGAGCGGACGTATCCCGCGCTCGGTCGCACCGCACGCTGCAGACGGGCGACGGTCTCGATGTTGTGGTTCAGGACGTCCGGACGGCTGTCGATAATACGTTGCAGCGAGTCGCGGTCGCCCTTCAGGTCACTGATGAGCACCTCCACGTCGGTCTGGGGTGACCGCTCGCGAATAGCCCGCACCGTCGCCGCGATGGCGCCGGCACCACCGTCGTCGAGGTCGTCGCGGGCCACGCAGGTGACGACCGCGTGGCGAAGGTTGAGCCGGACCACCGCCTCGGCGACACGATCGGGTTCGGTCGGATCGAGTGGCAATGGTTTGCGGGTGTCGATGAGACAGAATCCGCAGGCTCGCGTGCAACGCTCGCCATTCACCATGAATGTTGCCGTGCCCGAACTCCAGCATTCGAAGATATTGGGGCAACCCGCCTCTTCACAGACGGTGACCAGTCTCAGGTCCTCGGTGAGGGTGCGCAGCGACTGGAACTCATTGCCCATGTGGGCTTCGACGCGCAGCCATTCGGGCTTCCGTGAACGGATCGGGATCCCCGCATCGGGGTCGACACCCGCCTTTCGGAGACGACGCAGCAATGGCCGTTCAGACGTGTTGGACGAGATGCTGCGGTCGACTCGCGCGATCTTGGCACCCTCACCGAGTCGACGCTCGAGCTCGAGGCCCAGTTGCTCCTCCACTTCAAGCGACGAGACAGTGAGTCCCAGCGACTGCAGGGAAGCCACGGGCTTATCCGGAATTCCGCAGGGAACGATGGCCTTGAAGCCTTCGAGATCGATGTCGACGTTCAACGCAACTCCGTGCAACGTGCGACGAACCCCCGATTGATTACGCTCGGTGCGGACTCCGACCGCCGCAATCTTGGACGCACGGCCCTCCAGTTGGGCCCAAACGCCCGGGTAGCCGTCGAGACGACCCACTTCACCCAAGAGGCCGTCAGTGTCAAAGAACCTCACCGTGGCGATGACCGCATCCTCGAGTCGCCTTACGTGCGCCTTGCCAGCCGAGGGGTCGTCCGTGACGGTGACGATGGCCCACGCCACGACTTGACCTGGCGCGTGATAGGTCACGTCTCCACCGCGGTCCGCGTCGACGACGACGGCATTGAGCGACTCCGGGGGGACCAGAAAGTGTTCGTCTTGGGTTCGGATTCCCCGGGTATAGGTCGGCGGATGCTCGAACAGCAGGACGTAATCATCGCCGGACTTCATCAAGGCCCGCTGCAGGTCATTGGCCTCGTGAAAGGTGATTCGACCCAGGTGTCGGCGACGCAGCATTTAGCGCTCGCCCTCGATATCCATCGCAGCGAGCAGGGCGCCAACCCGTTCGAGATACTGCACGGCGGCGTAGGGCTCGCAGACACGGTGGTCAAAGGAGAGACCCAGAATCAAGCGGTGACCGATTTCAATGGCCGGGGCACCTCCGTGCTCAACGACCACCGGCACCCGCCGTACTGCGCCGACCGACAACATGGCCACCTGGGGCTGGATGATGATTGGTTGGGTCATGAGCGTGTGCTCACTCGGTGCACCGATCACCGTGAACGTGCCACCCATCAAGTCGTCGGTATTGAGATGACGTGTCGCCACACGCTCGTCAAGATCCGCGACGCGACTGGCAATGGCCCGCAGGGTGAGGCTCGCGGCGGCGTGCACTACGGGGACCAGCATCCCGTCGTCGGACACGGGGCGGACGAATCCTAAGTTGACCGTGCGGTGGAGCACCAACTCCTCACCGTGATACGAGGCGTTCAAGTAGCCGAATTCCGCCAAGGCCCGAACCGCGGCCAGACCGACAACCATCTCGTCGGTGACCTGATATCCATCGATCGTATCTCGACCGAGCCGGTCCAACTCGGCGAAGACCCCGCCGTCGACTTCGACGGCGACGAATCCATGCGGGATGCCTTGGGTCGAGACCACCATGTGCTGGCCCATACGCCGGCGCCCATTGGAGAGGGGCAGGACGACGTCCTCAGTCGGTCCGTGGGCGACCGCGCGCTCGGCGTCACGACGCGTGATCGCGCCGCCCGGTCCGGTGCCACGCAACGAGGATGGCTCCACACCACCATCGGCCAAGATTCGGCGAACTACCGGCGACACCACGATGCCGCTGACGGTCCCCGTCGACACCGAAGTCGGTGTGGCCTGCGAACTTGGTGCAGCCACCGTGGACGGGGCCGAGGTCGGCGCGGGCCCCGACTCTCCCGCGACGGCGTTCTCATCGATCACCGCGACCCGAGCGCCGGTCTCGACGGTGTCACCCTCTTCGGCGAGGATCTGGGTCAGTACCCCGGCGGCCGGCGACGGCATCTCCGAGTCGACTTTGTCAGTCGACACCTCGAACAGGGGCTCGTCGCGCGCGACGAAGTCGCCAACCTTCTTGAACCATGTCGTGATGATTCCTTCGGTGACCGATTCACCAAGCGAGGGCAGGGTGACGTCAACCAACGTGCAATCCTCTTCCGGCCAGTGCCAACAGCGTCTCACCGAAGGTCTCCGAGAGCGACGGGTGCGGCTGAATCAGCGCGGCGGCCTCCTCGGCCGTGGCCTCCCAGTTGACCGCGAAATAACCCGCGCCCAACTGCTCAGTCACCCACGGACCAGCCATGTGGACGCCCAAGATCTGGCCCGCAGTGCCGTCGGCTCGCTTCTCCGCAATGATCTTGACGACGCCGTCAGTGTCGCCGATGATCTGGGCGCGGCTGTTGCCGCCGAAGGGGTCCTTCTTCACGACGACGTCGTATCCCTTCTCCTTGGCCGCGGCCTCGGTCAGGCCACAGAAGGCAACTTCAGGGTTCGAGTAGATCGCCCAAGGGACCCGGTCGTAGTCGACGGGAACCACGAACTCACCCAGAATCGTCTTGATCGCCACGATGGCCTCGGCAAATCCCACGTGGGCCAACTGGGGCGTGTTGGCGACGATGTCACCGACGGCGAAGACATTCGCATTCGCGGTGCGCTGATACCGGTCAGCGACCACGAAACCGCGCTCGTTGATCTCGACTCCCGTACCCTCGCCGAGCAGTCCCTCAGAACGGGGGCGCCGTCCAACCGACATGACGACCATCGCCACTTCCAACGCGTCGGCACCTTCGATGGCAATCGAAGTGGCGCCCTTCTTCGGGGTATGGCCAGTGATATTCACACCGGCCCGAACGTCGATGCCACGCTTCTTGAACGACCGCTGGACCACACTCGCGACCTCGGTGTCGCAGCCGGCGAGGATTGACGGCAGGCTTTCGAGAATGGTGACTTGGGTTCCCATGTCCGAGAGCATCGAGGCGAACTCGCACCCGATGGCGCCGCCCCCGATGACCGCGGCAGTCTTGGGTAGAGCCGTCAGTTCGAGGAACTCGTCGGAGGTGACCACAACCTTCCCGTCAACGTCGAAACCGGGCAGGGTGCGCGGCACCGAACCGGCGGCCAGAATCACGTTCTTGCCCTTGGCGACGACACCGGCATCGGCACCGTCGAGGACGGTGACGGTCAGATCGGAGTCAAGACGACCGGTTCCTTCGAAGATGGTGACCTTGCGGCCCTTCAGAAGCCCAGAAAGCCCCTTGAACAGGCGGTCGACGATCTCGTTCTTTCGCGTCTGGCTGACCGAGAAGTCGACCGATGTCTTACCCGTGGTGATCCCGAAGGTCTGGGCATGCTCGACGGTGCGTCGAACGTGCGCGGTCTCGAGGAACTCCTTGGCCGGTACGCAACCACGGTGCAGACACGTACCGCCAACCTTGTCGCGCTCAACCAGAGCCACGCTGAGACCCGCTGCGGCGGCGTAGAGTGCAGCGGCGTAGCCGCCAGGTCCCCCTCCGATTATGACGACATCGAACTGCTGGACCTCGTTTGCCACGGTCTATCCCTTCAATCGTTTGGTGAATGACACCCGGGGGGAATCCTAATGTTTCCCATGGGACCGCGGACGGCGTCAGGAGTGGCGTCCGCGCTGGGAATCCGCCGCAGCGGTCGCCAGGACGTCGACGAAGTCGTTCATCGGGTCGCCCGAATGGCCCTTAACCCAAGTGAACTTGATCTCGCGGCCGACGTTCAGCACCAGGCCGAAGAGCTCTTCCCAGAGGTCGCGATTGGCGACCGGCTGACCTTGCGAGTTCTTCCAACCTCGGCGCAGCCAACCGACGTGCCACTTGTCATTGAAACACTTGACCACGTACGAAGAATCGCTGACGATCTCGATTGGGCCGTCGGGGAATTCACGCAGGGCCTCGATTACCGCCAGCACCTCCATGCGCTGGTTCGTCGTGTGCGCGGCCGCGCCGCTCGCGAACTCCTCGAAGCCGCAAGCCCACGCCCATCCTCCGGGTCCTGGATTACCGCGGCACGACCCGTCAGTATGAATTCTTTTCATATGGTGCGAGTGATCCACGCATCCGGGTCTGAGGTGAAGCGGGTGACCGCCGTGGGCAACTCGCCTCGCAACACCTGACCCAGCGTCACGTGCTCAAGCACCTCGCGCAGGGCCCCACGCACGGCGACCCACACGTCACGCAGGTGCTGAGCTTCGCCCTCGTACTGCAACGTTTCAGGTCGCATGCCACGCACACCAGCCATCGGTCCGCTGACGACCCGCAGGATGTCGGCGATCATCATCTGGTCGGGGTCACGGGCGAGTTTGAAACCACCTTCGGGGCCACGTTGGCTAGTGACCAGTCCTCCACGGCGCAGGTCCGAGAGGATGGCTCCGAGGAATTTGGCAGGTAGGTCCTGCTCTTGAGCCAGATGTTCGGCGCTCACCGACACATCACTGGCCGCCAGAGTGAGCAACGCCCTGATGGCGTACTCGGCTTTGGCGGGAATCTGCATGAGCTCCATTCTGCCCCAGTCGAGGAGCTCGGGTGCCATTGGACGACAACTTCTAGGGTGGGAAACGTGTTTGACCTCAATGACCGACGACTTTACCTCTGCGTACCTCAGCGTGACGATATGGCGACCTTCCTCCCCAACGTTCTGCGTGGCGGCGTCGACATCGTGCAATTGCGCGAGAAGAACCGCCCGCTCGACGAACAATTGCGGGCCGCTCGGATCATGTTGCCTATCTGTCAGGACTTCGGCGTCCCGTTCATCATCAATGACTCGCCGGCTCTCACATTGGAAGTCGGAGCTGACGGCGTCCACGTGGGCCAAGACGACATCAGCGTCGCGCGATGTCGCGAATTGCTCGGCGACGAAGCGATCGTTGGCCTGTCCACCCACTCGGACAGGGAGTTCACCGACGCACTCCCCCAAGCAGCCACGTACTTCAGTGCGGGTCCAATTGTGCCGACTCCGACCAAGCCCGGTCGCTCGGGCACTGGACTCGATTACGCGCTCACCTGCCAATCGCGCAGCGACCGGCCAGTCTTCATCACTGGTGGAGTCGGTCCTGACAACATCGCCGACTTGGTGCTCGCTGGACTGCGCCATTTCGTGATAGTTCGCGCCCTCACCGAGGCCAGTGACCCCTACGGGGTCGCCGTCGCGTTGCGTCGGGCCCTCGATACGGCGATGTCAGCGGTGCCGGTCGAGCCAGCCCAATAGGGTGGCGACCATGCGCGGATCGGCGCGCAATTGGTGTCCCGCCCCCTGAATGAGTCGCAACTCCGCTCGTCCGTCAGCAGCTGCGAGAAGATCACGCGCATCCGAAGCAGGTACCTCGACATCCTCCGTGCCGTGTCCGATGAGCAGTCGGCGCGGCGGAATTCTTGCGACGGCACCCAAAGGGTCGATGGCCAGCACGTCCTTCAGGAGGTCCTCCGGACCCAGCAAGTCCTTTTCGTCGCCTACGACACCCGCCACTTGGACCGCACGTCGGAGATCCTGAGCCGAGCCGCACCAGGGTCCCAGGTGGGCGGGGGTGGCGAAGGTGGCCACGCCTCGCACACGTTCATCCTCGGCAGCGGTCGCGAGGGCGAGCGCACCACCAAAACCGAAGCCGGCCAGCGAAACCCGCTGGTCGACAAATTCCTCCCGATTGAGGATCAGCTGCAAGTCGTGGCGCCACTGGGTCGCGGAAAAGGTGCCCGTGCTACCACCGACGCCCGAGAGCGTGCCGGACGCTACGACCCAGCCCGACTCATTGGCGAGGTGCTCCGCCAACTCAGGGAGTAACCCCGCCGCTTGGCGGCCCATGCCCATCGCGCGCGGCAGCCCGTGAACCAGCACCAGCACGTGACTGGTCGAGGGGCGTGAACTCGCCGTCGCAATGCGCAAGTCGAGCAACGAACGACCGCTCTCCACCTGTTCGTGGGCAAGCACGACGGGCTAGATGCCCAAACGCTGCGCCAGGAGTTCGCGGTGGTACGACGGATCACCCAAGAACAACTCGGAGCTCTTCGCGCGCTTGAAGTAGAGGTGGGCGTGGTGCTCCCAGGTAAATCCGATGCCACCGTGGATCTGGATGTTCTCCGCCGCGCAATGGAAGTATGCCTCGGAACAGAAGGACTTGGCCAGACTCGCCGCAATTGGCAATTCGTCATTGCGCTCCTGCGCGGCCCAAGCGGCGTAGTAGGCCGCGGACTTCGCCGATTCCACGTCGAGCAACATGTCTGCGCACTTGTGCTTGATTGCCTGGAACGACCCAATGGGTCGACCGAACTGCACTCGGTTCTTCGCGTACTCAACCGAATTGTTCAGCACCCGCTGGGCGCCGCCCACCTGTTCGGCGGCCAGGGCCGCAGCGGCAACCTGCAACATGGTCTGCAATCCATCCAACGCGCCACCCTCCACGCCCACCAACGTCGCGGGAGCGTTGTTGAATTCAATTCGACTCTGCTTGCGGGTCTGATCCATCGTGGGCAGCATGGCCCGAGTCACACCATCCGCATCACCCTTGACCGCGAATAGCGACAGGCCCTTGTTGGTCATGGCGGGCACGAAAATGACCGAAGCCACATTGCCGTCGGTCACGTAACTGCGCACGCCGTTCAAAGCGAAACCACTCCCCGATGCCGAAGCACTGGTCGATGTGCTCGCCAGGTCCCATTGTCCTGAATCATCGGTCAAGGCGACGGTCGCAATCGTCTGGCCCGATGCGATGCCAGGCAGGTACTTCGCCTTATCCTCATCTGAACCGACCAAGAGCACCGCGTTGGCCGCAAGGGCCACGGTGGAGAAATATGGCGAACAGAGCAGAGCAGCGCCCATCTCCTCAAAGACGACGTAGAGCTCAACGGGTCCGTAGCCCTGTCCGCCGAACTCTTCTGGGATTCCGAGACCCTGGAGCGCCAGTTCGTTCGCCATCTGTTCCCACACGGCGGGGTCATACCCCTCGTCGGTGGCCATCAAACGGCGAACTTCCGTCTCGGGTGACTTCTCGTCCAAGAACCGCTTGACCATCTTGCGCAGCTCTTCTTGCTCTTCACTGAAGCCAAAGTTCATCGCAGACCTTTTCTTTCCCTACCGGACGGTAATCCCGGTAACAGCGACATTAGCGAAACTTGGGACGGACGTTCGAGTGGCAATCTGGAGGGATGGACAACGTAGAGCTGGTCTGGTCCGATGGCGCTGCCGAGGTCCATCGATTCGTGGTGGGACCGGTGGACAACAATGTGTACGTGGTGCGCTGTCGGCGCACCGGAGAAGCCGCGCTGCTGGACGCGGCGAACGAGCACGACCGGCTCCTACGGGTCGCGACCCGGCTCGGGGTCACTTCGGTGCTGGAGACGCACGGCCATTGGGACCACATCGGTGCGGTGTCGGAGGTGCGCGACGCAGGAATCGACGTGTGGGTTCGGACCGAGGACGCCACCCTGCTACCGGGCTACGACCACCTGCTCGAAGACGACGCGGTGCACCGGGTCGGCGATCTCCGTCTTCGCACCCTGCACACCCCAGGTCACACTCCCGGCAGTATTTCCTTCGCGCTCGAGAACACCCCACTGCTGTTCACCGGCGACACGCTCTTCCCCGGCGGGCCGGGAAACGCCACCTTCGATGGCGGCGATTTTGCCACGATTATCAACTCAATTGAGCAGCGGATCTTCCGGGTCTTCGACGGTGCCACGATCATCTGGCCCGGTCACGGAGCACCATCCACCGTCGGCGCCGAGCAACCTCACCTGGATGAATGGGTGGAGCGGGGCTGGTAACCCCGGGTCATTCATTGGGCCCGACCGATAGGCTCATGGTCGTGCCAACACCCTTGTTAGAACTGAAAAACCTCCATGTCGAAGCCGACGGCGCCCCAATCCTGCGCGGTGTCGACTTGATTGTTAATGAGGGAGAGGTCCACGCGCTCATGGGGCCCAACGGCGCAGGCAAATCCACCCTCGCCAACGTGGTCATGGGACACCCGGGTTACACCGTCACGGACGGAGAGATCCTGCTGCACGGTGAGAACATTGCGGACTGGTCCTCCGATCAGCGTGCGCGAGCCGGCATATTCCTGGCGTTCCAGTACCCCGAAGCGATTAGTGGCGTCTCAGTGACCCAGTTCCTACGCCAGGCGATTTCGGCCCGTAAGAATTTGCCCGAACTGAGCGTGCTCGAAGTACGGCTCGACCTCGCCGAATGGATGGACCGGCTTGGGATGGACCCGGCGTTTGCCGAACGCCACTTGAACGATGGATTCTCGGGCGGCGAGCGCAAGCGTAATGAAGTACTCCAGATGGCCCTGCTCGAGCCGATCCTCGCCTTGCTCGACGAGACCGACTCCGGCCTCGATATCGACGCCCTGCGCGTGGTCGCGCGTGGCGTACGAACCGTTCGAGACGAACACCCCGCCATGGGTGCGGTGGTGGTGACCCATTACGTCAAACTCCTCGAGGAGATCGAGCCCGACCAGGTCCACATCCTCGTTGACGGCCAGATCGTCCACTCCGGTGGCCCGGAGTTGGCCCAGGACATCGAACACGAGGGCTACGACGCGTGGCGCCCGGTGGCATCATGAGCAGTTACAGTCCCGGCGCCGTCCGCACCGACACGCCACTACTGGCGCGTGTCATCAACGGCCACACCATCACCTATCTCGACTCGGCCTCCACCTCCCTGCCACCGCGTGCGGTGATCGAAGCGATGAGCCGGTACTACGAACTCCGCCACGCCAACGTGCACCGCGGCGTCTTCCAAACGGCCGTCGAGTCGACCGACGCGTACGAGTCGGCCCGCGAAGCGGTCGGCCGGTTCATCAACGCCCCGGGCGGATCGGGCGAAATCGTCTTCACCAAGAACGCCACCGAGGCGTTCAATCTGCTCGCGAAGTCATGGGGTGCGGCCAATCTCAAGCCCGGTGACGTCGTGCTGGTCAGCGAGATGGAACACCACGCGAACATCGTCCCGTGGTTCCAGTTGCGCGAGGTCACCGGCATCGAGGTCCGGTTCATCCCGGTGACTGACGACTTCCGCCTGGACCTCGCCAACATCGACGAGTTGATGGTCGGCGTGAAGCTGCTGTCCGTCACGGCCATGTCGAACGTCTTGGGCACCATCAATCCCGTGAAGGACTTGGCCGCAGTGGCCCACCGTCATGGCGCGCTCATCGCGGTTGACGCGGCACAATCAATCGCCCACGGCGTCACTGACGTCAGCGACCTCGATGTTGACTTCCTCATCTTCTCCGGTCACAAGATGCTCGGGCCAACCGGTATCGGCGTTTTCTGGACTCGTGAGGAGATCCTCAATGCGATGCCTCCTTTCCTCGGCGGAGGAGGCATGATCGCCGATGTTCGAACCGACGGCTACACCCCCGCCATCGGACCATCGCGGTTCGAGGCCGGCACACCACCGATCGCGGAGGCCGTGGGACTCGGCGCTGCGGTGCGGTATTTGGAGGGACTGGGGATGACGCACATCATGCGCCACGAGAGGGTTCTGACTGGTGACGCCCTGGACCGCCTGTCCACTGTCTTCAGCGGTCGGGTACGCGTGATCGGTCCCAGTGGCACCACGGACCGAGGCGGCGTCATCAGCCTCGACGTCGACGGTGTTCACCCCCACGACGTGGCTCAAGTCCTCGACCAGTTCGGGGTCTGTGTTCGTCCCGGCCACCACTGCGCCAAGCCCCTAATGCGCCGTTTCGGCCTCGCCGCCACGGCGCGAGCGTCGTTCGGACCATATTCACTCACCCAAGACACTGACGTCTTGATCGAAGCCCTCGGTCACGCCGTCGAGATGTTCGGATAGAACCATGTCAAACCTCGAAGACCTGTACCGTGAGATCATCCTCGACCACTACCGCTCACCGCGCAACCGTGGCGAACTCCCGAGTCCGCCCGCGATTCGAGTCGAAGGCTTCAATCCCCTCTGTGGCGATGAATTGGTCGTCTACCTCATCGTCGAGGACGGCGTACTCACTGACGTCAAGATCACCGGCCACGGTTGCTCCATCTCACAAGCTTCGTCGTCATTGATGACCACCGCCGTCAAGGGCAAGCCCGTCGAGAAGGTTCGCGAAGTCATCGACACCTTCAAACAGCTGATGACGGTCCACGAAGCGACGCTCGAGCACGACGGGGAACCCGCCAAAGTCGATCTGCGCGCGATTGGCGAGCTCGCCGCCCTACAGGGTGTCGTGAGATTCCCCGTCCGCATCAAGTGCGCCACTCTGGCGTGGAACACTCTCACCCAGGGACTCGACCAGTTGGCTTGATTCCCCTTACGGAGTGCAGGGAACTGGATCGAAGTAAGGGACCTGCGCCGAGGGGTTGACCGTGGTCGTGGTCGTCGCACCCGTCTGGTGCTTCTTCGGCGTGCTGGTCGACGTTGACTTGACCGTGGTCGTAGTCGTCGTCGTGGTGACGACCGGTGGCATCGGCGTCTGCAGCGCAGAATTAGGCGGAGGATTGGTCGGGGCAATCAACTGATTCCCGAAGATATTGACCAACATCTGCTGGGCGGCAGGCTGATCGACGAACAGCACGTCACCGACATTGGCCGCGGTACCCGAAACGGTCGGCAAGGTGTAGGTCTGGATCATCGACGGATTGAGGCTGTGGAATCGCAGCGCCAATCCAATAAGTTCATTGAGTGAGAAGTTACTGTCGAGGGTGATCCCTTCAGGAATCTTCGACAGAAACGAGTTGATCGTGAGGGGATTGTAAAGACCTTTCGCCCGACTCAGCATGGCCCGGAGAAAGGCGTTCTGACGGTCGATGCGACCGAAGTCACTCGTGCCGTCGTAGTTCCACGTTCCGTTCTGGTACCAGTAGTAGTGACGGCTCCGAGCCACCGCCAATGCCTGGAATCCCGTCACCAACTGGCAACCGGCGTGGTGGATATTGAGACCGGAGTAGGGGTCCTTCGCCGGAAATGGGAAGTTCAGGTAGACGCCACCGATGGCCTGGGCCGCGTTGATCAGGCCGCCGAAGCTGACCACGATCGTATTCGCGATGGGAATGCCGAAATTGGCGGTGATTGTCTGGGCCAGCAGCGATGGCCCATTTCCGAAGTTGACGTTGATGCGGTTGAATTTGCCGAAGAGTGCGGTGTTGGCCAGCAGGGTCGTCATTGTGTCGCGTGGAATCGACAACATGCTGAGTGTGCCCTGGGTGGGATCGACGTGGATGATCTTCACGACATCACTGCGTTGTCCCGACACTTGACCCGTCGTCGCACCAGTCTGAGCGGCCACCGCGCCCGACAGGCCCGCACGCGAGTCGGAACCGATCGAGAGGATATTGAAGGGCTGGCCCGAGATTGGTTTCACCTCGCCGCTGACCTGAATCTTCTTGATCTGACTGAAGCGATAGTTGGCGTAGACGTATCCTCCACCCACTAGTGCGACGACAAGTCCAATGACGGTCACCCCCGCGATGATCGCGTAGCGGGTTCGCCGCGAGAATCGGCCTCGACGAGGCTTGCGGGCATCACCTTCGCGCCCCTCGAGCGCGTCACCCAGCGCGACCAACCGGTGCTCATTAGCGAGCGCTCGCTTCTTCGCAGCGGAAGATTTCTCTGAACGGCCTCGAGGCGCGCTGTGACGTCCATCAGCCATTTGGCGATTTTACCCGGCCCGCGCCCTGCCCGAAGCGTCAGGCCCTGGGCGCGCGGAACGGCTCGTAGCCGTC
>Ga0307375_10004739_pt1 | contig 12911 bp, 10 predicted proteins | sample TR1MG_FD_202531 | JGI IMG/M metagenome (GOLD analysis project Ga0307375, IMG submission 202531) | Soil microbial communities from Risofladan, Vaasa, Finland - TR-1 | ecosystem: Environmental > Terrestrial > Soil > Coastal area > Acid sulfate soil | place: Finland: Risofladan, Vaasa | collected... | reverse complement strand
AGAGCGAACTGGCCAGCGTGATTGCGCATGAGATCGGCCACATCACGCAGCACCACCTGGAGCGCGCCTTCGAGGCGTCCAAAAAGGATGCGCCCTTGATGGCCCTGGTGCTGCTTGGGGCGATCGTCGCCGGCGCCGGCAGCGGCAGTGGCGATGCACCGATGGCGGTGCTGGCCGGCGGACAAGGCCTGCTGGCGCAGAAGTCGATCAACTTCACCCGCAAGGACGAGATCGAAGCCGATCGCGCAGGCATCCAGACACTGGCCAAAGCGGGTTTCGACCCCAATGCGATGGCTGATTTCTTCGAGCGCATGGAAGACATGATGAGCGCCAATGCCGGCGGCGAGGACGTGCCGGCACTGCTGCAGACCCACCCGGTAACCACCCTGCGCATCAGTGATGCCAAGGCACGCGCCGGCGCCTTGATCGCCGAGCAGAAGCTGCACCCTTCCGGCACCATCCTGGACAAGGCCCAGTGGGCAAAGAGCACGGCACCGATCCCCTACGTCAAGGATCCCACCAAACTGCTCCAGGCCTCCGCTGTCGAAAATCCAAGCACCTATCAGCTGATGCGCGAACGCGTCGATGTGCTGGTCAACGATGCCACAAGGCAGGCCACTTACTACCGCACCAACCTGCAGCAGCGTGCCTTCGACACCCCGGCGCACCGCTACGGCTATGCGCTGGCACTCACCCGCAGCGGCCGTGGCGCCCAGGCGGTCGTGCAATTGCAGCCACTGGTGAAGGCGCACCCGGACAATCTGATCCTGCAGCTGGCGATGGCCGATGCCCGCCTGCAGGCAGGTCAGCGCGCGGCGGCCCTGGCCATCTACGACGAGCTCAACCGGCAGTCGCCACGCAACCGCGCGGTGGCACTGGCCTATGCCAAGGCGCTCACCGCCGGCGGCGACAAGGCTCAGGCGGCTCTCGCGGCAAACCTGTTGCGGCCACTGATGGAAAACGCTGCCGAACCGGAAATCTACAGCGCCTACGCCCGTGCCAGCGAGGCGGCAGGCGATACGGTGCGGGCCGGCGAGGCGTTTGCCGATGCCAGCTACTACTCGGGGCGACCGTTCGATGCGATGGAGCAACTCAAACGGCTGCTCAAGCGGAAGGATCTGGATTATTACGCCCGGGTACGCATCCAGGCACGCATCACCGAGCTGACTCCGCTGGTGCTGGAGCTGCAGAAACGCAGGGTGAAGACCGCGGACAATCCGGATGGCCGCCAGCAGTTTCAGCATGATGCGAATTGCGACGCCCGCCTCTGCCTTGGCGCCGGCAACGGCTGAACCAGCCACTTCCGGCTTGTTGCCGTTCGCTGGCCTGTGTCAGTCTGGTGGCAAATCGACTCCATGGCACCCGTCGTCTGTCATCGACAGGTAATATGCATGCGCTGCAATACCCCGGTCACGGACCACAGGCGGACCACCGCGTGCACAAGCGCATCCTCATCGTTGAAGACGAAGCATCGATTCGCGAGATGATCGGCTTTGCCCTGCGCAAGGCCGGCATGGACGCGATGCAGGCGGCCGACGCCCGCGCCGCCCAGCTGGCGATAGCCGAGCAGGTACCGGACCTGATCCTGCTTGACTGGATGCTGCCGGGCACCAGCGGGCTCGAACTGGCCAGACGCCTGCGCAAGGAAGAACTCAGCCGCGAAATCCCGATCATCATGCTCACCGCCCGTGGCGAGGAGATGGATCGTGTCAACGGGTTGGAAGCCGGGGTCGACGATTACGTGGTGAAGCCGTTCTCGACCCGCGAGTTGATCGCGCGGATCAAGGCCGTATTGCGGCGCAGCCAGGGCGACGACGGTTCCGGCATGGTGGAGCTTGGCGGCCTGCGCATCGACGGCCCGGCGCACCGGGTGTTTGCCGGCGAGGACGAGGTGTCGATCGGGCCGACCGAATATCGCCTGCTGCATTTCTTCATGACCCACCCCGAGCGCGTCTATTCGCGTACCCAGCTGCTCGACCACGTCTGGGGCGGCAGCGTGTACGTGGAGGAACGCACGGTCGACGTGCATATCCGCCGTCTGCGCAAGACGCTGGAACCATGGAAGCTCGATGCCATGGTGCAGACGGTTCGCGGCACCGGTTACCGATTCTCGATGAGTGCGTGAACGCCACGCCAGGCACAGGCTTGCGGCTGGACCGGCTTTTGCGGATGCTGGCTTCCTCCTGACTCATGCCCACCGGCGATCTGCCTGAATGGTCCAGCCCGCAACCCCCGCCTGGAAATGGCCGGCCGCACTCGCCGCCGCCCTGCTGGCGGGTGCGATGTTGGGCTGGCTTGCCGATGGACAGATTGCGACCGGAGTAGCGCTGGTCGCCGTGGCGGAAGTGGTCTTGCTGCTGACTCGAAGCCGTCATCAAACCCGGGCCATGATGACCGCAACCACGGCTATCAGTCCTCTGCAGCATGACCGTTTCATGACACGCACCCGCCGCATCGCCTCCAGCCTTCGCGATTTGCGCAACGCCGCAAGCCAGTTGCCGGACGCGGTCGTGCTGCTAGATCAGCAACAGCAGGTTCGCTGGTTCAACCACGCCGCCGAAAACCTGCTCGGGCTGCGTCGGCCGAGGGATCGCGGCGTGCGCCTGAACGAGCGCATGGCTCCCTCCGCGCTGGCTGGCTGGCTGCAGGATGGCGCGCAGGAACCGCTCAACGATATCGCCGCACCAGGGCAGCCTGGCAGCCAGCTCAATGTCAGCCTGCTGCCGTTCGGTCGTCGTCAGCATCTGCTGCTGGCGCGTGACATCAGCCATCTGAACCGGCTCGAACAGATCCGCCGCGACTTCGTCGCCAATGTCTCGCACGAGTTGCGCACGCCGCTGACGGTGATCCATGGCTACCTTGAATTGATCGACCCGGCGGACGTACCCGAACTGGCACCCGTACTGGACGAGATGCGCGCGCAATCGAAGCGGATGGGCCAGATCGTCGAGGATCTGCTGACCCTGTCGCGGCTCGAAACCCAGCACCATATCGCCGACGAACGGGTGCCGATGGCAGCACTGCTGGCCACCGTGCGCAAGGAGGCCGAAGCGCTCAGCCAGGGCCGCCACACGATCACGCTCGAATCCACTGCCGAGGCCGATCTGCTCGGCTCGCCCAAGGATCTGCACAGCGCCCTGTCCAACCTGGTCAGCAACGCGGTGCGCTATACCTCGGCGGGCGGCAGCATCGCGATTCGCTGGCAACGCACGCCGCAAGGCGCGGTGTACTCGGTCAGCGATACCGGTTTCGGCATTCCGGCCACGCATCTGGCCCGGCTCACCGAGCGTTTTTACCGGGTCTCCTCCAGCCGCTCGCGCGACAGCGGCGGTACCGGCCTGGGCCTGTCGATCGTCAAGCATGTGCTGAACCTGCATCAGGCGCAGTTGCAAATCCAGAGTACGCCCGGTGTGGGCTCCACCTTCGCCTGCCATTTCGGCAAGGCGCGGCTGCTGGCGCCGGGCGGCAGCGACGATCACTGACATGCGCGGCGCTGCGGCGTGTATTTGACCCCCGCCATGGCCCAGAATGGGGGCCATGCACCGTGAAACCGCCACCCATCCCGACATCCCCGACCTGACCGCACCCGGTCTGTATCTGAGCCGCGAGCTCTCCGCGCTGGAATTCAATTTCCGCGTACTGGCGATGGCGCGCGATCCCGCCGTCCCGCTGCTGGAGCGGCTGCGTTACCTGAGCATCGTGGCGAACAATCTCGACGAATTCTTCGAGGTGCGGGTGGCGATGCTCAAGCATCACCATGCCTATGGTTCGGCTGCGCCCGGGCCGGACGGCCTGCCCTCCGGCGAGCTGCTGGCGCGTATCCGCAGCCGCGCCCTGGATCTGGTCACCGAGCAATACGCGATCTGGCAGGCACTGATCGGCCCGCAGCTCGAGGCTGAACACATCCACATCCTCGGCCGCAAGCAATGGAGCCCGCGCCAGCGGCGCTGGCTGCAGGGTTATTTCGAGCATGAGGTGCTGCCGGTGCTGTCGCCGCTGGGGCTGGATCCGGCGCATCCGTTTCCGCGCATCCTCAACAAGACCCTGAACATCGCGGTGGTGCTGAAGGGACGCGATGCGTTCGGCCACGAAGGCCACATGGCGCTGGTGCGGCCGCCGCGCTCGCTGCCGCGCATCATCCGCGTGCCAGCCGAAGTCTGTGCTGCGGGCGAGCATTTCGTGTTCCTGGCCGAACTGCTGCAGGCGTTCGCCGACCAGATGTTTCCCGGCTTCAAGGTGGTCGGCACGTACCAGTTCCGGGTCACCCGCAACAGCGAGCTGATCGTCGAGGAGGCCGAGGTGGACAACCTTGCCCTCGCGCTCAGCGAGGAACTGGTCGGGCGCGGCTATGCACGCCCGGTGCGTCTGGAGATCGCCAACGACTGCCCCAAGTCGATCACCTCGCTGCTGATCCGCAATTTCGAGCTGGAAGAAACCGATGTGTATCGCTGCGACGGCCCGGTCAACATCATCCGGGCGGGACTGATCTACGACTGGCTGGATCGGCCCGAGCTGAAATTTCCGCGCTTCAATCCGCAACTTCCGGCAGCGCTCGAAAGCGGCAAGAACAAGTTCGACCTGATCAGTCAGCGCGACGTGCTGCTGCACCATCCGTACCAGAGTTTCGCGGCGGTGATCGACCTGCTGCGCCAGGCCACCGCCGATCCGCAGGTGCTGGCGATCAAGCAGACCCTGTATCGCGCCGGCGAAGACACCCCGCTGGTCGACCTGCTGGTCGACGCCGCGCGCAACGGCAAGGACGTCACGGTGGTGATCGAGTTGCGCGCGCGTTTCGACGAGGAGGCCAACATCCGCCTGGCCACGCGCCTGCAGGAAGCCGGAGTGCAGGTGGTGTACGGCGTGGTCGGCTACAAGACCCACGCCAAGATGATGCTGATCGTGCGCCGCGAGGCCAATGGGCTGCGCCGCTACGTGCACCTGTCCACCGGCAATTACCATCAGGTCAACAGCCGCACGTACACCGACATCGGGCTGATGACCGCGCACCCCGAAATCGGCGAGGATCTGCACAAGGTCTTCCAGCAGCTTTCCGGGCTGGGGCCGATGATCGAGCTCAAACGCCTGCTGCATTCGCCGTTCACGCTGTACACCAGCGTGCTGGCGAAGATCGAGCGCGAGACGGTGCACGCGCGAAACGGGCGACCCGCGCGCATCGTCGCCAAACTCAACGCGCTGAACGAGGCGCGCGTGATCGAGGCACTGTATCGCGCCTCGCAGGCAGGCGTGGAGATCGACCTGATCGTGCGCGGCGCCTGCACCCTGCGGCCCGGCCTGCCGGGCGTCTCGGAGCGGATCCGGGTGCGCTCCATCATCGGACGTTTCCTCGAACACAGCCGGGTGTACTGGTTCGCCAACAATGGAGAGTCCGAGCTGTACTGCGCCAGCGCCGACTGGATGGAGCGCAACCTGATGCGGCGGATCGAGGTGGCATTTCCGATACTCGATCCGTCACTGGCCGAGCGGGTGTTCGAGGAAACCCTGGCCAACGGGTTGGCCGACAACACCCAGGCGTGGCTGCTCGACAGCGATGGCCGGTATACGCGCATCGAACCGGGTGAAAATCCACCCTACAGCGCGCAGCAGGGATTGCTCGAGCGCTTCAGCCAATGAGTCCAGCCGATCAGATACCGATCCGCGATGGTGAGCTGATCGCCGCCGTCGACATGGGCTCCAATAGTTTTCACATGGTGGTGGCGCGCGTCGAACACGGCGAGCCGCGGGTGATCGACCGTCTGCGCGACACCGTGCGCATGGCGGCAGGCCAGCGCGCCGACGGCACACTGGATCCCGAGCGCCGCGCCCGCGCACTGAACTGCCTGGCCCGATTCGGCCAGCGCCTGGCCGGACTTCCTTCGCTGCGGGTCCGCGCCGTGGCCACCAACGCGGTCCGCCGGATGACCTCGCCGCAGGCTTTTCTGGCCACCGCCGAGGCCACGCTGGGTCATCCCATAGAAATCGTTTCCGGTCGCGAGGAAGGCCGCCTGATCTTTCTCGGGGCGGCACATGGCCTGCCGGCTTCGCGCGAGCCACGGCTGGTGATCGATGTCGGCGGCGGCAGTACCGAATTCATCATCGGCCGCGGGCTGGCTCCGCTGCATACGGAGAGCGTGCAGGCTGGCTGCATCGCCACGACATTGCGGTTTTTCCCCGGTGGCAAGATCACCCGCAAGCGCTGGCAACATGCAAGGAGCGAAATCGGAGTCCTGCTGCAGCAATTCGACGAAGACTATCGCGAAGCCGGCTGGCAGGATGCCTACGGCTCCTCCGGCACCGCCAAGTCGATCGGCTCGGTGGTGCAGGCCATGAAATTTTCCGATGACGGCATCACGCCGGCATCGCTCGCCTCGCTGCGCGACGCGTTGCTCGAACAGGGCCAGGTCAGCACCCTGAAACTGCCCGGCCTGCACGAGGAACGTAGGCTGGTGATCGCCGGCGGCGTGGTCATCTTCGAGGCTGCCTTTGCCGCGCTCGGCATCGAACGGATGCACATCTGCGAAAGTTCCATGCGCGAAGGCCTGCTGTGGGACCTGCTCGGCCGCGCAGGCGGCAGCGATCCGCGCACCGCCAGCATCGATGCGCTGGCTACCCGCTACGGCGTGGATCGCGCCCAGGCTCGCCGGGTCGAATCGACCGCGCTGATGCTGTTCGACCAGGTTGCGCAGACCTGGAAACTGGATGCCGATGCGCGGGAATGGCTGTCCTGGGCTTCGCGCGTGCACGAAATCGGCCTCGCCATCGCGCACAGCCAGCACCATCAACACGGCGCCTACATCCTGCGCAACGCCGATCTCGCCGGTTTCTCCCGGCAGGAGCAGCAACTGCTGGCTGCGGTGATCCAGATGCACCGGCGCAAACCGGACAGGAAAGTGATCTCGGCACTGCCGCAGCGCTATCGTCAGCTGGCCCGCCACATCACGGCGTTGCTGCGACTGGCCGTGCTGTTCCGCCGTGCCCGGCGGGCCGAATCGCTGCCGCCGATGCGGTTGACCGCCACCAGTCAGTCCCTGCGACTGACCCTGCCGATCGCCTGGTTCGAGCAACACCCGCTGAGCGAAGCCGATCTGCGGCAGGAACAATCGCCGATGGTCGAGCTGGGACTCAAGCTGGATATGTCCAGCAGTTGATCGCTCGCCGTTCGAGGTATCACCGGGCGCCGCTCTGCCGAGGCGCGTTGCGGATGCGTTGCAGTCGTCGCGTGATCAACGCGAAACCTCGCTGGCTGCGGACTGGCTGGACGCGGATGTACCGAGCCGTACGGTGACCGTGCTGGAAAGTCCCGGGCGCAGCCGCGCCAGGACGGATTGACCGGCTTCGAAACGGATGCGCACCGGCACCCGCTGCACGATCTTGGTGAAGTTGCCGGTGCCCGGCTCGAACGGCAGCAGCGAAAACTGCGATCCGGAGCCTGGCGCAAAGCTTTCCACGCGGCCTTTCAGTTCCCGGCCGGGCAAGGCATCCACCTCGACGCTGGCGGTCTGGCCGACCACCATGCGCGCGGTCTGGGTTTCCTTGAAGTTGGCGATCACGTACAGCGCGTCCAGCGGCACCACGGTGAGCAGGCGCGTACCGGGCTGCACGTAGTCGCCAGGCTCGACCTGGCGGTCACCGACCACGCCGTCGATCGGCGCCCGCACCAGCGTGTTGGTCTGGTCCTGTCGCGCCAGGTCGAGTACAGCTTTCGCACTGGCCACCGCCGCTTCGGCTTGCGCCAGATTGGCCCGCAAGGTCAGTCGCTTGGCGCGCGTCACGGTCGCCTGATCGCGACTCACCGCGAACTCCGCGCGGCTGTGGTCCGCGTTCGCCTGGGCGGTGACGGCGGCGACGTGGAACTGCTCCACGTCGCGTCGCGCCACCGCGCCACTGACGACCAGGGCGTCGTAGCGCCGGCTATCGGCCTCGGCCAGCGCCTGCTGCGCATCGGACGAACGGATCGACGTCTGCGCCGCGCGCACGTTGGAATCGGCGAGCTGTTCTTCCGCATCCAGTGCCACCAGCGCGGCGTTCGCCGCCGCAACGCCGGATTGCGCGTTCTGCAATTCAGCGCCCGCCGACGCCACCTTCGCGTTGAATTCCTCCGCATCGATACGTACTAGCGGATCGCCGCGATGTACGCGCTGGTCGTGCTGTACCAGCACCTCAGCCACCAGCCCGCGCACCTTCGGTGCCACGACCGAACTGTCGGCCTGCAGGTAGGCGTTGTCGGTGGATACGCTGCGCCTGGGCGCAGCGATCCAGAGCGCACCGACGATCGCGATGATCAGCGCCACGATGGCGACGAGCCACGGCCTGCGCGACCTGGGCGTGCGCGGCGGGCCCGGCTGCTCGACGACCGCTGCGCGCGATGTGGCGTCGGCGCTCATCGTTCCGCCCCCAGCAAGGTGGAAATGGCCGGCGCATACAGCCGGCCAGTCGTGTCGACGAGACGGACACTGATTTCGCTGGGCATGCTCATGAGCGCAGCCCGAAGCGCTGCTTCAACTGGTCGCGCGAAGCGGCGAGGATCGCGTCCGAACGTTTCGCGTCCAGTTCGACACGCGCCAGCGACAGCGCGCCGATCAGTTCGGCCATCATCGAGCGAGCACCGACTTCGGCATCGGCATGGCCCAGCGCGGCAAGCTTGCCACTCAGCGCGGTGGTGACCCGCTGCACGCCGGCGGCAAACTGCTCGCGCGCGGCATCCGCCATCCGCGGCAGGTCCGACGACAACGCCGCCATCGGGCAGCCCGCGCCGCGCACGTCGCGATGTTTTTTCGACAGATAGAAATCGATATAGGCAGCCAGTCCTTCTGCCGGTCCACGCCCTGCGGTCTCGTGCTCCACCCGTGCGCGTGCATCCTCGAACATCTGCCCGATCGCCGCGGCGATCAGTTCGTCCTTGGAGCTGAAGTGCGCGTAGAAGCCGCCATGGGTCAGCCCTGCATCAGCCATCACGCCGGCGACCGCCACGCGATCGGGACCGTCGGCGCGAATGGCCTTCGCGGCCGCCTGCAGCACCTTGCTGCGGGTCTTCTGTTTATGTTCGGTGTCGTAGCGCATGGCCGTCTCGCTTTTTTATATGATTGTCATCATACTATGATTTTCAACCAATGCAAGAGCCCTCCGATGAACGCCCCCGCCACCGCCATCCGCCCCGCTCCCATCGCGCCTGCAGAGCTGCCGCTGGCGCGCAAGTTCCTCATCTTCGGAGTGATGGCGTTCGGCATGTTCATGGCGCTGATCGACATCCAGATCGTCGCCGCCTCGCTCAACGACGTGCAGGCCGGTCTGTCGGCCGGGCCGGACGAAATCAGCTGGGTGCAGACCGGCTACCTGATGGCCGAGCTGGTGATGATCCCGTTCGCCGCCTTTCTGGCGCAGGCGCTGTCCACGCGCTGGTTGTTCGCGCTGTCGGCCGGCAGCTTCACGCTGGCCAGCGCGCTGTGCGGGATAGCCTGGGACATCCAGTCGATGACCGTGTTCCGGGTGATCCAGGGCTTCGTCGGCGGCGCCATGGTGCCCACGGTGTTCGCCACCGGCTTCGCCCTGTTCACCGGCAAGCAGCGCGCATTGATCCCGGCGATCCTCGGCATGGTCTCGGTGCTGGCGCCCACGCTCGGGCCAACCGTGGGCGGCTGGCTCACCGAGGCAGTCGGCTGGCGCTCGATCTTCTACGTCAACATCGTGCCGGGCATCGCCGTCACTGTGTTGTCGATGCTGCTGGTCAAGGTGGACCGGCCGAATCTGGCGATGCTGAAGAAAATCGATTACGTGCACCTGGCGGCGATGGCGGTGTTCCTCGGCGGGCTCGAATACGTGCTGGAGGAAGGCCCGCGCCACGAATGGCTGGGCGACCCGGGCATCGCCACCGCGGCGTGGCTGTCGCTGGTCGGCTTCGTGCTGTTTCTGGAGCGCTCGTTCCGCTCGGCCGATCCGATCGTCCGGCTGTCGCCGTTCCGCCAGCGCAACTTCGTGTTCGCCTGCCTGTTCAGCCTGGTGATCGGCTTCGGACTGTACGCGGCGACCTATCTGGTTCCAGTGTTCCTGGGCCGCGTGCGTGGCTACAACAGCCTGCAGATCGGCACCACGGTGTTCGTCACCGGCATCGCACAGATCGCCAGCGCAGTGGTGGCGGCGCGGCTGTCGCAACGGGTGGACGCGCGCTGGACGATCAGCGCCGGGCTGCTGCTGTTCGCCGCCAGCCTGTGGCTGTTCTCGGCGATGACGCCGGAGTGGGGCTTCGCCGCGCTGTTCTGGCCGCAGGTGCTGCGCGGCTTCGCGATCATGCTGTGCATCGTGCCCAGCGTGAACATGGCCTTGAACGGCTTTGCGATGGCCGAACTGCGCTACGCCTCGGGCCTGTTCAACCTGATGCGCAATCTCGGCGGCGCGATCGGCATCGCGGTGGTCAACACCTGGCTGCAGGACCAGACGCGCATGCACGCGGCCCGCTTCGGCGAAAGCCTGGGCGAAGGCGGCCGCCACGCGCCCGATGTAGTCGCACAACTGGCCGGCCGGATCAGTCAGGTCACGGCCGATTCCGCGCACGCCATGCTGATGGCGCAGGGCGAACTTGGAAGGCTGGTATCCCGCTCGGCCATGACCCTGGCGTTCGACGACGTGTTCCGTCTGATGGCGTGGATGTTCGTGGTGGCCCTGCTGCTGGTGCCGCTGTCTCGAACGCCGGCCGACACCAACCCTGCCGCGGCCGAGGGAGCCCATTGACGTGCGCGCCGACCATCCTGCTCGGCCCCGTTCAAGCATTCGTGGTTGATGATACGTTCGCATCGTCATGGTGGCCGCGTATCATGTCCCCACGCCCAGACCGTCTGATCCCCATGTTGAAATCCCTGCTTGCCACGCTGCTGCTGATCCTGCCGCCGACCCTGACGGCACAGGCCGCCAAACCCGCTACGGTGGCCGTTGCGGCACCTCCGCAGGTGCTGTTGCATACCTCGCAGGGCGACATCACGCTGGAGCTTTATCCGGACAAGGCGCCCAAGAGCGTGGCCAATTTCCTGCAGTATGTGCGTGACGGTTTCTACGATGGCACGGTGCTGCATCGGGTCATTTCCGGCTACCTGGTGCAGGGTGGCCTGTACACGCGCGACCTGCAACCGAAGCGGACCCGCCCCGCCGTGGCCAGCGAAGCCGGCAACGGTCTGTCCAATCTGCGCGGCACGGTGGCGGTTGCACGCGGCGCCGATCCGAACTCCGGCACTTCGCAGTTCTTCTTCAACCTGGTCGACAATCGCCGGCTGGATTTCGTCGGCAACCAGAGTGGCCTGACCTGGGGCTACACCGTGTTCGGCAAAGTGATCGCCGGCATGGACGTCATCGACAAGATTGCCGCGCTGCCCACCCGTGCGCTCGGGCCATTCGCCGGCGACGTACCCAACCCGCTGGTGGTCATCGAGAGCGCCCGCGTGATCAGCGAAGAAACGCCTGCCGCAGCAAGCAGCAGCCACGCCGCCAGCGACAAGGCACCCGCCGTCGCTCCAGCCGTCGCCAGACATGGCAAGAAAGCAGCCCACCACAATCATTGAGCGCCGCGATGACCACCCTGTTCATCGCCGACCTGCACCTGGATCCCGCCCGTCCGCAGATCACCGCGCTGTTCGAGAACTATCTCGGCAGCGATGAGGTTCGCCACGCCGATGCGCTGTACATCCTGGGCGATCTGGTCGAAGCCTGGGTTGGCGACGACGACGATGCCGAACTGCCGCAACGCATTGCCCGTGCGATCCGTGCCGTGAACGACGCCGGCGTACCGGTGTATTTCATGGCCGGCAACCGCGACTTCCTGCTGGGCGAGGCATTCGCCCGCCGGGCCGGGATGACCCTGCTCGACGATGGCACGGTGCATGACATCCATGGCCGTCCAACCCTGCTGATGCATGGTGACCTGCTGTGCACCGACGACGTCGCCTACCAGGCCGTGCGCCAGCAGGTCCGTACGCCACAGTGGAAGGCGCAGATCCTGTCGCTGCCGCTGGAGGCCCGTCGTGCGTTCGCCGCCAAGGCGCGCGAAGACAGTCGCGCGCATACCGGCAGCACGACGGAAAGCATCATGGATGTGAATGACGGGGCAGTGGCTGCGGCAATGCGGCAAACCGGCGTGACGCGACTGATTCATGGGCATACCCATCGACCCGCGGTGCACCCGTTCGTGCTGGACGCAAAGGCGGCCGAACGGATCGTGCTGGGGGACTGGTACGAACACGGGTCGGTGTTGCGGGTGACGGACGCAGGGGTGGAGCTGCGGGACTTGGCGACAGGCTCGGCTTGCGCCTGAAATCTTTCCTTGACGGCCGGCACAGGTTCCCGAACAGGAAAAACCCCGGCATGACCGGGGTTTTTCCTGTTCGGGACAGCCTCGATTTCACTCTTCGGCGGGTGCCGGTTCAACTACGCCGGGACTGTCGCCTTCGGCGGGTGGCGGGATGTCGGCGGTCTCGCCTTCCTCGCCGTTATCCTCCTCCGCATCCAGCCGCATCACGCTGACCAGTGTTTCGTCGGCCGGGAGCCGGATCAGGGTGACGCCCTGGGTATTGCGGCTGAGCTGCGAGACCTCGGCCACCCGGGTACGCACCAGCGTGCCCTGGTCGGAGATCAGCATCAACTCGTGCGCCTCGGTGACCTGCACGGCACCGACCAGCGCGCCATTGCGCCCGGAGCACTGGATACCGATCACGCCCTGGGTGCCACGGCCCTTCTTGGTGAATTCGCTCAGCGGGGTGCGCTTGCCGTAGCCACGCTCGGTGGCGGTGAGGATGTCGCCCTCGGCAGCCACGATCAGCGAGACCACGTGTGCACCCTCGGCCAGCCGCATGCCGCGCACGCCCGTGGCGGTACGGCCCATCGAACGCACGGTGTTCTCGTCGAAACGGTTGACCTTGCCGTTGGAGGCGAAC
>Ga0307375_10004737_pt1 | contig 12911 bp, 15 predicted proteins | sample TR1MG_FD_202531 | JGI IMG/M metagenome (GOLD analysis project Ga0307375, IMG submission 202531) | Soil microbial communities from Risofladan, Vaasa, Finland - TR-1 | ecosystem: Environmental > Terrestrial > Soil > Coastal area > Acid sulfate soil | place: Finland: Risofladan, Vaasa | collected... | reverse complement strand
CCTACAACAAGCTGCACGACCAGTTCTATCCCAGCCTGGGTTGCGCCCCCTGCACCCGTTCGGTCACGCCGGGCGAGGATATCCGTTCCGGGCGCTGGTGGTGGGAAAACCCCGAAAACAAGGAATGTGGTTTGCATGCAACCCACAATTCAGCAGGGGCGCGCGAAGCGCGTGTTTTCGGGGTTTCGGCGCAGACTCATGTCGGGAGCGAAGCGAGCGACGTTAGTCGTAGCCAAAACTTCGACAGCAAGGAATGCGGCCTGCACGCCAGCCGGGTTATACAGATATCGCATGGGACCGGCGTTTCGGCGCAGACAGTCACCGGGCAAAGCACGGAGCTGGCCTGAGCACTGATTATTGAAATGGAAATATTATGGAACTGATCGAGAAAGACAGCATGTCTGCACATACCTTTACCCATCTGGATGCGCTGGAAAGCGAGTCCATCCACATCATGCGCGAGGTCGCGGCGGAGTGCAAAAATCCCGCTCTGCTGTTTTCCGGCGGCAAGGATTCCATCGTGATGCTGCGCCTGGCAGAGAAGGCATTTCGTCCCGCGAAGTTTCCGTTCCCGCTGGTGCATATCGATACCGAGCACAACTTCCCGGAGGTTATCGCATTTCGCGACAAGCGTGCCGCGGAGCTGGGTGAGCGCCTGATCGTGCGCTCGCTGGAAGACTCGATCAAAAAGGGTACAGTCGTTCTGAAGAGCGCACTGCAAAGCCGCAATGTGTTCCAGTCGGTAACGTTGCTCGAGACGATTGCCGAATTCGGTTTCGATGCCTGCTTGGGCGGTGCGCGCCGCGACGAGGAAAAGTCGCGCGCCAAGGAACGCATCTTTTCGTTCCGCGACGAGTTCGGCCAGTGGGATCCCAAGAACCAGCGCCCCGAACTGTGGGACATCTACAACGCCCGCGTGCATGCCGGCGAAAACATCCGCGTGTTCCCGATCAGCAACTGGACGGAAATGGATATCTGGCAATACATAGAACGCGAGAAACTGGAGATTCCCAGCATCTATTTCGCGCATGAGCGCGAAGTGATTGAGCGTCCCGGCGGCATCATGCCGGTCTCGCTCCTGGTGCAACCGCAACCCGGCGAGAAGGTGGTCAGCAAAACCGTGCGCTTCCGCACCGTCGGCGATATCACCTGCACCTGCCCGGTGGAGTCACCGGCGAGCAATGCGCTGGAGATTATCGAGGAAACCGCGGTCACGCGCATCACCGAACGCGGCGCGACGCGCATGGACGACCAGACATCCGACGCATCGATGGAGCTGCGCAAAAAAGAAGGGTACTTTTAATCATGAGCAATACCACACAACTACTGAGATTCATCACCGCCGGCAGCGTCGACGACGGCAAGAGCACGCTGATCGGCCGACTGCTGCACGATTCCAAATCGATCTTCGAGGACCAGTTTTCGGCCATTGCAAAAACCAGCGCAAAGCGCGGCATGGCTGCGGTCGATTTCTCGCTGCTGACCGACGGCCTGCAGGCGGAGCGCGAGCAGGGCATCACGATCGATGTCGCGTACCGCTACTTCGCCACGCCCAGGCGCAAGTTCATCATCGGCGACACGCCCGGACATGAACAGTACACCCGCAACATGGTGACGGCGGCGAGCACCGCCAACCTAGTGGTCATCCTTGTCGATGCGCGCAAGGGCGTGCTGGTGCAGACCCGTCGCCATACCTATCTGGCGAGCCTGGTCGGCATTCCGCACATCGTGCTGGCGGTCAACAAGATGGACATGGTGGATTACTCCGAAGCCCGATTCAGCGAAATCTGCGCGGAGTATCTGAAATTCGCCGCGCAGCTGGGACTGAGCGATATCACCTGCATCCCGCTGTCGGCATTGGTGGGCGACATGCTGGTGGATCGCGGCGACAACATGGACTGGTATCAGGGCACGACGCTGATGAATCTGCTGGAAAACATCGTGATCGATCACGATGTGAACACCACCGACTTTCGCTATCCGGTGCAATGGGTATGCCGTGTCCATGGCAATGACTTTGGTTCCGACATAACCCGGCGTGGCGGGTTAGTCTCCGCCGAAACCGTTGATGAAGCCAACGGTTTTAGGGGGTTCATGGGCCGCATCGAGGCAGGCGAGATCGCGGTCGGCGACGAAATCACCGTGCTGCCCTCGGGTCGCAGCACCCGGGTGAAAGCGATCGTGACCTACGACGGCAACCTGCAGCGTGCTTACGCACCACAATCGGTCACCCTGACGCTGGATGACGAGATCGACATTTCACGCGGCGACATGTTCGTGCGAAATGGAGTCATGCCCATCGTTGCGAAACAATTCGCGGCGATGCTGTGCTGGCTGTCGGAAACCCCGCTGGACAAGCATCGCAAGTACCTGGTCAAGCACACCACGCGCACCGCGAAGTGCCTGTTCTCGGCTATAGACTATCGAGTCGACGTGAACACGCTGGAGCGGCATACCGCCGATACCCTGCACATGAACGACATCGCGCATGTGGCGATCAGGGTGCAGCAGCCGCTGGTGTTCGACAGCTACGCGACCGATCGCGCCACCGGCAGTTTTATCGTGATCGATGAGGCAACCAACAATACCGTTGCGGCGGGGATGATAGCCTGAATCCACAGCGCACCAGCATAGCAATCGTGTATCAACCGGTCAGCCTGACAGGCGCTTGCCGAACCAAATGAATCAGATGAACTTATGTATTCCGGCATCCCAAAAATTGACAGTCCCGGGGATTTTTTAGCGCCGGTCGGACTTTGGTTTACGCGTGCCAAATCGCAGTCTGCAGCTTTCGATTTATTTCCGGGTCAACCGGAAATCGAAACTAGGTTGGTTTCAGGGATGACTTTGGTTTTCTGCCCGGCGATGCCGGGGGAGAATACCCGGCGACTCGGTAAATTGTCCCCTCAGATTTCTTGCCCTTGTGAAACCTGATTGATTTGCACGCCACAATCTCATGGGAAGCAGTAAGGTCAGCCAACTGCAAACGCACGGAAGCAAGCGATATCCCGGTAGCCACAGCGATCTCCTTGTCGAGTCGTTCACCATGCATCTTCATGTATTCGAGGATTTCATTCATAAGTGATGCATCATGACACAATTCGTGCTTTGGTGAATGGCGGCTTTTCGACCGGTTTGCGACTGTTCTGCATTCCATTCGCCAAAATCAGCTTTGCTGCCACTTGCAGTTGTTCAGATTCATCCGGGTAAATTTCAGGTTCTGGCTCGTTGCGGCAACTCCGTTGCCATATCAATTCCGGGAAACGGACATCCGCGAACTGCTGTTTTCTCGTTTGCAAGCCGGCGTTCAAAATGGAATTTGCGGAGAGCAATTTTTTTCACTCACCGGAAATTCATTTCTCCCGACACATATGGCTATGGCCGCCGCTTCATGGATAGCATTAACTTGAATGTGGCTACCGGATCATCACCCCGATCATGCAGGGTCGCGACCACCACCACCATTAATTCAACCCGTTCATCCGATGCTGCAGCCCGTGCGACGAGATGCGCAATCTCGCTTCCCTGAGTACAGGAAAAATCCACGTCGCCTTCGGCGCGCTTATGAAACTCAGCGCTGAAGTTCCTGAAAATCAGCGATATGTTCCCGGGTTGCTGTTTGATCAGGTGCATGGCCAGTGCACCGACAGCACAGTCTGCGCCAACGCCGAGCGCGCCAAAGTACATCGATCCAAGATGATTCTTGGTTCTTCTTCGCAAAGGAATTTTGACCACCACCCGCTCGTTCGAAATTTCCAGCACGGAAGGTCTGACATAAAGCATCATCGGAATTTTGGCGAAACCAAACAGCCGCAGGCCAAGCGTGGCCATCGCCGCTTCGGGGATAAATTTTCGAGTCCAGTTTTTGATGGCAGTCCAGTCGAATTGGTGGAAATAACCACGGCACGCACCGTGCCGGTCCGTTAACGGAATTCAAATCCGCTACGGGATTGTCGCATAACTGCCGGCTGTGCTTGAAATTGGGCCGGCAAAGACTGGCGAGTGCCAAGTCAGCTGTTCAAGCTGCGCAACGCCGGCGTAGTGTGCTATCTTTCATCCCATCTGAACTGACGAAGCAAATCCTGATGCCATGAGTTTGTTTGCCCTGATTGCCGCACTTTTACTGGAACAGCTCCAGCCGCTTTCTTCGCGCAAGTACCTATTTGGCTGGCTGTTCGCCTACGTGCAGTTTTTTCAGCATCATTTCAATGCCGGGCAGCGCAGGCACGGCATGATTGCCTGGTTGGTCGCGGTGCTGCCGCTGTTGGCGGCTGCCATGTTGGTGTATTGGCTGTTGTATCGCGTTCATCCGATTCTTGCCTGGGCGTTCAACGTGCTGGTACTTTATCTCACCATGGGTTTCAGGCAGTTCAGCCATTATTTCACCGATATTCACCTGGCATTGCGGACCGACCGGCTGGACGAGGCGCGCAATCTGCTGTCGCGTTGGCGCGGCAGGCCGTCCCACGAATTGAATGCCGAAGAAGTGGCGCGCGTCACGATCGAACAGGCGCTGATTGCATCTCACCGCTACGTGTTCGGCGTAATCGTATGGTTCGTGCTGTTCAGCGTGCTGGGAATGGGCGGTGCAGCGGGCGCGTTGCTTTATCGGCTGGCTTTATTCCTGCGCACGCAATGGAATGCCGGGGACAACAGGGTGGAGGGCAGCGCCACGGCAGAAGTATCACCGGAGAATTTCCACGAAGGTGAGCAGCTTGGGCAGGACGAATTTGGCGGCTTCGCGCGAATCACGTTCTATATCCTGGAATGGTTGCCGGTCCGCTTGACCGCAATGACCTTTGCGATCGTTGGGGATTTTGAAGACACCATTTATTGCTGGCGCACCCAGGCGTCAAAATGGCCTGACTATGAAACCGGTATCTTGCTGGCCAGCGGTGCGGGTGCATTGGGGGTGCGTCTGGGTATGCCGATACCGCAGGGCGGTGTGCTGGAGGACAGGGCGGAATTGGGTACGGGCGATGACGCCGATCCCGATTCCATGCAAAGTGCCGTCGGCCTGGTATGGCGTTCGGTGGTGCTCTGGCTGATCATGCTGCTGCTGCTTTCGATGGCCAGTCTGATCGGCTAATCATTTGGCAGGGCAGGATAGGTGCAAGTCATTCGGGTTTCGCATACAAACTGACTTGCCGGCATAGCGTGGCTCGGTGAACACAATAGAAAAGGGCGGGAAACCCGCCCTTTTGCTTTATTGCCCGCTGCTTATGCGCAGGCCTTCCTGCCAACGCTGCAAATTACAGGCTGGAGGCGATGGCTGCGATCGTCACCGACAGCGCGGTCAGCCAACCAAGATTGCCGATAAATTTGGTGTCATCCTCCGACAGCTTTTCGTGGTTCTTGATTTTGGTGTTGATTCGTTCCAATTCGCTTTGCAACTCTTTCAAGTTCTTTTGCTGGGCCTGCAACTCTTTAAGCTTTTCCTGTTGCACGATTCTCAAGTTCTTGGTGTCCAAGTGGTCTTCCATGACATATCTCTCCTGAAAAGTATATTTATAAAGTTACCAAGCCTGCCCACCAAATAATACTACATTATAAGAACGAAACAACAGCAAATCGTTTCAAAAGTTTGTGTTTTTGCTCGTCCATTAATAGTGTTTATTAATCAGTTTGGTACAGGTTTGCCATGGGTCGGGCTTCGGATCCAATCCCGACTCGATTGATATGTTTTGTTCCGGTCGCCAACCGATGCCTGGCCGGATAATGCAGTACCCGATCCCGCATCGAAATTCTGCCGGCTTCACACCCGCGTCTGGTTGGGCGCGGCCGGTAAACAACAAGTGGTTGCCATGCTGCCGTACAATCCGCATATGCAGATACAACCCTTTTCCACGCTTACCCCGGATATCGTTCTTGATGCCTTGGACGACATCGGCCTGCATGGCGACGGCCGATTGCTTGCCCTCAACAGCTATGAAAACCGGGTTTATCAGACGGGTATGGAAGTTGGTCCCCCGCTGATTGCCAAATTTTATCGGCCCGAGCGCTGGTCTGATGCCGAGATACTGGAAGAACACGCTTTTGTCGCGGCACTGGCAGAACGCGAGATCCCGGTCGTGCCGGCGCTGGAAGTCAATGGCAGCACGTTGCACAATTTCAACGGCTTTCGCTTTTCCGTGTTCACCAGGCACGGGGGACGGGCTCCCGAACTGGATGACCGCGATACGCTGGAATGGATGGGACGTTTCATCGGCCGCATCCATGCCGTCGGCGCGCTGCAATCCTACCGTCATCGCCCCGCGCTGGACATAGCGAGTTTCGGTATGGAGCCGAGCGTGTTCCTGCTGGAACACAACTTCATTCCGGCCGAGTTGGCAGAGGTCTATCGCGGCGTGGTTGCGCAGGCACTGGATGGTGTGCGGCGTTGTTATGACCGCGCCGGTAACGTAAAAATAATTCGTTTGCATGGCGACTGTCATGTGGGCAATGTGTTGTGGACCGATGCGGGGCCGCACTTCGTTGATTTCGACGACAGCCGCATGGGGCCGGCGATCCAGGATCTGTGGATGCTGCTATCCGGCGAGCGCGCGGACATGGTGCGCCAGTTTGCCGATCTGATGGCAGGGTACGAGGATTTCTTTGATATCAACCCCAGCGAGTTGCATCTGGTCGAAGCCCTGCGCACCCTGCGATTGATCCATTACGCCGCGTGGATTGCGCGGCGCTGGGATGATCCTGCTTTTACGGTTGCCTTTCCCTGGTTCAATACGCAACGCTACTGGCAGGACCGTATACTGGAATTGCGCGAGCAGATTGCATTGATGGATGAACCGCCCTTATTGGTTTAGGAAAGCGCTGAATGACCGACGAAAACGAAACCATTATCGCCGCCACGCAACGCTGGCTGGAGAAAGCCGTGATCGGCCTCAACCTGTGCCCGTTTGCCAAGGCCGTGCACGTCAAAAACCAGATACGCTACGTGGTCAGTTCGGCGACGTCGCCGGAGGCGTTGCTGGAGGACTTGATGGAAGAGTTGCGCATGCTCCAGGATGCCGATCCCGACAAGATCGACACCACGCTGCTGATCCATCCGCATGTACTCGGTGATTTTCTGGATTTCAATGATTTCCTGGATACCGTCGACATCGCGGTTGCCGAGCCGGAGTTCAACGACGAGTTCCAGGTCGCCAGCCTGCATCCGCAGTATCAGTTTGCCGGCACCGCGCCGGACGACATCGAGAATTACCCCAACCGTTCACCTTACCCGACGTTGCACCTGTTGCGCGAAGCAAGCGTGGATCGTGCCGTGGCGGCTTTCCCGGATGCCGAGCAGATCGTCGATCGCAATGTCGAGACAATGGAGCAGCTGGGTCATGAAGGGTGGAAGCGTTTGGGGTTGGGCGTATAGCAGGGGCTATGATGCGCCCGGTTCCTACTTGTGCGCGGCGATTTGCTGAAACAATTCCAGCCTGCGCGCATTGATCTTTCCTTCCGCAGCCGCATTGCGCAGCGCACAGCCCGGTTCATGTCCGTGGCGGCAATCGTGAAAGCGGCATTGGCCGAGATATCGGGCAAACTCGACGAACCCCTGTTCTATTCCGCCGAAGCTCAGATGATGCAGGCCGAATGCCTGTACACCGGGGCAATCGATCAATCGGCTATCGGCATCGATACGGTATAACCGTGCGTGCGTGGTGGTGTGCTTGCCGGAATCCAGCACCGTGGAGATTTCGCGGGTGGCGGCTTGTGCGTCGGGCAACAGCGCGTTGATCAGCGTGGATTTTCCCATGCCGGATTGGCCGACCAGCACGCTGGTGTGGCCGGCCAGATACGGGCGCAACGCGGACACATCCTGCTTGGCGCTGAGTTCCAGCACGCGATAGCCGATGGCGGTGTAGGGGATGAGTCGTTTGCGCGCGGCGGCCGCTGCGTCGGGCAGATCGCATTTGTTCAGCACGATCAGCACCTCGAGCTTCTGGTCGAAAGCCGCGACCAGACAGCGTGCCAGCAGTTCGTCGCTGAACGACGGTTCGGCGGCCACGACGACGACGATCTGCGTGACGTTCGCGGCGATTAGCTTTTCGCGGAAGGGATCGGAGCGGTGCAGCAGCGAGCGGCGCGGTGCGATGCGTTCGATCACGCCCTGTGCGCCGCTGCCGTCCCCGGTGGATGCGTCCGCCGTGCGTTTGATCTGGACGATATCACCGCATGCCACCTCGCTTTTTTTGCCGCGCGTCAAACAGGGTAATTCACTGCCGTCACTCACCCGCACCAGATATTGGCGGCCAAATGCCGCTATAACTTGCCCCGATTCCAATACCTCGGCGGTACTGCGTTGGCTGCCTTGTTCGCCCTGCGTCGTGCTGCCTGCACTGTAGCTTCCGCCGCCCTTTACGGGCTTAACCTCGCTTGCGAGGTTAGCGTGCGCTGAAACTGCGTTTTCATCGGCGCTCACTCGTTGCCGCCTTGTCTCGCCTTCGAAATGAAATTTGGCGCGAGCATCAAATCTTGAACAGCTCGTCGACTTTCGCGGCGCAGATGAAATCGTTTTCCGACAGGCCGTGTACGGAATGGGTGGTGTATTCCACCTGGCAACTGTTGTAGCCGACAGTGAGTTCGGGGTGGTGATCCTCGGAGTGGGAAAGCCATGCAACCGCATTCACGAAGGCCATGGTCTGGTAATAGTTCTTGAAGCGGTAAGTCTTGTTGATCAGGTGATCGTAGCGTTGCCAGCCTTCGAGCTGCCGCATCAGGCTGTCGGCCTCTGCGTTAGTCAGCGGCGGCGTGCCGGCTTTGCAGGGTTTGCACTGCCTGCTGCTCAAGTCGTTAGCTTTGCCCATGGCCGGCTCACTTGAATTTGTAAAAGATGTTGAGATACGCGGCGAGATCCTGAGTTTCCTGCTTCGTGAAGTGCGCGTTGACATTGCCGCTGCACATGCCGATCTGCTCGATCAATCCGGCCGGGGTATTACGCTTGCGGTCAATGCGGGTGAAAATCTTGTTGCCGTCACCGCCCATGATCTTGTTATGGCATTGGTTGCAATTGTATTGCGCGAATAATTTTTCCCCGGTCTGGGGATTGCCGTCCGGAAAAGGATTGGCCGATGCGGCAGTTGCAGCGCCCAGCAGCATCATTGCGGGAAAAATCAGGGTTGCGATCATTCTCATGGAAGTTCTCCTTGGGGTGAATCAGATTCAGGTTTGCGCGGATTGCAGATGGGCAATGCGCACCATGGCCGGTGGATGCGAATCATAAAACTTGGAATAAAGCGGATCGGGGGTTAATGTCGCCGCGTTGTCCTGGTACAGCTTGACCAGCGCGCTGACCAGGTCGGCCGCGTCGGTCTGTTTTGCGGCATAGGCGTCCGCTTCGAATTCATGTTTGCGCGAGTAGGCCGACATGACCGGCCCGAGCAGGAAGCTGAAAACCGGCAGCACCATGAACAGCAGCAGCAGCGCAAGCGCAGTCGACGGCGTGGTAACGCCCAGGCCATGATAGAACCAGGTGGTCTGCATCAGCACGCCGAGCAGCCACAGGAACGCCAGGCTCAGCGCAAAGGTGGAAATGATGCGTTTCATTACATGGCGGCGTTTGAAATGGCCCAGTTCATGCGCCAGTACCGCCTCGACTTCACTGATGCTCAGGCGCTCCAGCAGGGTGTCGAAAAACACGATGCGCTTGGTTTTGCCGAAGCCGGTGAAGTAGGCGTTGCCGTGGGCGCTGCGCTTCGAACCGTCCATCACGAACAATCCCTGCGCGGTAAACCCGCAGCGCTTGAGCAGGGATTCGATGCGTGCCTTCATCACGTCGTCCTGCAGCGGCGAAAATTTATTGAACAGCGGCGCGATGAATGACGGGTAGATAAACAGGATCAGCAGGTTGAACACCACCCACACTCCCCACACATACAGCCACCAGTATGTACCCATCCGCCCCATCAGCCACAGCACGCCGGACAGCAGCGGCAGGCCGAGGACAGCGCCGATCAGTATTCCTTTCAGCGCGTCCAGCAGGTACAGCCTGAATGTCATTTTGTTGAAGCCGAAGCGCGCCTCGATGACGAAGGTGCGATAGATATTGAACGGGGCTTCCAGCACAGAATACAGCGCCAGCACCGCGACGATGGCGGCCATGCCTTGCGCGATCGGTGTGCTGAACCAGCCATTGCACTTGTCGGCGATAAACTGGATGCCGCCGCCCAGCGTGAACGCCAGCAACAGCGCGGCATCGAACAGCGTACCCAGCATGTCGAATCGCGTTTTCGCCGATGTATAGTCGGCCGCTTTTTGATGTTCGCCTATCCGGACTGTTTCATGGAATGCCTCCGGCACAGCGGCACGGTGCGCAGCGATATATGCGAGATGGCGGCGGGCCAGCCACAGCTTGGCCAGGGTGGTGACCGTTACCGCGGCGATAAAGATCAGGGTGAATTGCATTGCAGTCATATGGATCGTTATTTCAGTGTTCGCAACAGGCGTGGTTGTGACACAATACACGTCACACCGTTCAATATCAGTTGCACGAATTATGGCACAAAACCAAAATTACCTTATCTGGATAGACATGGAAATGACCGGCCTGCTGCCGGATACCGACCGCGTGATCGAGGTCGCGCTGGTGATCACCGACAATAATCTGGAAACGATCGCCGAGGCCCCGGTGCTGGTGTTGCATCAGCCGGACAGCGTGCTGGACGGCATGGATGCATGGAACAAATCCACCCACGCCAAATCCGGACTGATCGACAAGGTAAAGGCGTCCACGCTGAACGAGGCCATGGTAGAGGAGCAAATGCTCGAGTTCCTGAAGGAATATGTGCCGACCCGTACCTCCCCGATGTGCGGCAACTCGATCTGCCAGGACAGGCGCTTCCTGGCGCGCTGGATGCCCAAGTTCGAGGATTATTTTCATTACCGCAATCTCGACGTGAGCACCCTCAAGGAACTGGCCAAGCGCTGGAAACCGGATATGGCACAGGGAGTCAAAAAGCACGGCAAGCACGAAGCGCTCGCCGATATCTACGAATCCATCAGCGAGATGAAGCATTACCGGGAGCATTTCATCAAGCTTTGAAGCGGCGTTGCACAGCATGGTTTGTCAGAACGCCAGGTACGATTGGAGGTAACGATGACCAAGAACAGGAATACGCACATTGCACCAGACCCTTCCGGGGACGACCAGGCCCAGATCGTTGAACACCCGGACGGCTTTTACTGGCAGGACGCAGAGACCGGGCAGGAGTTCGGCCCATTCGCCACGCGGGCAGAGGCGGTGCAGGACATGGAAGGGCTGAACGACAACAGCATCGAAGAAGGCGAATCGCTGGAAGATGCCGAAGAGGAGATCGGCATCTCCAGCTGGATAGATCCCGAAACAGGTGAACCGGCAGAAGACGTGTCAATCCGCCATAGCGACGATTGACAAACCCCCGTCACTCGCGGGATCAGCGGCTCCAGTTTACACGCAGCAGATTCTGGTCCGGGTTGTAGTGAAAATCCAGTTCGCCCTGATAGGCATGGTGCAACGCTTCACCGATGCCGCGCGCCAGATGAATGTCGGCGGTGGTCACCAGCGTACCTTCTTTGGTCTTCTCGATGTCCATGATGCGCTGCATCGGGTGACCCGCCTTTTCTTGGGTTTCCCGGTGCTGTATCAGCTGCATGATTTCCTGTTCATGCTGGCCGAAGAATTCCCCGCTCAAAGTCACATAACCGGCCGGAAAACGATCATGCACGCGATGGCAGGCGGGGCAGGTTGTCTGATGCGCGTCCCTGGGTTTTGCCAGCCACTGCCAGCGCCCGGCATGGAACACCGCACCGCAGTCCACGCATACTGTCGGCTCGGATAGTTTGCCCCTGGCCTTGTAGCTGTCCATCACTGTTTCCGGAGGTAACAGGTCGCGGCGGACAGGGTGAAAGCCGGCGGGGTGTGTCTGATTGCTCACGATAGTCCCCTAGTCAGCGCATCCCCGCGCTTTCCCTGTATTCCGGTAAGGCGCGGGGTGCTGATTTTCAGGTGATCGAAACATTGATCGATTTGGCTTTGCTCTTGCCGGATTTCGGCAGCGTGACGTTTATCATGCCATCCTTGAATTCGGCCTTCACCGCGGTCTCGTCGACATCGTCGGGCACACGGAAACTGCGCAGGAAACTGCCGTAGGAACGTTCGATGCGGTGGAACTTCTTGTCCTTCTCTTCCTTTTCCTGCTTGCGTTCACCGCGCATCGTGATCATGCCGTCCTCGATGGTGACCTTGACGTCTTCCCTGTTCACGCCGGGAATCTCACCCTTGATCATGTATGCCGAGTCGGTTTCGGTGATGTCGACGGTAGGCGCCCAGTCGGCCATGGCCAACACTTCGCGGTCCGCTTCGGCGCGGGCCGGGAATCTCCCGAAGATTCGGTTCAAATGTTTCGAGACATCTTCCAGTTCAACGAATGGATCCCATTTAACTAAGTTCATGATAGACCTCCACGATAAAAGTTTGACTGTAAACATTCAGCCGGCATCCCGGAATCCGGTGCCGGTACCGGCAATATGAACCCGAAATTTAGAAATTCAAGTCGCTTATAAATGATGGATTTACTCGGGAATATGGACTTGGAACGCCATCGCCATGGCGGTGCGGGGCCATTCGGCGGAAAGGGGGAGAGCGTTTCAGCCCGGCAATTGCTGCAGGTCTATGTCGGCTTCCAATAATTGGGAAATAACCAGCCGGGTCGTGCCCGACCTGGCGCTGCTCCAGAAGCGCTGTGTACCCTCTCGACTTTCGCCCGACAGCAGGTTGGCGCTTGCCAGCCTGCGGCGCAGCTCGCGTGCGATCGCTGCGGACGGATCGATGACGGTGACCGTCGCACCGGCTACCTCACGAATCAGCGGGGCGAGGAACGGGTAGTGCGTGCAGCCCAGCACGAGGGTGTCTGCTCCCTGGTTCAACAATGGCAGGACAAATTGTT
>Ga0307375_10004735_pt1 | contig 12912 bp, 9 predicted proteins | sample TR1MG_FD_202531 | JGI IMG/M metagenome (GOLD analysis project Ga0307375, IMG submission 202531) | Soil microbial communities from Risofladan, Vaasa, Finland - TR-1 | ecosystem: Environmental > Terrestrial > Soil > Coastal area > Acid sulfate soil | place: Finland: Risofladan, Vaasa | collected... | reverse complement strand
AGGACTGCGCCGTCCATCTGAGCCGCGCCGGTAATCATGTTCTTGATATAGTCAGCATGTCCCGGACAGTCGACGTGGGCGTAATGTCGCTTCGAGGTCTGATATTCGACATGCCGCGTGTTGATGGTGATTCCGCGCGCCTTCTCTTCAGGCGCATTATCGATGTCGTCATATTTCATGACCTTGCTACCGTTCGTCTTTGCGCAGAACATTGTCAAAGCAGCGGTTAGAGTGGTCTTGCCATGATCGACGTGACCGATGGTACCGACGTTGATATGAGGCTTCGTTCTCTCAAACTTTTCTTTCGCCATTACGTCCTCCTTGCGATATTGCAAACACAGTACGTTGCCATTTACCCACCAGGCGTCAACTCCGCCCAGAAAACCGACGCGACAAAGAAACCCACGCTCCGGACAGTTGTTCAGCTGAACAAGGTCGGATGCGAGCGTCAATGCCAACTCGCTCATCTGTGGCCAAGTCCTACCAGGGTTTGAAGGATTGCATTTTAGGGAGTGCGCTCCAGTTTGTCAAGAGAAGCATCCCCAAGTCAAACGGAGGTCACGACACTATTTGTCGGATTTTAAGTACGGCGGAGTATCAGTATACGAGCGAGGGACTCATCCCATGCGATCGTCATATGCGAACCGAACATGCAGTTCGCACTCTGAACCACCTGACCATCTCCGTGCAATCCTCCGGTTCCGCCGAGCGGCATCCGTGAGCTACACCCATTTCAGGATGATTGGTTTGGTCCTTCACAACCTGTTCAGGAAACAGCCATTCTTTCTGCGGTCCGTAAAACCGTCCGCATCCTGTTCCCTACCGGGTCGTAGTCGTCATCATGCTATCTTCGCGTGACAACGGACTCGAAAATAACATTAATACGCTTCGTGTTCAACCCCTGAACCTCAAAGAAATGTTCGGGAGTCGATCCACTACTGAACATTTCTACCAGCGATAGTGTGCGAACGCCTTGTTCGCGTCAGCCATCCGGTGAGTATCTTCCTTCTTCTTGAACGCTGTTCCGGTTGCGTTGAACGCATCTACCAGTTCGGCGCTGAGCTTCTGGCTCATCGACTTACCTGCCCGCGAACGGGCGGCAGAGATAAGCCATCGCATCGCAAGGGCTTCGCGGCGGGACTCACGGATCTCGACAGGCACCTGGTATGTCGAACCGCCGACGCGCCGGGATTTCACTTCCACAGCAGGTTTCACGTTTTCGAGCGCCTTGGTGAAGACTTCGACCGGATCCTTCTGCGTATTCTTGCCCACAAGCTCCATCGCGTCATACATGACACGTGTGGTTGTTGATCGCTTTCCATCGACCATCATCCGCCGGATGAACTTCGTTACCGATACGTTGTTATACCGCGGATCGGGGCCGGAGATTGTTGGCGGGGTTACTTTACGTCTTGGCATACTTCTTCCTCGTTCCTACGCCTTAGGCCGCTTTGTTCCGTACTTGGACCGCGCCTTCCGGCGATCTTCGACACCAAGCGTATCCTTTGCGCCACGGACAATATGATATCGCACACCCGGAAGGTCCTTTACGCGACCGCCCCGGAGAAGCACAACCGAGTGCTCCTGAAGGTTATGGCCAATGCCGGGAATGTACGCTGTTACCTCGATTCCGTTTACCAGGCGCACACGCGCAACCTTTCGCAGAGCCGAGTTCGGCTTCTTGGGAGTAACCGTCATGACGCGTGTGCACACACCGCGTTTCTGAGGACAAGACTGCAGTGCCGGTGACTTTGTCCCGTGCAGTACCACTTTTCGTCCTTTCCGAATGAGCTGATTAATCGTAGGCATCTACAATAGCCTCTCCTAAAAGTTTTCTACTCAGAACCTCAAAATGGTCCGTCATTCACACGGAGGATCCACCTTGAAGTTCAATTCTGACACGGCAAAATTTTACTGCGCTATTTCAAGAAGTGACTTCTCACATGGCAGCCGTAGAGCGCAAACTCTAACAGCGAACCATGTTAATGTCAAGTCTATACCTCGCGCAGCCGTCCGATTGGTCCGGAATACTACTCCTGGTACGCCTCGATCTCTGCCATTGCACGTTCGGCAGTCGCGGAAACCTTGTCTTCCTTGGCTCGCTCTTCGAGAATCTGCTGCATATGGGCATCCAGATCTTCCTGATTTTCGCCAAAGAGCCTGATATTCTTGTAGTTTCTCATACCGGTTCCCGCAGGAATGAGATGCCCGATGATGACATTCTCCTTCAATCCGCGGAGGTTGTCGGTAGAACCGGCAATAGCTGCATTTGTCAGCACGCGGGTCGTTTCCTGGAAGCTTGCGGCCGAAATGAAACTGTCAATGTTCAGACTTGCGCGCGTAATACCGAGGAGCAACGGTCGGCCGACTGCGGGCTGTCCACCTTCGCGTTCGACTTTCCTGTTTTCCTCGTGAAACCGATGCTTGTCTATCTGCTGGCCAAAGATGAAATTCGTGTCACCGACCTGGACGATCTCGACCTTCCTCATCATCTGTCGAACTATGATTCCGACATGCTTGTCGTTAATATTCACGCCCTGCAGCCGGTACACTTCCTGGATCTCGTTCATGAGGAACGCCTGAAGCGTATTTTCGCCCTTGATGAACAGATAGTCGTGCGGGTCGATGTTGCCATCACAGAGCATGTCGGACGCTTCAACTGAATCGCCTTCGCGCACCAGGAGATGTTTCCCCATCGGAACAAGGTGTTTGTATTCCTTGCCGTAGGGATCCTCTACAACGATAACCCGCTTACCCTTCGCAATGCCTTTGAAGTGCACAATTCCTGAGATCTGAGAGAGCACGGCGGCACTCTTTGGGCGACGGGCTTCGAACAACTCTCCTACGCGCGGAAGACCACCGGTAATATCACGCGTCTTCACGCTCTCTTTCAGTATCTTCGCTATTGTCTTGCCTGCCTTAACCTTGGTACCGTCGGCGATGTTCAGATACGCTCCACCGGGCAAGTAGTAGGTTGCAAGCTCTTTGCCATCCGGATCATCAATGATCACCCGCGGCTGGAGAGTCTCAAGCGTGAACTCGGTAATCTTTTTCTCGACGTTTCCCGTGTCCTCGTTGATTTCCTCTTTCAGGGTCGTTCCCAGTACGATGTCCTCGAACCTGATGGTACCATCGTACTCGGAGATTATCGGCTCACTGAACGGGTCGAAGGACGCGATGGACTCTTCGGCTTTTACCAGATCGCCCGGGCGAACAAGGAGTTCGGCACCGTTTCTGATCTCCACCTTCTGCTCCTGCGCAACAAGATAGAGTACCTTGTCCTTCAGAATCGCGTAGCCGTTATCGGCGGCAAGGAGCTCTTCCTTTCCGCGCTTCAGGATAGCCTGGCCCTTTACGACCTTCTCGTCCTCCTGAACCAGGAGTTTGTCCTTCGGCTCCAGATCGATAACCTTGAGAACCCGGTTTACGATCACGTGGCCCTTTCGGGTGAACAGCTGGTCGCCGTTGTTGAGGGTGACGATATTTCCGCGAACCTCGCGTACTATCACCGCATATCGGAGATAGGTACGGTTTTCTTCACTGCTCTTGGTTGCCGCACCACCGATGTGGAACGTACGCATGGTGAGCTGGGTACCGGGCTGACCGATTGACTGGGCGGCGATGATGCCGACGGCCTCACCGATATCTACAGTCTTATTGCGAGCGAGGTTTCGACCGTAGCACTTTATGCAAACGCCATACTTCGCCTCACAGGTGAGCACCGTTCTGATACGCACACTTTCGATTCCGGCTTCTTCGATCTCGACTGCAAGTTCGTCGCCGATCTCTTCGTTCACATCCACCAGGATTTCGCCGGTGATCGGGTGTTTGACGCGCTCGAGCGTGAAACGGCCGGCAATTCTGTCAGCAAGCGTTTCGACGATCTCTTCGCCGTCTTTGAGCGCACGCATTTCGAGTCCGTTGATGGTACCGCAGTCGACATCGTTCACGACGACGTCCTGCGCGATATCGACAAGTCGGCGAGTAAGATAGCCGGCGTCGGCTGTTTTCAGCGCGGTATCGGCGAGACCCTTACGCGCGCCGTTCGTCGAAATGAAGAACTCGATGACTGAGAGTCCCTCTTTGAAATTTGATCTGATCGGAAGCTCGATGATGTCGCCGGACGGCTTCGCCATGAGACCACGCATACCGGCCAGCTGCCGGATCTGACTGCGGCTTCCGCGCGCGCCGGAGTTCGCCATCATGTAGACCGGGTTGAATCCGCCTTCATCGTCCTTCAGGCGCTTCATCATCTCGTTCGTAAGGTCTTCGTTCGTCTTGCTCCACACCTCGACGACACGGTTGTACCGCTCTTCGTTCGTGATGTGCCCCTGCTGGTACTGGTTCTGGATGGATTCGACTTCGTTATTTGCCTTGCCGATCATCTCCTTTTTGCTTTCGGGGATGATGATGTCTTCCATACCGATAGTTGCGCCGAAGACGGTTGCGTACCGGAAGCCCATTCGCTTGATTGCATCGAGCATGAGCACTGCTACATGCGAACCGTTATCCGCATAGACGCGGCCGATCAGCGCGCGAAGCTCCTTATCACCCATGGAGTAGTTCACGTACCCTACTTCCTTCGGCAACGCTTCGTTCAGTAGAAGTCGACCCGCTGTGGTCTCGATGATCTCACCATTCACCGGTACGTGGATGAGCGCAGCGTAGTCGATTGCCCGCGCCTCAAGTGCAAGAATTGCATAATCGGTGCTGGGGAATCGCTTTCCTTCGCCCTTGGCGCCCTTTCGTTCGCGCGTCAGGTAGTTGATGCCGAGAACCATGTCCTGGCTCGGGAACACTACCGGCTTTCCATTCGCCGGGTTCAGCAGGTTGCGGCTGGAGAGCATGAGCGTCCAGCACTCGATCTGCGCAGCCTGTGTAAGGGGAACATGCACTGCCATCTGGTCACCGTCGAAGTCGGCGTTGAACGCGTGACAGACGAGCGGATGCAATTTGATGGCCTTTCCACCAACGAGAACCGGCTCGAAAGCCTGGATGCCGAGTCGATGCAGGGTCGGCGCACGGTTCAGAAGTACCGGGTGCTCTTTGACGACCTCGTCGAGCACTGCCCAGACTTCCGGAGTCTCCTGCTCGACAAGTGTCTTTGCTTTTTTGATGTTGTAGACGACGTCCTTCTCGACCAGCTTCTTCATGATGAATGGCTTGTACAGCTCGAGCGCCATCTTGGTTGGCAGACCGCACTGATGCAGCTGCAACTCCGGACCGACGACGATGACCGAACGGCCGGAGTAGTCTACGCGTTTTCCGAGCAGGTTCTGGCGGAACCGCCCCTGCTTGCCTTTCAGCATATCGGAAAGTGACTTGAGCGGCCGATTCGAAGCGCCCTTGACCACGCGCTTCTTCTTCGAGTTGTCGAACAGTGCGTCAACCGCTTCCTGAAGCATTCGCTTCTCGTTGCGGATGATAATGTCCGGAGCGTTCAATGCCATGAGCCGCTTAAGCCGGTTGTTCCGGTTGATGACGCGGCGGTACAGATCGTTCAGGTCGCTTGTTGCAAAGCGACCTCCATCGAGCTGAACCATCGGGCGAAGCTCGGGGGGAATGACCGGTATGACGTCGAGGATCATCCACTCGGGACGATTTCCCGAATCGCGGAAGTTCTCAACTATCTCGATGCGCTTCAGAAGCCGCTTGTCGGCCTTCGCGCCCTTTTCGATCATTGTCTGGCGGAGCACCGTGGAAAGCTCATCAAGGTCGAGGCCTTCGAGCAACGTACGAATTGCCTCCGCGCCGATTCCGGCGGAGAAGCTCATTCCGTACCGTTCCTTCGCCTCGTTGTACTCCTCTTCGGTCAGGAGTTCCATCTTCTTCAGATCCGAATCACCTGGATCGATGACGATGTACTTCTCGTAGTAGAGGATGGATCTGAGCGCGGCGATGGTGAGATCAAGCAGCAAACCCATACGGGACGGAACAGAGCGGTAATACCAGATGTGAGACACCGGCGATGCGAGCTCGATGTGGCCCATCCGTTCCCGGCGCACCTTGAAGTGAGTTACCTCAACGCCGCACCGATCGCAGATAACGCCCTTGTAGCGGATTGATTTGAACTTTCCGCAATAGCACTCCCACTCTTTTGTGGTGCCGAAGATCCGTTCGCAGAACAGCCCGTCTTTCTCCGGGCGGAGAGTTCGATAATTGATGGTCTCCGGCTTCTTGACCTCGCCATAGCTCCAGGACCTGATCTGGTCCGGAGAAGCAAGCAGAATTCTTATGCTGTCGAAATCCTGAATATCTCGCATGCGCGCTACTCCTTAGAAGTTGCTCCCCTGCCGATTGATGAGCTCCTCGTCCCGCTCCGTGAGCGGAATCTGCTTGCCCTTGGAGTCGTAGATCGACATATCAAGCGCAAGGCCGCGGAGTTCCTGCACGAGAACGTTGAACGACTCCGGTACACCCGCAGCCGTCGAAGGCTCGCCTTTTACTATGCTTTCATAAATCTTGGCCCGACCGGTCATATCGTCCGATTTGATGGTCAGAAGTTCCTGTAGCGTGTTGGCGGCGCCATACGCTTCAAGCGCCCACACCTCCATCTCCCCGAGCCTCTGGCCTCCGAACTGCGCCTTACCGCCGAGCGGCTGCTGGGTAACCAGTGAGTAGGGTCCGGTTGACCGGGCGTGCATCTTGTCGTCCACGAGATGGTGCAACTTCAGCACATACATGTAGCCCACCATGACGTCATTCTCGAATGGAATACCGGTTCGGCCGTCGTGGAGGGTGATTTTCGAGCTGGTCGGCAAACCGGCTTTCGTAAGTCGTTCTTCGATCTGTGCGTTAGTTGCCGATTCGAACACGGGGGTCGCGTACCATTCATCAAGGCCAACTGCCGCCCAGCCGAGCTCCGTCTCGAGGATCTGGCCGATGTTCATTCGAGAAGGGACGCCAAGCGGATTGAGGCAGATATCCATCGGTGTGCCGTCGGCCATGTAGGGCATGTCCTCGGCCGCGAGTACGCGGGCAACAACACCCTTGTTCCCGTGGCGTCCCGCCATCTTGTCGCCTTCCTGAAGCTTGCGCTTCGTTGCGATAAGCACCTTCACAACTTCGTCCACACCCGGAGCGAGGTCATCGCCTTCGCTGCGACGGAGCCGCTGAACGTCGATCACGGTGCCTTCGACACCGTGCGGCACGCGCAGGGATGTGTCCCGGACCTCTTTCGCCTTTTCACCGAAGATCGAGTTCAACAGCTTGAACTCAGGCGTCGTCTCGGTTTCGCTCTTCGGCGTGACCTTACCGACGAGGATGTAGCCCGACTTGACTTTTGCGCCGACCCGGACAATGCCTTCCTCGTCAAGCTGATCAAGCGCCTTCTCCGCGGTGTTGGGAATATCCCGCGTAATCTTCTCCGGCCCGAGCTTGGTCTCCCGAACATCAACCGTGAACTCTTTGATATGTATGGAGGTGAAGATATCGTCCTTCACGACGTTCTCGGAGATGAGGATCGCATCTTCGAAGTTGTATCCATTCCAGGGCACAAATCCGACAAGAACGTTCCGACCGAGCGCGAGCTCACCCATGAAAGTAGCCGGGCCGTCTGCAATCACATCGCCCTTGGCGAGTTTCTGACCGAGCTTTACAATCGGCTTCTGGGTATAACAGGTGTCCTGGTTTGTCCGCTGATACTTGATCATCGGATACTCGTCCCGGTCGTCCTTCGTCTTCGCACCGTCGGGCTTGACGACAACCCGCACCGATGAGACGTATTCGACAACTCCGGCTCGTTTCGATTTCACGAGGACGCCGGAATCGTATGCAGTCTTCCCTTCCATGCCGGTTCCGACGCGCGGTGGCTCGGGAAATACCAGAGGAACCGCCTGGCGCTGCATGTTACTGCCCATGAGCGCACGGTTTGCGTCATCATGCTCGAGGAACGGAATAAGACTCGCGGACACGGAGATAATCTGCTTGGGAGAGACGTCCATGTATGCAATGTCTTCCGGCGGCCGCACCGTGTAGTCCCCGGACTTTCGCACCGAGACCTGATTTGCGAGGAACTTTCCGCTCTTATCGACCGGCGCACTTGCCTGCGCTATAAAATGCTTCTCTTCGTCCATTGCAGAGAGGTACTCGATGTCCCGGGTTACCTTCCCGTTCTTGACCTTGCGGTATGGGGTTTCAAGGAAGCCGTATTCGTTCACCTGCGTGTAAATTGCAAGCGACACGATGAGACCGATATTCGGACCTTCGGGCGTCTCGATGGGACACATGCGGCCGTAGTGGGTGTAGTGGACGTCGCGCACCTCAAAACCTGCACGGTCACGTGAAAGACCGCCGGGCCCGAGCGCGTTCAGGCGACGCTTGTGCGTAAGCTCAGAGAGCGGATTTACCTGATCCATGAACTGGGAAAGCTGACTGGAGCCGAAGAACTCCTTGATTGCAGCGACTATCGGCTTGATCGAGATCAGGTCCTGCGGCTTGATGGTATCGGTCTCTTTCAGCGACATCCGCTCTTTGGCGATCCGCTCCATTCGGGAGAACGCGGTCTTCAGCTGGTTCGCCAGAAGTTCACCGACGCTTCGCACGCGACGATTCCCCAGATGGTCGATGTCGTCCACATTCGATTCGCCGATGTAGACGTTGATCAGATAACGCATCGTATTCACGATATCTTCGCGCGTCAGGATCTGCTCATCGACCGGAACATCGTAGTCGAACTTCTTGTTCAGCTTGTAGCGGCCGACTCGGCCGAGATCATACCGGCGCGCAGTGAAGAACATCGAATTGAAGTCCTTCTCCGCACTTTCAACGGTGATCGGTTCGCCGGGCATAATCACCGCATAGACTGCGGAAAACGCATCCTCTTTGGTCGGTTCGTCGCGACCGGATTCGGCACGGGTGTACTTGCTCTCTTCCCGTTCGAAGCAGTTCAGAATGATGTCGGAGTGCAGCGAATCGGTGTGCTCTGAATCGATCACGACGACTGACTCAACGCCAGAGTGAATGAGTTCATCCACGTCATGCGGATGAATCTTTTCGCCAGCACGATAGAGAGTCTTCTCGGCTCCATTCTCTTCTATCAGAACCGGGCTCGCGATCACTTTGTTGACAAGCTTGTCTTTCGCATCACGGTCTTCAGAGACCGTCAGAGTTACAGTTTTGTAGAAAAGGCTGATGATCTTCTCGCGCGTGTCGTATCCAAGCGCACGGAGGAACAGCGTACCAAGAATCCGCTTCTTGCGATCGATCTTGGCGAAAATAAGCTCTTTCTTCTGGTCTATTTCGAACTCGAGCCAGCTACCCCGGTACGGTATTATCCGTGAAGAGTAGATACCTTTCTCGTGAGAAAAGATAACGCCGGGTGAACGATGAATCTGGCTGACAACGACCCGTTCTGCTCCGTTAATAACGAACGTTCCGCGGTCAGTCATGAGCGGTATGTCGCCCATGTAGATGTCCTTCTGCCGAATCTCACCGGTTTCAAGGAACACCAGATTGATGCGGGCCTTTATCGGAACCGCAAACGTGTGCCCTTTCTGCTTGCATTCGAATTCGCTGAACTTGATATTGTCTTCGTCGAGCGTGTAATGATCGTACTCAAGCCGCATATCACCGGTCTGACTCTCAATCGGGAACGTCGTCTCAAAGACCTCTTGAAGCCCCTGATCGAGCGGAGCAAGCCCCTGCAGCATGTGCTCACGCTGCAAAAACCGTTCATATGAGGAGAGTTGAATATCAACGAGGTCAGGAAGATCCATGACCTTGTCTGCCTCCTGGCCAACCGTCACACGATGAATCGGTTTTGTTCTGTCAAACATGTATGCCTCCCATTGAGAGTACCGGCGATATCCGGCGTGCCTGCGGGTAGTCCCCTACCGGACAAATGAGGCGGGAAAAGCTAATAGAGAAACGTGCACCACCGGAACCGATGATTCCGGTGGTGCAATGAGTCGGCAGTATCTGCGTGGACAAATGCGTGTTATTGAATCTCAACAACTGCGCCAGCTGCTTCCAGTTTCTGCTTGATCTGGTTTGCCTCGTCCTTTGAAACGCCTTCTTTCACCGACTTTCCGCCGGCTTCGACGAGATCCTTAGCCTCTTTCAACCCAAGACCGGTAACCGCACGAACTTCCTTGATGACCGGAATCTTCGCACCGTCATTGATGCTCTTCAGGATGACGTTGAACTCAGTCTGCTCTTCGACGGCCTCTGCAGCCGCACCCGGAGCTACTGCCCCAACCGCAGCAACGGCGACAGGCGCCGCGGCAGTCACGCCGAACTTCTCTTCCATCGCCTTAACCAGCTCGGAAATTTCGAGCACGGTCATTCCCGCGATTGCCTCTAGTACATCGTCTTTGCTCAGTGTTGCCATATTACCTTCTCCTTTCGTTATAGTTTAGTTCCGGACGATAGCATGCAACACAGCGCGAAGACTAACGTCCGGTAAAAACCCAGTTTGGATTCCGCTATCAGGCGGCAGACTTTTTGTCTGCCAGCGCCTGCAGCGTTCGCACGAGCTTGGTGGTTACGCCATTGACGACGTAGACCAGATTCTGCAGCGGTGCATTCATGGTACCCATCAGCATGGAAATCAGCACGTCACGGCCCGGCAGCTTGCTGTACGCCTCCACCTGTGCCGCATCGAATACGTTCCCGCCGATAAGTCCGCCTTTCACCTGAACCGGCCAGTCTTTTGCCAGCTCAAGGAGGGACTTCACAACCGGTGCGGAATCTCCCTTTGCGAGCGCTACCGCCGTTGGACCGACGAGATAGGCACCAACGGAATCCGGCGCCTTCATCTGCTGGAATGCGATTTTTGCGAAGTTGTTTTTTATAACCCGATACTCGGCCTGATGCTCCCGCAACCGGCGACGAAGCTCGGTTATCTGCTCAACAGTCAGTCCACGGTAATCGGTGAAGACAAAGTCGCTAACCTGATCAAACTGCCCCTTGAGGCTGGCAACCGATTCGCGCTTTGCATCATTTACCCGAGTTTCATGAGTAATCTGCGACATTGATCACCTCTCCTCAGCTTGCTTTTTCGACGGCCCGCAGGACCCTGACTCCGGGACCCATCGTCGAGCTGACCGCGACAGTACGGATGAAATCACCCTTGGTGTCAGACGGTCTGCGCCGCTCCACCTCAGAGATCACCACGTCGATGTTTTCGCGGATTTTTTCCGCGTCCATCGAGATTTTGCCGACCGACAGATGAACGACACCGGTCTTGTCCGCACGGAACTCAACGCGACCCTTCCGCAGTTCGGCGAGAGCACCTTTAATATCGAACGTAACCGTCTGCGTCTTGGGGTTCGGCATGAGTCCACGCCGACCAAGCACGGGACCGAGCCGCCCAACATCCTTCATCATGTCCGGCGTCGCAACGCAGATGTCGAAGTCGAGCCAACCGTCTTTGATCTTGGCGATAAGGTCGTCGTCCCCGACGAACGCCGCACCGGCTTCCTCAGCTTCACGGGCCTTGTCGCCTTTCGCAAAGACGAGAATCTTCTTTTCCTTGGTGAACTGGTGTGGCAGAACTACCGTATCGCGAACGGTCGCGCTCTTCTTCATGTTCAGATTCAACGAAAGCTCGACAGTTTCATCGAACTTCGCATAGGCCATGCTCTTGACGAGTGTGATCGCCTCATCAGTCGGATAGACTTTCTGCGCATCAAACTTCGCCGCTGCCTGTGTATACTTCTTTCCGTGTTTCATGACTTCCACTCCACCTCGACGCCCATGCTGCGGGCAGTTCCCGCTATCGTGCGCATTGCCGCTTCAACATCGTTCGCATTGAGGTCCGGGAGTTTCAGGGTCGCAATTTCGCGAATCTTGTCTTCGCTGATCTTGCCGACCTTGGTTCGATGAGACTCAGGAGAACCCTTTTCCAATCCGATTGCCTTTTTTACCAGGACAGCCGCGGGCGGGGTCTTCGTGATAAAGGTAAATGTTCGATCCGCATAAACGGTTATGACGACCGGAATTATGAGCCCCGGCTCCATGCTCTTGGTCGCATCGTTAAACTGCTGAACAAACTGCGGAGCACTTACTCCGTGGGGTCCGAGCGCAGGACCAACCGGCGGCGCCGGTGTCGCCTTACCTGCAGGACACTGCAGTTTGACGATGGCTGCAATCTTCTTCTTTGCCATCTACTCTCTCCTTTGTGGTAGTATCGTCCGACGGCATCGGCCTGATCCGGACTCCCATCGGGACACCTCAACGAGGCGCCCATTCCCTTTACCCGCAGCAACCAGACAATGCCCGGCGCTGCGAAACTCACACCTTTTCGACCTGCAGGAAATCGACCTCAACTGGCGTCGCGCGGCCGAAAATTCCGACCATGACACGCAACTTGCCCTTTTCGGTGTTCACCTCTTCCACGCTGCCGGTAAACGACTCGAACGGCCCTTCGATGATGCGGACCTGCTCGCCCGAGGAGAAGCTCTGCTTTGGCTTGAGAACCTTTTCGCCTTTGATGTCGCCGGCTTTCTGAAGAATTGAACGGGCCTCCTCCTGGCTTATCGGCTGCGGTTTTACCGCTGCCGCTGAACCAACGAACCCCGTTACACCCTGGATTTTGCGTATGTGTGAACAGACAGTCTTCCACCCAAGATCCGGCAGATCCATTTCAAGAAGGATATATCCAGGCAGGAACTTCTTGGTCGTTATCTTCTTCTTGCCCTCTTTGATCTCCACGACCTGTTCGGATGGTACTTTAATGTCCTGCACCGCCCCTTCCAGGAGACCATCCTCCATCATTTTGCGAATGGTTCTTTCTATCTTGTTTTCATACCCGGAATATGTGTGCAGTACGTACCAGCCCTTTGACATGTCACCCCTTCACTCGCCGACGTTCTTGTTAGAACAGATAATCGATTCCTCGGACCAGAAGGAAATCCACAATGCCAAGAACTGCCGCAAATATTGCAACTGACACCAGAACCACTTTGGTCG
>Ga0307375_10004734_pt1 | contig 12913 bp, 12 predicted proteins | sample TR1MG_FD_202531 | JGI IMG/M metagenome (GOLD analysis project Ga0307375, IMG submission 202531) | Soil microbial communities from Risofladan, Vaasa, Finland - TR-1 | ecosystem: Environmental > Terrestrial > Soil > Coastal area > Acid sulfate soil | place: Finland: Risofladan, Vaasa | collected... | reverse complement strand
TCGGGCTGCTGTGGATGATGTACCCCGTGCTCGCCAAGGTGCGGTACGAATCGATTGGCGGGCACGTGGGCAACCGGCGGCTGCTGGGCACGTCGCTGGCGCTCAACTGGGTGATCGGGCCGCTCGTCATGTTCGCGCTCGCGTGGGCGTTGCTGCCCGATCTGCCGCACTATCGCAACGGGCTGATCATGATCGGCCTGGCGCGCTGCATTGCCATGGTGCTCATCTGGAACGCGCTGGCGTGCGGATCGGGCGAACTGGCGGCGGTGCTGGTGGCGCTCAACTCGGTGTTCCAGATCCTCACCTACTCGCTGCTGGGGTATCTGCTGCTGGCCGTGGTGCCCCGCTGGTTCGGGGCCGACACGGCGGCGCTCCACGTGTCCATGGGCGCGATCGCGCGGAGCGTGGGGATTTTCCTGGGCGTGCCGCTGGCGGCGGGGTATCTGACGCGGCGCCTGCTCGTGGCGCGCCGCGGGGCGGCGTGGTACGACGGCGTGTTCATCCCGCGCATCGGCCCCACGGCGCTGGTCGGACTGCTCTATACTATTATCCTCATGTTCGCGATGCAGGGCGACCGTATCGTGACGCGGCCGTTCGACGTGCTGCGCATCGCGCTGCCGCTGGTGGTGTACTTCGGCGTGATGTTCGCGCTGGCGTTCGCGCTCTCGATGAAGCTGGGGTTCGGGTACGAGGAGACGGCGGCGCTGTCGTTCACGGCGGCGGGCAACAACTTCGAGCTGGCGATCGCGGTGGCGGTGGCCACGTTCGGCATCGGGTCGGGCGAGGCGCTGGCGGCCGTGGTGGGGCCGCTGATCGAGGTGCCGGCGCTGGTGGGACTCGTGTACGTCTCGCTGTGGGCCCGCCGTAAATTCTTCACACCGGAGACCGCATGACCGCGTCGCGACCGCTGGGGGTTCTGTTTCTCTGCACGGGCAACTCGGCGCGCAGCCAGATCGCCGAAGCGCTGCTCACCACGAAGGGGCATGGGCGGTTCCGCGTGGGCAGCGCGGGCACGAAGCCGGCGGGGGAGGTGAACCCCGGGGCCGTCGCCGTGTTGCGCGAGCACGGCATCGACTGGACGGGCCGCGTGCCCAAGACCATCGACGACGTGCAGCAGGCGTCGTGGGATCTGGTGATCACCGTGTGCGACAACGCCAAGGAGACCTGTCCCGTGTTCCCGGGGCATCCGGCGTTCGCGCACTGGGGCATGCCCGATCCCGCGGACGTGGAGGGTGAGGACGCGCGCCGCCGCGCGTTCCTCGACACGTATCAGGTGCTGGGCCGGCGCATCGATCTGCTGCTGGCGCTGCCGGTGGAGAAGCTGGAGCAGCGGGCGATGGAGCTGCGGGTCGGCGCGATCGGGGGCGCCGCCGCCAACTGAGAACGGGGCGCCACCTGGCGCCCCGTCGCAGTTTCCGCTGCCCGACTGCCCGACTGCCCGACTGCCCGACTGTCCGACTGTCCGACTGTCCGACTGCCCGACTGCCCGACTGCCCGACTGCCCGACTGTCCGACTCGATGTCGGGGCAATCATTTAATTGAATGGCCTGTGCAGTAACGTTGACAACCTGCGCCCCTGCCGAAATGACAACCGGCCGCAGGCGATCAGCGAACGAGAATGGCCTGCGCGGCCTGGTGGGAACCCGGTCCTGCGGTGACACGGCGACTGTCGCGTCGCGGGCGTCGGCCATCGCTCCTGCTGTCCCCTTGCATCACACGCGAGCGATCGAAAGGAACCCGACGTCAGGGGTCTCCCGATGGGGCGATCGCAAGCGAATCGGTATACTGGGTCGAGTACTCTACCCCAAGGGAACCCGGTATGTCGCGCTTCGCTGCTTACTGCGCACTCATTTGGCTTGGCACCGTCGGGTGCCGGAGCACAACGGTGGCTGATCGACTCCCCCCGGACGCCTGCCCACAGACCTATGAGTTTGGCAACTACGGCTGCGCGCGGGTCCTCGTCTCGCTCGCACAGCCGCCGCAGCCTTGGCCGTCGGCGTACCGCTTAGATGTGCGTCTTCGTCCGGCCGACGCCAACGCTGGCGCATCAACTGCGATCGCCCCAGACCCACAGTGGGGCGACCAACCGATGGTCGTCGTCCGCTGGGGACCACCGCCTGCCGCCGCGGGTGAGACCCTGTCGGTGTGGGTGGTAGCCAAGATGCTCGAGGATCCGTCGCCGCCCGTAGTGGGCGCTCCCCTTGCCGTCTTTGCCGCCGACAGCGTGTTGCGCGTACTGCAGTTCGCACCGGTTGGTGCGGTTCCGCCAACCGACTCCGTGACGCTCGTAGTCCGGACTCCCTAGACTGCACGAGTTCGGTCGCAATTGACCAATTCGCGAGCGTCGCGCCACAACCATCAATAGGCGCGCTACGAATCGCCCGGGCCGGAACAATCTCGACATGCAGCGCGGGGGGGGCGCCAGTTTGTCAACTGCGTGCGTGGCCGACTTCAGAGCAACTGCACACGGTGTTTAATCAAATGCTCGGCCCGACAACTCGATTCAGATATCCAGATTCCTCACGAACTTCGCGTTCGCTTCGATGAACACGCGGCGCGGCTCCACCTGGTCGCCCATCAGCATCTGGAACATGCGGTCGGCTTCCACGGCGTCGTCGATGTTCACCTTGAGCAGGGTGCGCTTCTCGGGATCCATGGTCGTGTCGAAGAGCTGGTCGGCGTTCATCTCGCCCAGGCCCTTGTAGCGCTGGATGTTCAGGGAACCCTTGCCCTCGCCATTGCTGAGTCGCTTGACGAGGTCGTCGCGCTCCTTCTCGTCGAACGCGTAGTACTCTTCCTTGCCCTTGGCCACGCGATAGAGCGGTGGCTGCGCGATGTACACGAACCCGGCCTCGATCAGCTCCGGCATCTGCCGGAAGAAGAAGGTGAGGAGCAGGGTGCGGATGTGCGCGCCGTCCACGTCGGCGTCGGTCATGATGATGATCTTGTGGTAACGCGCCGTTTCGAGCGTGAACTCCTCCTTGATGCCCGCGCCCACCGCCGTGATGATGGTGCGGATTTCCTCGTTGGAGAGCACCTTGTCGATGCGCGCCTTCTCCACGTTGATGATCTTGCCGCGCAGCGGCAGGATGGCCTGGAACTCGCGCTTGCGCCCCTGCTTGGCCGAGCCGCCGGCCGAGTCGCCCTCCACCAGGTAGAGTTCGCAGAGCGCCGGGTCGGTGAGCGAGCAGTCGGCGAGTTTGCCGGGCAGGTTGCCCACGTCGAGCGCCGACTTGCGACGCGTGAGGTCGCGCGCCTTGCGGGCCGCCTCGCGGGCCCGCGCCGCCGACACCGCCTTCTCGATGATGATGTTGGCCGTGCGCGGATGCTCGTCGAGATAGCTCGACAGCCATTCGCCCACCACCGTCTTCACCGCGCTCTCCACCTCGGAGTTGCCGAGCTTGGTCTTGGTCTGCCCCTCGAACTGCGGCTCGCGCACCTTGACCGACAGCACCGCCGTGAGGCCCTCGCGCACGTCCTCGCCCGACAGCGAGAAGTCGGCCTTCTTGAGGAAGTTGCCCTTCTGCGCGTAGGAGTTGATCACGCGCGTGAGCGCCGACTTGAAGCCCGTGAGATGCGTGCCGCCCTCGTGCGTGTTGATGTTGTTCACGAACGAGAACGTCGTGTCGTTGTAGCCGTCGTTGTACTGCAGCGCCAGCTCGATGCCGATGTCGTCCTTGCTCGTGTCCACGTACAGCACTTCGGGGTGCAGATTCTTGCGCGAGGCGTTGAGATGGTGGACGAACTCCTTGAGGCCGCCCTTCGCATGGAACGTCTCGTCCATTTCCTGACCGGGCCGCTCGTCCTTGAGCGTGATCACCACGCCCTTGTTCAGGAACGACAGCTCGCGGAGCCGCAGCGCCAGCGTGTCGTACTTGTACACGAGTTCGGTGAAGATCTGGGCGTCGGGCTTGAACCACACCGTGGTGCCCGTCTCCTTCTTGGGCACCTCGCGCAGGACCTTGAGCTGCGTGTGTGTGGTGCCGCGCGCGAAGTCCATGTAGTACTCCTTCCCGTCGCGCTTGACCCACACCTTCAACTGCTCGCTGAGCGCGTTCACCACCGACACGCCCACGCCGTGCAGGCCGCCCGACACCTTGTACGAACTCTTGTCGAACTTGCCGCCGGCATGCAGCACCGTCATCGCCAGCTCGACGCCCGGGATCTTCTCGATCGGATGGATGTCCACCGGGATGCCGCGACCGTTGTCGACCACGGTCACCGAATTGTCGCCGTGGATCGTCACCGCGATCGCGTCGGCAAAGCCCCCCAGCGCTTCGTCAATCGAGTTGTCCACCACCTCGTACACGAGATGGTGCAGGCCGCGCTCCGATGTCGAGCCGATGTACATGCCGGGACGTTTCCGCACGGCCTCCAGCCCCTTGAGAACCTGGATCTGGCCGGCATCGTACGTCGACTCGGTGTGGTCCGCTGATGTGCTCATGGAGCCTCGAATTTGCGCGAAATGGCGTCCCGAATAGAGGCCGAATAAACGGCCGCTTGCCAACCCGGAAAATCTAACCGATTTCGGGCGATTTCGCAACTCCGGACACGGCTTTTAAGTGGCGCTCGCACAACCGCTTAGCGCACCAGCCGCCAGCGAATCCTATCCACCTTCCGCGCGCCCGATTTCTCGTTGATCACGCGCACCAATTCCAGCTCCATCATCGCCAGTTCGTTCATCCACGCATTGTTCGTCACCGCCACCGTCAACACCCCGTCGCGATTGATCGAAACGGCCTCCGTCACCTTCGCAATTTCCCGCCCCACGATCGTCGGCCAGTTCACGATCACCGACGCCTGCTCCAGCCGCGCCTTGAGCTGGGAGCCCTCCATCACGCCGGGCAGCACCTCGCCCAGCCGCGTCGGTTTGCCGCGTTTGCGTTCGCTCATGCCGCCTGCCAGGCGCCCACGCGCCCGGCCTCCACGCGCACGCGCGCCAGCCGCGTGAACTCCGGCGGGATGTCCGTCTCGCGCGGCACGGTGAGCACGGTCTGCCCGAGCCCGGCGTCGGAGAGCAGTTCGAGAATGCGCGCCGCGCGCCGCGCGTCGAGCTCGGCGAACGGATCGTCGAGCAGCAGCAGCGGCGCCGCGCCGCACGACGCCCGCAGCGTCTCCCACTCGAGCAGGCGCAGCGCGATCGCCGCCGACCGCTGCTGCCCCGCCGACCCGAACGTGCGCAGGTCGCGCCCGTCGAGCGACAGCGCCAGGTCGTCGCGGTGCGGGCCCGCCTGCGTCATCCCCCGCCGCACGTCGAGCGCGAGGCGCGACGCCAGCGCCTCGGCGATCGCCGCCGCCGGATCGGCGCCGGCGTCGAGCCCGCTCGCGTACCGCACGGTGGCCGTGCCGCATTCGCCGATCGCCGCGCACAACAGGCGGTAGCGATCCGCCACGCCCGCCAACCACGCGCGGCGCTGCCGCCACAACACGCCACCCGCCTCGGCCAGCGGCGCGTCCCACACGCTCACCCGCGCGTCGGCCCGTCCGCTGCGCGCCGCGTCGCGCAGCGCCGCGTTGCGCCGCAGGAGCGCGGCGCGGTACGTCTGCAGCGCCGTGAGGTACGACCGCGACGTCAGCGCCAGCAGGATGTCGAGATACCGCCGCCGCGCCACGGGGGCGCCGCTCACCAGCTCCACGTCGGCCGGCGCGAACATCACCGACGGCAGGCCGCCGATCGCATCGCTCAACCGGTGCACCGGGGCGCCATCCACGGTCACGCGCTTGCGCCGTGACGCGCGCTCGAAGCCCACGCCCAGCGCGCGCGCGCCGTTCACGGCGCCGAGCAGGTGGAAGCCGGCCGCCCCGAACCGCACCAGATCCACGTCGCGCGTGCCGCGCACGCTGCGCAGCAGCTGCAGGTAGTAGATGGCTTCGAGCAGGTTCGTCTTGCCCTGGCCGTTCTCGCCCACGACCACCAGCCCCTCGTCGGGAAGGGCGAGGTCGAGGTGCGCGAAGTTGCGGAAGTCGCGCAGCTCGACCGCGGTCAGTCGGACGGCCGGTCCGGTCACCGGCCGGTGAATCGCGCCGGCCGCTTCTCGAGAAACGCGGTCGTGCCCTCGCGCATGTCGGTCGTGCCGGCCAGCAATCCGAACTGCGCCGATTCCAGCGCCAGCGCCTCGTCCAGCCCGATGCCGGCGCCGCGCTGCACGGCGTCGATGCAGTGGGCGAGCGCCAGCGGCCCGTTCGTGAGCATCTGCCCGAGCATCGTGCGTGCGGCGCCGAGCAGCTCTGCCGCCGGCACCACGGCGTTCACGAGTCCGAGGCGCAGCGCTTCGGCGGCGTCGATCGTGTCGCCGGTGAGCAGCAGTTGGAGCGCGGGGCCCGTGCCTACCAACCGCGGCAGCCGCTGCGTGCCGCCGTATCCGGGCATCAGCCCCAGCTTCACCTCGGGCTGGCCGAACTTGGCGTGCTCCGATGCCAGGCGCACGTGGCATGCCATGGCCAGCTCGCATCCGCCGCCGAGCGCGAATCCGTTCACGGCGGCGATCACCGGCTTGCCGAGCGTCTCGATGTGGCGGAAGATCGCCTGCCCGCGGCGCGACAGTTCGTATACCTCAAGCGAACTCTTGCGCTGCAGTTCGGCGATGTCGGCGCCGGCCACGAAGGCCCGTCCGGCGCCGGTGAGAATGGCGCCGCCGATGTCGTCGCGCGCGCGCACCTGATCCACGGCCTCGCCCAGCGCGTCGATGACCGCATCGTTGAGTGCGTTGAGTTTGTCGGGCCGGTTGACGGTGATCGTCGCGATGCGGTCCGCGACGTCGAGGGTGAGCACGGAATCGGACATGGCGGGTGGGAAGAGGATGCGGTCGAATTTAACGCGGCCCCCGTCCCGCCGCTGGCCGCCGGCCGATACATTCCCGGGCATGGAGATGCCGGAAGCCGTGCGCTGGGGGCCCGACCGCCGGAGCGTGCGCATCATTGACCAGCGCGCGCTCCCCGAGCGCTACGTGGAACTCGATCTGCGCACGCTGGACGACGCCTGCACGGCGATCCGCACCCTGGCCGTGCGCGGGGCGCCGGCCATCGGGATCGCCGCGGCCATGGCGTTCGCCGTGGCCATGGGCGACGCCTCCGCGACCGACGCGGGAGCGATCGCCGCGGCACTGCGCGCCACCCGGCCCACCGCCGTGAACCTGGGCTGGGCGCTCGATCGCATGCTCGCGGTGGTCGCGGCGGCGGGCGTGGCCGGCAGCGCCGCCCTCGACGCCGCGCTGGCGCGCGAGGCGACCGCCATCCTCGACGAGGACCGGGCGATGTGCCGCGCCATCGGCGCGCATGCGCTGTCGCTCTTTCCGCGCGATGCGCGCGTGGCCACGCACTGCAACGCCGGCGCCCTGGCCACCGGCGGCATCGGCACGGCGCTGGCCGGCATCTATCTGGCCGCGGCACGCGGCGATCGCGTGCGCGTGTTCGTGGACGAGACGCGGCCGCTGCTCCAGGGCAGCCGGCTCACGGCGTGGGAACTGCAGCGGGCCGGCATCGACGTCACGCTCATCACCGACGGAATGGCGGCCACGGTCATGCGCCGCGGCGAGGTGGATCTCTGCATCGTGGGCGCCGACCGCATCGCCGCCAACGGCGACGTGGCCAACAAGATCGGCACCTACGCCCTCGCCCTCGCCGCGCGCCACCACGCCATCCCGTTCTACGTCGCGGCACCGGCGTCCACCTTCGATCCGGGCACGCCCACCGGCGACGACATCGTCATCGAGCAGCGCGACCCCGACGAGGTGCGCCGCGGGTTCGGGGCCGTCACGGCGCCGGCCGGCGTTCCGGTGTACAATCCGGCGTTCGACGTCACGCCCGCCGCGTTGCTCACGGCCATCGTCAGCGACCGCGGCGTGCACCGTCCACCCTTCGACTTTCGCGCGTCATGAAGCACGTGCTCGCCATTGATGAAGGCACCACCGGCGTGACCTGTCTGGTCATCGCCGCCGATGGGCGCATCGTGGGCCGGGGCTACCGCGAGATCACGCAGTACTTTCCGCGGCCCGGCTGGGTGGAGCACGACGCGAGCGAGTTGATCGCGCACACGGTGGAAGCCGGGCGCGAAGCGATCGCACAGGCGGGGGTGACGCCCGAGGCGATCGGCATCACCAATCAGCGCGAGACCGTGGTGGTGTGGGAGCGCGCCACGGGCCGTCCCGTGCATCGCGCCATCGTCTGGCAGGACCGCCGCACGGCGCCGCGCTGCGCCGAGCTGGCGCCGCGCGCCGCGTGGATTCGCGAACGCACCGGCCTCGTGGTGGATCCGTACTTCTCGGCCACCAAGCTCGAGTGGCTCCTGCGCGAGGAGCGGCTGCTCGACCGGTATCCGCCCGGCGCCCTGGCCGCCGGCACGGTGGACAGCTGGCTGATCTGGACGTTCACCGGCGGCGCCGTGCACGCCACCGACCACACCAATGCGTCGCGCACGATGCTCTACGACATCAACACGCGCGACTGGAGCGACGAGTTGTGCGCGCTGTTCGGCGTGCCGCGGGCCATGCTCCCCGAGGTGCGGCGGTCGAGCGGCGCGTTCGGCACGGCGCGCGCCGAGTTCTTCGGGTCGGAGATTCCCATCCTCGGTGTGGCCGGGGATCAGCAGGCGGCGCTGTTCGGACAGGGGTGCTGGACGGCGGGACTGGGCAAGAACACGTATGGCACGGGCGCCTTCCTGTTGCTCAACACGGGCGCCCCGCGGCCCGTGGCGCCGGCGGGCATTCTCACCACCGTGGCCTGCGACGCCACCGGCGCGCCCGTGTACGCGCTCGAGGCGGCGATCTTCATCGCCGGCGCCGCCGTGCAGTGGCTGCGCGACGGGCTGGGCGTGGTGGCGCAGGCCGCGGAAACCGAAGGGCTCGCGGCGTCGCTCGCCTCCAACGAGGGCGTGTACTTCGTGCCGGCACTCGTGGGGCTGGGCGCGCCGGCGTGGGAGCCGGAGGCCCGCGGTACGATCGTCGGCCTCACGCGCGGCACGGGACGCGCGCATCTGGCGCGCGCCGCGCTCGAAGCGATGGCCTACAGCACCGCCGACGTGGTGGACAGCATGGTGGACGTGTCGGGCACCGCGTTCGACCGGCTGCGCGTGGACGGCGGCGCCACGCAGAACGACTGGCTGATGCAGTTCCAGGCCGACGTGCTGGGCGTGGACGTCGAGCGGCCCCACAACGTGGAGACCACGGCGTTCGGCGCCGCGGGGCTGGCCGGGATCGCCGCCGGCGTGTGGCGCGACGCCGAGCAGTTCTACGCCAGCCAGGCGGTGGCGACCTTCCATCCGTCGCGGTCGCGGCAAGAGGTCGGCGACTGGCGCGGCGGGTGGGCGCGGGCCATGCGCGCCGCCGTGTCCTGGGCGCGCGACGGCGGCGGCGCGTGATGCGCGGATTCCTCATCGTCTGGACGCTGTGGGTCGGGCCCGGGGAGCACCGGTCGGGCGACCGGTGGTTGGGCGCCGATAAGGCCAAGCACTTCCTGGCGTCGGCGGCCATCGAGACGATCGGCTACTCGATGATGCGCGGCATGCGGGCCACGCGGCAGCAGAGTCTGGTGGCGGCGAGCGTCGCCACGGCGGCGGCCGGCGTCACCAAGGAATGGATGGATCGCAAGGGCGGCGGCGAGTTCTCGCTCAAGGACCTTACCTGGGACGCGGTGGGCGGCACGACCGTCGGCGTCGCCTTCCGCCACGGGCCGTAGCGCGCCGTGATCCTGGTCGGGGAACTCTGCCTCTGGATCGCGCTGCTGATGGCGGCGTGGAGCGCCACGGTGTCGTTTGCCGGCGGTGCGCTGGGACGCCGCGATCTGGCGGCGAGCGGCCGCCGCGCGCTGTACGTGGCGTTCGCGGCGCTGCTCGTCGCCACGGCGGGGGTGATCGTGGCCCTCGTGCAGCGCGACTTCTCACTCGCCTACGTTGCGCTGCACACCAACCTCGCGCTGCCCGCGCCGTACGCGGTGACGGCGCTGTGGAGCGGGCCCGCCGGCTCGATGCTCCTGTGGGCGCTCTGCCTGGCCGGCGCCGCCGTCGTGCTCGCGCCGGCCGGCGCGGCGCGCGACCGGACGCGCGGTCCGTGGATGGCGGGCGTGAGCGCCACGCTGCTGCTGTTCGTGCTGCTCGTCGTGTGCTTGCAGGCCAATCCATACGAACGCCTCGCCTGGCACCTGGCCGACGGGCAGGGGCTCGATCCGCGCCTGCAGGTGCCGGCGATGGTGCTGCAGCGTCCGCTCGTGCTGCTCGGCTACGCGGCGCTGATGGTGCCCCTCGCGCTCACCCTGGGCGGGCTGCTCGCGCGCCGTCTCGATGCGGGCTGGGCCGCATCGGCCCGCCGCTGGACGCTGGCCGGCTGGGCGTTGCTCGGGGCCGGCGTGCTGCTCGCCGTGCGTGAGGCCGGCGCGGCGTCGCCGGCCGGCGGCTGGGGGCTGACGCCCGGGGACGGCGTCGCGCTGGGCGTCTGGGGCGCGGCCACGGCGCTGCTCCATACGCTCGCCATTGCCCCGCGGCGGGGGCTATTAGTAAAATGGAATAGCCTGCTGTCGGCGACCGTGGCGCTGGGCGCGCTGGCGGGCGGCTATCTGATGGCCGCGGGCGCCGGTGCGGCGGCGATCCTCGAGCCGGGCCGCGCCGTGTCGCCGCTTGCATGGGTGGGCGGCGGTGTCGTGCTCGCGGCCGCCGCCGCCTACCTGACCGCGGCGCGGACGGCCGCCAGCCGCGTCGACGTCGGGGCGCCGGCGCGGCACCGCCGCGCCGGCGGGCCGCTGGCCCACGCGGCCGCCGTGCTGCTGGTGGTCGCGCTGGCGGGGCGCGCGTTTGCCTCGACGCACGAGGTGACGCTGACCACGGGGCAGGACGCCCGACTCGCCGATCCCTTCGGCCACGTCTGGCGGTTCGTGAGCCAGGGGGTGTCGCGCTACGGCACCGACGACCACGACGTGTACGCGGTGTCGCTCGAGGTCTCGCGCGACGGCGCCGCCCGCGGGCTGCTCGCCGCCACGCGGCTGCAGTACCGCGACGCCCAGGGGGACTCGGTGTTCGCGCCCATCGCCCCGCCGGTGGTGCGACGGTCGGCCCTGCTCGACACGCGGGCCGTGCTCGAGGGCACGTCGGGTGACCGCGCCGTCGTGCGCGTGACGTTCGTGCCGCTGGCCGTCTGGGTCTGGATCGCCGGCGCGCTGCTGGTATTCGGCGCCGTGGTCGCGCTCTGGCCGCGGGTCACGCCGCGCGATGGCGCCGGGCGCACCGCATGAACGCGCCCCTGCTCGTGGGAACGCTGCTGGCGCTCGTCGCGCTCAGCGTCGTGCTGTACCCACTCTTCTTCTATCCGGACGAGACGCGCGACGCGCCGCCGGTGGAAGCCGGGGCCGGATGCCCGCGCTGCGGGGCGCCCGGCCCCGACGCGGCGCGGTTCTGCTCCGCGTGCGGCGCGCGGCTGCCCGCCCGCCCGGCGTGATGGAGAAAGCCCCGGCGTGCCATCGGCACGCCGGGGCTTCTGACGGACAGCCGTCTGAGATCAGCTGCCTTTCTTGGACGAGTCGGCCTTCGCCTTCGCCTTGCGGCTCGCGCGCTTGCCCTTCTTCTCCATCTTCGCACCAGCCTTCTCGGTCTTGGCGCCCTTATTCTCCATCTTCTCGCCGGCCTTCTCGGTCTTGGCGCCCTTATTCTCCATCTTCTCGCCAGCCTTCTCGGCCACGGCGCCCTTGTGTTCCATCTTGGCGCCCTTCGCTTCCATCTTCGAACCGGCCTTGTGCGCGACCTTGGTCGCGGTCGGCTTCTTGGCGGTGTCCTGTGTGCTCTGTGCGCGCACCGTCGTGGCCATGCAGCACACGAGCGCGAGCGCCAGCCAACGCATGCGAATCATTTACTAGCCTCCTCAGCATCCGGGGGACCCATGCGAACGCCCGTCCGGGGCGGACGGGGCGTCGCGATCGCCGCGGTGCAACGTGCACCACGGCCTTTGGTGTCGTCATTGACCCGGGCGCGGCGCGCCGCGTCACTGGAGGATTGGTTGGGCCCCCGCATTAAGGAAGTGCAAAGCCGCTACCGCTCGACGGCCGACAACCGTCGCAATGCAATCTTGATGGGCACGAGGGTGCAGGCCAGGCACAACGCCGCCGCGCCACCGAAGCCGAGCCAGAGGTCGAGGGCGGCCGGATGGGTGTTCGCCATGCGGGCGAGCAGGTACAGATACACCGGCCGCGCCTCCAGAATCACCACGCCGCCGATCATCGCCACCGACGCCATCATGAACAGCAGACCGCCGAACGACGTCGGGATCTGGGCCGCGTTCTCGGTCTCGAACTGCGGGAACATCGTGCCGAAGCCGAGGGCGAGGCCCGCCACGGCGAACGTCATCAGCGCGATCGTCAGCACCGAGACGGTGAACATGAACGCGCTCACGTCGAGCAGGTAGTCGGTGACGGCCACGATCACGAGGGCGAGCACGAGCAGGGGCAAGGTGCCCACCCAGAACTTGGCCCACAGCAGGTCGCGGACCTCCATGGGACTCGACCGGAGTAGCCAGAGCGTGCGGCCCTCGAGGCTCACCGCCGGGAAGATGAACCGCGCCGCGATCGACGCCAGCACGAACCCGGCCAGCACGAGGTTGAGGAACGGTACGATGTTGATGAGGAAGAACGTCATCCCATCGCCGTGCAGCGGCAGATACTTGATGTTGAACACGTACACCACCACGAGCACGCCGAGCAGGATGAGCTGCGACCACTGTGTGGTGTCGCGGAAGAACAGGCGCAACTCCTTGAGCACGAGTTCGCGCTTGAGCACCGACAGCGGCCGGAACACCAGCGCGCCGAAGCGCCGCAGCGCGGTGCCCCGCACCCAGTGCGCGCCGCTCTCCTGCGCCTTGCTGTATCCCTTGAGGTACAGCGAGCGGTGCAGGATGGCGCCGACCACGACGGCCGCCGCGGCCGATGTCCACAGCAGGTA
>Ga0307375_10004733_pt1 | contig 12915 bp, 10 predicted proteins | sample TR1MG_FD_202531 | JGI IMG/M metagenome (GOLD analysis project Ga0307375, IMG submission 202531) | Soil microbial communities from Risofladan, Vaasa, Finland - TR-1 | ecosystem: Environmental > Terrestrial > Soil > Coastal area > Acid sulfate soil | place: Finland: Risofladan, Vaasa | collected... | reverse complement strand
TTTATCGGTGTCTGTTTTTGAGAAAACCCAGCTATCTCAGGCCTTCGCAGGCAGTGAGCTGTTCCAAGATCAGACTGACTTTTATAACCAACTAAATTTGTTCGACTTTTAACCGGACACTACTGATCGCTGGCAATGAGTAAAAACTAATCCATCAATGACAGGTCTGAAGCAGCACTCCGCGATTTCCGCAAATCTTCTTCAGCCTTTCTCATTTTGTCCCTCGCCTGGGCATCCTTGACCTGTTGCTTTGCACGTTGGGCATTGTTCTTCAATAACTCAATTCTGCGTTTGTCCAAGTCACTGGCAATTTCTGATAGTTTCATATTCGTTTCCTTCACTGGTTGTGAAGGTATTTATGCTGAAATTAATATTGATTTGTTGGATTAGTTGTATATATGTAAACTCTGGAGACTTACAGTCAAAGACCATAGGGAACAACAATGAAAATATTGTTCATTACAATCATACTTATCTTGATTGTTGTCGTATTTCAAAAAATGGTGGCTAACAAAAAGACTGGGATAGTCACTCGCAATAAACCGCCTTACTTCAAAAAGAAGACGCTACTCGGTGAAAAAGAACAAGTAATGTTTCACAGGCTGATTGAGGCAATGCCAGACAATTACGTTATGGCGCAAGTCCGGCTGGCTGACATTGTTGGGGTCAAGAAAAGTGACAGCTGGCAATCATGGTTTAATAAAATCAGTCGTAAAAGTGTTGATTTTGTAATCTGCAATAAGTCGTTTGTAGTACTGGCCTGCATTGAACTTGACGGAAAAACACACGAGCAAGAAGATAGGAAAAAAGCAGATAACTCGAAAGACGAGGCACTGAACGCTGCCGGAGTTCCTATCGTGCGTATCGATGCCAATAAGCTGCCGCCAACCAATGAAATTAAAGCCATGTTGGAAAATGCTGTCTTGCCTAAGCCACAATTAAAGGCCGCCACCAATAATTAATTGCCAGGAATCCTGATAAATACCTCCACGATCACGGAGGTCACTATCATGTGGAACAAAATATTGGCAATGCTGGACATACAACTGGGATTTCAATCCAACAAGGCTTCATCAACAGTAAAAAAACTGTGGCAAGGTTACGACAATCAAACCAACGAGAATGTAATTTGGCTGGAATACCGCGTCAGGGTTAAAAACAATCAACCATCGCAATCGGGTACTCGAACCGACCCAACGGTATTAAGGCAAGCAGCCATCGCCAAGGAACGGTCGGTCATGAACGACCTTATAGCACGCTCTAACAGGTTAAAGATTCGGTGATCGTGTTTGTGGTTGAGGTTGTGGATTAAGCATCACCCACATGAGACGGAGTCATGAATTTAGTTTCAAAGATTTCTGCCGGAACCGGCTTGCTGAATAAATAGCCCTGCATCTCGTCGCAACCCAGCGAGAGTAGCTGGCGGAATTGCTGCTTATTTTCTACTCCCTCCGCCACCACCTTGAGCTTCAGCGAATGCGCCAGAGTGATAATGGTGGACACCAGCGCTAACCCCTCCGGGGCATCCATTTCGATCACGAACGAGCGATCGATCTTTAGCGTGTCCACCGGCAGTTTGGCCAGATAGCTGAGAGAGGAGAAGCCGGTACCAAAGTCGTCGATAGAGATTTTGATACCCATGGCGCGGATCGCCTGCAGGCTGGCAATGTTGTGCTTGACGTCCTCCATGATCAAACTTTCGGTGATTTCCAGTTCCAATCCCTCCGCCGCATGAGGGTCGATACCGATTTTCCGCTCGATCTCGGCGACAAAGTCGGGGTTGCGAAGTTGCATCGGCGACATGTTTACCGCAATGCGCACGGCAGGCAGACCCATGGCGCGCCAGCGCAGGTAATCCTCGATGGCTTGATGCAGCGCCCAGCGCCCGACTTCATAGATCAAACCAGTCTCTTCCAGAATCGGGATGAACCGACCCGGCGGAACCAGGCCGGTGCGCGGATCGTTCCAGCGGATCAGCGCCTCGGCACTGGTGACCTTGCCGCTCACCATGTTCACCTTGGGCTGGTAATGCAACACGAATTCCTTGTTGTCGATCGCCTGGCGCAGCTGATTTTCCAAGGTGAGCTTACCTGCCACCGCTGCCGTCATTTTCTGCGTGTAAAACAGATATCGGGTGCCGCTCATCTTGGCCTTCTTGAGCGCGGCTTCTGCATTTTTGAACAAGCTGTCTGCATCAGCACCATCATCGGGAAATAAAGCGATGCCCGCCTTGACGGAGATGCGAAATACGGCATCGTTCAGGAGGAACGGATGTTGAAGAAATGTTTCGATAGTGTTCTCTACCAGCCGTGCCATGTCCCCGTCCTGACTGACTTCCGGAAATACTAAGGCAAAATGGTCTGCATCGATTCGTGCCAACAGATTGGCATCTCCGGTTTTGTTGGTCAGACATTCAGCCACCTGCCTCAGGAGAGTATCGCCGACCGTACGGCCAAGGCTGTCATTGATATTCTTGAACCGTTCCAAGTCGATCAGGCATATGGCAAGCTTGTGCCCGCCGTCGGTCGCGCTGCGCATATACTGTGCCACCCGCTCGAGGAACAGGCTGCGGTTGGCAAGTCCGGTGAGTACATCATAGTACGCGAGATAATTGAGCTTCTCCTGTTTCCCGATATGATCGATCGCGAAAGCGATGTCGCCGGTCAGTTCCTTCAACAGCTTCATTTCTTCTTCTTGGAAGAAATCAAGCTCGCTGGCATATAGTGAAAACGTACCCACCGCTTCATCCGAAACGATCAGTGGCAGGATGGCCATTGAGCGGACGCCGGATTGGGCGTATTTCTTGCCGAACACAAGCCTGGGGTCATTCAACGAATCGTTCGAGGCGATGTGTTGTTTCCCATTGATAACCAGTCCAACCATGGTACTTGATACATCGACACTGGATGACAAGCGGTGCTTGATCAAGGTCAAAAGTTCCTCATCTTTGCCTGCAGATGCAATTGAGATAACCTTCTTGGTGCTCGGATCCACGATAACCGTCATGGCCATGCGGAATCCGCCTTTGTCGACCACGATCTGGCACGCCTCCCTGAACAGCTCATCGAGGTCCTGTACACGCACAATCAAAGCATTGATCCCGCCCAGCACGGCTTGTACGCGGCTAAGGTATTTAATTCTGGCTTCCGTTGCCTTGCGTTCGGTGATGTCTTCGACCAATCCTATAACGTCCTGTGGAAGACCATTTTCATCACGTAGTATCGTGACAAAAAGATTAGCCCAGATCAGATGTCCATCTTTATGGACATATCTTTTTTCCAATTGATACGTAGGTATTTTCCCTTCCATTAATTCAGTAAATTGTTTCAAATCCTTATCAACATCTTCGTGATAGGTAAAATCACTGAACTTCATTTTCGACAATTCATTATTGCTGTAACCAACTATTTTTGACAAGGGTGAATTTGAAATGAGCAGATAGCCTTGTGCATTCAGCAGCGCCATTGCAATTGGCGCTTGATCAAAAATGGCTTTAAAACGCTTTTCACTGTCTCTAACTAGCTGTTCACTTTGCTTACGCTCGCTAATGTCGCGGAGGAAGCAGAAGTTAAATTCTTGGCCGCCGATATGGACGTAATTGGCACTGACTTCGATGGGATACAAACGGCCATCCTTCGTGCGGTGCCGTGTCTCAAGGGTGATGCTGCCGCGTCGTTTGAGATCATCGAAGTGCGGCCCCCATACACCTGGCTGGTAATCGGGATCCAAGTCGTAAACCTTCATTCCGAGCATTTCCTCGCGGGAATAACCGCGTTCCACGCAGGCCGCATCGTTGACATAGAGGATGTGCCCCTCTCGGCTGAGCCAGAAAATACTGTCACGCGCACGATCCACGCTGAACCGCATCATCTTTAATTCATCATCGACATTCTTAAGATCGGATTTTGAATTCATATGACCTTTAGCAGTGCTGTAGAAAAAGTATCATCTTTCATTGGAACATCACGACAGCTTCAGTCTCTGTTTGGACTCGTTGCTGGCAGGTGTCACTGGACCGGCAGTGGCGACCACACAACCAGCGGCGCGGTTGGTGCGCCTGATGCGGCAGGTGTGCGCTTGCCATTAAATCCGGTTCGTATTGGATATTCCGGTCTATAATTTTAAGAATGGAACCTATCCTTTTTTCAACGGCTGTAGGAGAAAGTGGGGGCAGGCATAGAAGAAAGACAGGCATAGGGAAGATACCCCATGTCGCAATCCCGCTACCATAGTTTCCCTTAGGCCGGAGACTTTGCGTCCACACTTTTCAGTATGTTTGCCAAGTAATATTGAATTATACTTATCTATTAAATAAGATCAAATACCGCTACGGCCAATAATTGGCGCAGTATAAAATAACGATAATCACACGCGGTATTTCACAATGTAGTGCATGCGAGTGACTGCTCGTGGCACACACCGGAAGTCTACACCTCAATATTCACTGCCGCAAAGCAGACCCACACAACAGTGTCGCTATCAATTCTACTTCAGATAGTAACCTACTGGGGCTGTTTCTATGCACGATGATTATTGTTGCCATCAATGCTTGGTCTGAATGACAGTCTCTTCAAAATATAAGACTGTTTGCTGACATTGCGTGGTCGATAAACTGGCAAAGTTAGAATCAATTCGAGGACGCCGACGAGCGTCCTCTTCTTTTTTCCAAACTAGAATACCTGGGGCTGAAGCTGTATGGGTTTATAGCCTACCTACTGTTTCCCACTGTAACCAGACTGTTAGTGTTGTCGATTCAATACTGGGGCAGTTTCAGGGACAGTTCGTTGGTGATTCCAGTGATATTTTGTAAAAAAAGTGACGCTGAAGTTTCTAAATATAAAGCAAGCCAGAGAACAACTATTTCTTCTTATTGTCGCGAACCACCTTCTTTGCAAATCGGAATCGGCCATATAACTCCTTAGATGATGGAGATGGGGTGCTGTCTTTTGTCGTAGCAAATAGCTTATAGAGTTTATCAAAGCGAACCCGATCCTTGGAGTAACTCCAATGCCAAGTTACTTGATACGGATTCTTTGGATTAACGCTTCTATCCAACATTGTTCGGAAAAGATAATTGTTCAATGCCTTAACAAAAGACATGAGCCATGAAGCAATATCGCTTAGAGAGGCAACATCCAATGTAAGAGGTTTCTCTAGAGCCTGACTGTGTAAAGCCAAACCAAGAGCGATGCCATTTTGTGCCCCAAGTTTTCCAAAGCGGTGAACACAGCAATGACGCATTTGACAAATCTTCTCGAATTCACCTAAAAGAGACTGTATTTCTTCACCACAGTTCGAAATCTCCAGGAACTTATTGAGGGCCTTTTTAATTTCACTCTCACCTGCAAACGAATATCCCTCAAGCAAAGCCTCAGCCAAAAATGGTCTCTTGTGATAGAGAGCCGCACCATATGGAATTACATAACTATGTGCATCGGATTGAGCCTTCGTATCTGTGTTAATAATTGATCGCAAAACAGTGCGTACATAACTCTCCACAGCCGACACGTATCCAAGAAGCAGAAGTCGCGAAAACTCCGGTGAGATATCTGATTTATCAACCCAAAGCTTGTTTATTTCCCTGCAATTCTCTATGTATTTGTCAACGGCAGATAACTCCGAATCCGGATAGGCACAATCAAACAGGGACGACGTATCGGCGAAAGGTAAATTTATAACACCAATCGAAGTGATCGCAGAATAATCAGCTGAGACAATCGATAATGTAGACATTATTTGTTATGACAAGAAGTCATCAACGAAACTATGCAATACGTCAGCAATTCTTGAACTGCGTCTCCTACCGAAACCATATACAGTAAGCAGCTCTGCCATAGGGTCCTGCATAGCAAGATAATCCCGAACCGTTTTTAATCGAGGAAGTTCTTCATGGATTTTTTTTATTTGCCACAATGTAAGACCAGGGACCTCAATGATTTTGACATTTAGGCAGGAGTCAAACGTCGAGATAGCAATTAACTGAGAGCCACAGTTGCTACAAAATTTCTGAGCTTCACTCACCCGCACATGGCCGCAACTTGGGCATGGTGGAAGAGAAAAGTCCAAAGCTTCTACCACAGAAGGATCATCGAAAAGTCGAGAAAGCTTTCGCCTCACGGGGTGCTTGGCGCGACGAGTACGAATGGCGGCCACCGTACTGCTAATAGTGCCCCCAAGATCACCAGTAGTTAGCGCGCGACTTTGCAAGAGTGCTGCACCATGAGGTATGTAGCGCTGATATATACGTTCAGGAGTCCCATGCTTGACTTCTTTAGCATCAAACACCAAGCCAGCCTCAATTAGGAGTTGAAACATTCGGTGGACAATAGCAGAAATGTCCTCCTTAGCCACACCAATAACCATCTGCACAATATCTGGGTCTTTATTAGATGCTTTGATCGTGCGTACCATACCGTTAAGAGCTAATTCACCAACCTCTACAAGTCTCTTTAGTTTAGGTACCTTCGTGGCTAGTGAACGAAATTCGGCAAGCCTAGCATTAAGATGTGATTCCACAACTTGATTTAGCGCCTGTTGTTTTGTTCGAGCGGTACTCTCTTTAAATGCTTGAAGCATCGTCAAATATGCTCGAGGGATTCCGAAAGCAGCAAAGCGCATCAATTCCGCAAAATCAGTTGGTACCTGATCAAAATCGGGGAATCGTTGTCTGGCAATCTGATCCATATCAGCGGAGTATTCAGCAGCTTCAACAGATAACCAAACAAACACTTCTGTACTATCTTGCCCGGCATGGAATCGTGGGCTGTACTCCGTGGTTCCCGGATATACGGAAGCCTTCGGAGCAATTGTTGGTGTTTTTAGAGCACGAACTATATCAAGCAACTCTATTAAGTAAGGTGGTGTTAGTGTCAGAGCAGCGTCATCGAGGAGTAGCACCGTTCTCTTACGCCCACACAGCTCACAAGCTTTATCGATAAGCTGTTGAACACGGTCGATGGTAACAGCACGTGAAAGTTTCAACTCTTCGGTGGAAAGGGGCTGATTACGCTCAAGAGCTCCAACAAGAGCTTCAAGTCCCTCCTTTGGCAAACCAAATAACGACTCTAGTTCTTTTATAAAACCAATTTGCACAGGCTTAAAACCAACACTTCCATACGTAGCCAAAACAACAAGAGCAAGAGTCCACGCATGGAATTCGTCTGGAGGTGAAGCACGAGAAACAAGAAGCGGTTCAAGTCGATAGTACTTATTAAATGAAACATAAACTGCGAACGGATTTTTCTCTTCTGATTGGCACGTCAACCAAGCATAGCGCATCATGTGCGTCTTACCGCAACCCCGAGGCCCAACAATTGTCTTCAGTGCTGTATTTAATAACGCACGTCTAACGCTCTCGAACAATGCGCTTTCAGCAGCCGTTTCAGCAAGTAATTTTTCAAAGGGAATGTAGTCTGCACGCTGCTCAAGGGAAGCGTCGAGGTCATCTTGCAATTCTTGAGCGGCTACATTCATTACTACCCTCCCTTTTGTTTTGCTCACTTCTTTAACACCAAGCCAAGTAGGTCAGATCGAGACAAGTATCGTGCGCCAACCCCATGTGCAGAAGCAGCCAGAGCCAATCGTCCTAGATCACTCTTAAGAAAAGAGAAAACATTTTCACGATATTCCACAGCTATCCTGAGGCAAAACACACAGTCGCTGATAATGCACGGCTTATCTTGAACCATACTAACCTTGTCTTCAAGATTACGTCCTATACGAGCTACAAGAATATCGCCTGGTAAAGCAATACGTGTTGAGGCCGGCAAGATATTTAGCGACTTCTTTGATAGTCCAAATTTCTTTGACACCACGTGCTTACGATTAAAGGACAATGGTGAAGCAAAATCTCCCAAGTGAAAAACAGGCCATTTCAGTAATTTTAGTTGGCTGGAATTGACTGAGCCGCGAGAAATTGAAAGTGTTACATCCCCAATAGTCAGATGCTTCCTACCACTTACGCCCACTGTTCGAAATTTTGCCTGTGTAGAACTATGAAACCTGTAGTCGAGACGTTGTTGGGCTAAATCGGAAGGTACTAACACAGGCTTTGAAAGTATGCCGTCTGTACTCATTTCACGCAATGCTACAGATTCAGTTAGTCCACTTCTTTTTGCAAGAATGACCAGATAGGTTTGCGCTTCAGTACTTGTGAAAACTCGGCGTGGCAATTGAATAACTTGCTCAATTTTGTGCTCACGCAATAGTACACTGCGAACACCTCGAAACTTTTCTGCTGTAACAAGGCCATCAGGAAGGATAAGCCCCAGTTTCCCATGTCGCTTCAGGAGTCGAAGATTCTGTGCAATAAAGAGAAGATCAGCACCAGCATCGTGCACTGACTGAAGAGCACCAGAGAGCCCAGCATCCTCAAGAATTAAACCAAAGCTATCACGCCATCGAGGACGTACATACGGGGGATTACACACGGCAACATCAACGCTAGCAAGGCTTAAGCCAATATTATCTGCCAGAGCATCATCAAGAACATCATGAACGTGGTGCGTATGAGCAAGCTGGCTAAAACCAGATCGATTAATGTTAGGTTGAGCAGTCCCATCTGTATCAACTGTAACGAAGTGAGCATTCTGCCATCTGGCAGCCGCAGCAGTAGCTAGAGACCCTCCACCCGATCCAAGCTCAACGATAACCTTTGGTTGTTTTGCTTGAATGGAGTTCACAAGGCATTCACTGATCCATTCAGAAGTGTAGTACCTTCCCCAGCTGTCAGCAGATAGGCTCGGCCTGATTAGATCAACCTGTGGCGTTAGCAACATTTATTTGAGATGCGTTGTTGGATAGACGGATTGTAGCGTATGGATTGCACCTTTACTTCAAAACTGAACAGCCATCCTACGTGTAATAATTCAGATCATGGTGTAACAACGTCGTATATATACCCCTTCCGGCGACTTACACCAAGGCTGGCAAGACTAATAGATTTTCCACTATGTCCACAATCCAACATTTTCGACAACATGGCAACAGCGACATATAGGTTGAATCTCGTCCTATAGGTCCCCGTAAAGGTCAACAATTTTGGATACCCATACCTGTTGTCCAGGACTCTAATTGGCTGGATAGTGCCAACAATGGAGAAGGTTTAGCTGTCGAAAAACTGGGACATTGAACAGAATAATCCCGAACAAAGTCTTTCCGCATATCATCTCACACTACCCACACTGGCACGATGAAAGCCTTATTCTATAAGGCCTTCAGACGATTGTGATGGCATAAAGATCGCACACCAAGATCACACACTGCCACCTATCAATGACCTGGCAGGAACTTGATTCCGGTACGGCGAACCAATTCTTCATAGCTGATGGGCTTACCTACCCTCGCATCATCGGTGTTGTCCAGCCAGTGTGCCCATATCCTATTTGTTGATGGGTCATAGACCAGCTTGAACAAGTGCTGTGGAACCCATACCCTGTCTGGGCCAATCGTCGGAGGCATACCGTCAAATACGGGCCCCGTAATCACATACACGTCACCAGCCGCCCGCATCACATACTTGCGTGTGGCCTTCTCAATGCTTGCCCAAGCCTTGCGGTTATTGATTGGATACTGCGGCACCATGTTGGCCAGCGAAAAGCTCTGCGCCATCGATTCAGGCGTTGCCATATCACCCGCAGGAGCCATGTGGCCTCGGTCAAATCCCGAGCCATGATAATCATCCAACTCGGCACGCTCAGCGCGAGGCAAACGGCCTTCAGCATAGAATTTGTTAGTTCTTTGGTTATGTCGTGCCTCCAACAACACTTCCCTGTTGAGCCGTTCCGCAACATAAATTGGTGTGTGGCTCTTACCGGAGTGCAGGACAGCAAAGGCGCTAAAGCACAACGATCTCGGCAGCATGTCTGCCGAAACTGACAGTACTGGCGGCTTGCCGTTTGCAAAATCGTTGCGGCACTCAGTGAAGTCGGTATTCGCAGCGAAGGCTGTACCGAATACGGCTGAAACCGTAATGGCGAGAAGAAGTCGTTTAAGCATCTAAGCCCTTGAACACCTTGAAAGCAAGGCTCTCGAACAAGGTATTGATATCCCATTCAGTTGGCGGTTTTGTTTTCTGATCCAGAATTCGCCCGGACGACAATACGGTGCGATGCTCGCCATTCTGGAATTCCAGCATTAGCAGCCTGTTCTGCTTGTTTGGCTTGGCATCAAGCTTGGAGCACATCTCATTGGTGGTTTCATCATCGTATACGTCGGAGGCGATCAAATCGCGCCGATAGCTTTCAATCTCATCCTCGGTGTACCACCGGCCACCCGGAAAAGTTACGATCTTGCTGACGACCCGCTTAATAGCCTCGGACAGGCGGATGCGTAACAAATGCAGTTCCGTATCTTGCAAGGTTTCCAGTTGTTTCATCAATTCAACGATTAGGTTCTGTTGAACTGATGCATTGACGCTCGAATTGGTCAGCAGCTTGATCTGTTCCTCAGACTGCTGCCTATCAACAAGCAACTCGCTCCTCTTCGACTCATTCGCCTTTAATCGATCAATAATGGTCTGAGGTGGCTCCCCTGCCCCCATCTTTTCCAAGGCATCAAGCAGAGATCCATTCCGGGCAGATACATCGGCGATTTCCAGTTTGATGCTCTCAAGCCTGCGCTTAGCACCGTTGATCTCAGCCTCAGTATTGCGGTTCACTCCCATTACTTGAGCCAGATCGACTTCCTTGCAAAAGCGCAACACCAACTGCTCAAAATCTCGGTAATCCCACTGAATAAATTTACAACCAATTCCTCTTCGGGCATTGCTACAGGCGATGTACTTACCTTCCGTCTTGACGCCATTCGGTTTGATATTGGAGTACCCGCCCATGTTCATGGCACCACCGCAGTACCCACAGCGCAGCAGACCTGAAAACAGGTTACTGAGATGCTTACCCTTGCTTACGCCACCACGTGTACGCCTTGAAGATCGCGCAGACGCAACGATCATCCAGTCTTCCTTCGACATAATGGGTGGGTAGTAATCAGGAATGGCCTCAAGCGGCGTCAGTTCACCGTCACGTTGCAAAGCCAGTTGCAACTCGCCATAGACAGCGGGATTGGTGAGTATTTTCTGGATATAGGAGTTTTGCCAGCCGTCTGTTTTATCGGAAAACCGAGGAACATTTTCAGCGTTCAGCGTCTTCACAATGGTTGATGTGCCCACGCCATCACGTGACATCTGGAATATGCGCTTTACCACCTCGACCCGTTCAGGGATCAGATCGAAGCCTTGATCGCCTTGTGAGGGCTTCAGCCAGTATGGGCAGCGTGAAGTCAGTCGTTTATTGGCTATGTTCTTGCGTTTAGCATCCCACGAAGAACGAATCCGCCTGCTTTTCGTGGCCGATTCTTCATTGGCACGGCTCATGATGGCAATCGATACGATCAGGCTTGCCCAGTTATCATTCGACCGCTCATAGCTATACTCCTGCTCGTCCGACAGCGTGACGATGATAATTCCAGCACGCAGGATGTCGGTGAATACAGACAAGGCATCCATGACTTTGTCGCGAGACAGCCGATCCAGGCTTTCGACCAGCAGATAAGAGCCCTTCTCGATTCGTCCATCTTCTACAAGTCTCAGGAACTGACCAAGTGCACCCTTCTTCAGGTTGGACCGGTCGTAGGCAGATATACCCAGGTCGCGCATATTCAGCTTAGTATCAAGCTGCAAACCATTTCTTGCGGCATACTCCACCGATAGCCGGGTCTGGCGCTCGACGGAATCGCCCTTCTGCTGCTTGACGCTTGAAAACCGGATGTAGGAATACGCTGTTGCCATTGGACTGCTGTTCTCAACGAGATAACGTATTAGCATTATAGAGGCGGTTACGTTTTGACAGGCAACATATGACAATCAAATAGCTTATTTTAGACAGCTCACGATTTACTCTGATTTAATTGATGTTTTAATAGATATATTATCAGCATTTCCGGCCTGCATATCACCATGCTCGCCGGTCTGGGTTTTGCGCTCGCCTACTGGCTGTGGCGGAGCAGCGCGCGACTCACCCTGCTGCTGCCTGCGCGCAAGGCGGCTGCACTGGTTGCGTTGCTGGTGGCACTGGCCTATGCGCTACTGTCCGGCTTTGCCGTACCGGCACAGCGCACCGTATATATGGCCGGTGCGGTTGCCGTCGCGCTCTGGCTGAACCGGAATTTTTCGCCGGCCCAGATACTCAGCATCGCTCTGCTCGGTGTGCTGATTCCCGACCCGTGGTCCATCCTGTCGCCCGGCTTCTGGCTGTCTTTCGGCGCGGTGGCACTGATCCTGTACGTCACGGCATACCGCCTGAAACCATCGCATGTGCGCGCAAGGGTGACGGCAAAGCCGTCGGGCACCCTTCGGCGTACCCCTTGCGGGTGCTGGTCGAATACGGAAGGGTGCAATGGGCGATGACCATCGGCCTGATTCCAATGCTGCTCGCGCTGTTCCAGCAAGTCTCGCTGGTCTCGCCGCTCGCCAATGCCTTCGCGATCCCGTTGGTAAGCCTGGTCGTGGTGCCGCTTACCCTGCTCGGCGCGGTGCTGCCCCCGTATTTCAGTATCTGGGGGGCGCCATTGTGGCTGGCACACACCGTAATGGCCTGGACCATGGCATTGCTGGAATGGCTGAACAGCCTGCCGCAGGCAGTATGGACACAGCATGCGCCACCGGCCTGGAGTGTCGCTGCCGGCATGCTGGGTGCTGTGGTGATCCTGCTGCCGCGCGGTTTTCCGGCACGCTGGCTGGGTGTTGTCCTGATGCTGCCAATGTTCCTCAACACGCCGCAGGAGCCTGCAACAGACAGTCTGCGCCTGATTATTTTCGATGTCGGGCAGGGCCTGGCGGTTGCCGCGCAAACCCGGCATCACGCGCTGCTATACGATGCAGGCCCGGATTTCAGCGGCAGTGCGGACAGCGGCAACCGC
>Ga0307375_10004730_pt1 | contig 12922 bp, 9 predicted proteins | sample TR1MG_FD_202531 | JGI IMG/M metagenome (GOLD analysis project Ga0307375, IMG submission 202531) | Soil microbial communities from Risofladan, Vaasa, Finland - TR-1 | ecosystem: Environmental > Terrestrial > Soil > Coastal area > Acid sulfate soil | place: Finland: Risofladan, Vaasa | collected... | reverse complement strand
ATACGCTTCTATTCCACGTCGGAAATGGTGGAAGACAGGGAGCCGGTCGCCCGCGACGCCTGATCGGGCCCCACGAGGAGGACCTGGATGTCGCAGACGTTGGTGTTGGTCGCCCCGGTGACGAGCAATGCCCCGACCTTCTCGAGGAAGCGATAGGAATCGTTGTCGGCCAGGCTTCCCTTGAGATCGAGACCGGCGACCCGACAGGCTCGCAGAGCTGTCGCGTCGGCGAAGCCTCCGGCGGCCTCGGTCGGCCCGTCGTTGCCGTCGCTGGCCCCCGACAGGAAGCAAAGCCCACCGAGCTCGAGCCCGGCCTCGGAGGCGGCGCCGAGGAAGGCCAGGGCCATTTCCTGGTTGCGACCGCCCTTGCCGGCGCCGCGGAGGGTAACCGTGCTCTCGCCGCCCGCAAGGACACAGGCTGGAGCCCGCAGCGGAAGCCCGTGGGCGCGGATGTCCGCGGCGACCCCGACGAAAACCTTCGCGAGTTCGCGCGCCTCGCCCTCTAGCCTGCTCGTAAGGATGAGACTCGAATAGCCGAGACTCTCGGCTCTCTCCTTCGCCGCCACCAGGGACAGGTAGTTCGTGCCGACGAGGATGTTGTCGCAGCCATCGAAGGCCGGATCGCCCGGCTTCGGCGTTTCGGGGAGATCGCCGGCGGCGCCGGCCTCGAAGACCGACCGAAGCCCCGAAGAAAGCTTATCGTAGATATGATAATCATAAAGGATGGCGAGGGCCTGGCCCCAGGTCGTGGCGTCGGGGACCGTCGGCCCCGAGGCGATGGCGGAGAGATCGTCCCCCATGACGTCCGAGAGGATGAGGTTCACCGAGACGGCGGGATGCAAGGCCAAGGCGAGGCCTCCCCCCTTCACGAGCGAGAGATGTTTCCTCACGCAATTGATCGAAGCGATGGGCGCGCCGGAGGCCAGGAGGAGGGCGCTCGCCTCGCGCTTATCCTCGAGGGAAAGGCCGAAGGCGGGGGCGCAGAGCAGGGCCGAGCCCCCCCCCGACACGCAATTCAGGACGAGCGTGTCCTCGTCCGCCCCCTCCGCGAGTTCGAGGAGGAGGCGCGCGGCCTCGACGCTCGAAGCCTCGGGGACGGGGTGAGCGGACTCGAAGAGCCTGGCCCTCGCAAGAGCCTCGCCATGCCCCGTCTTGGTAACCACGAGGCCCTCGGATATGCGATCGCCCAGGAGGGCCTCGACCCCAAGGGCCATGCGGGCGCTCGCCTTGCCGTAGCCCACGAGGAGTATCCTCGCGTAGCGCTCGAGATCGTAGCCCTCCTCGATGCCGCCACTTTTCACGAGAAGGCGGCTCCCGTCCATGGAGAGACATTCCTCCATGAGGAGGAGGGGGTCGGCGCGGTCGAGACCGGCCTCGAAAATGGAAGCCGCGTCACCCCGCAGCCCGCCCACCCGAAGGCCGCCCTCCCGCCGAAGCCGGGAGCCTCCGATCACGCGCCCTTCTCGATCGCGAGAATAGCGACGAAATAAACCGCCATGGCGGCCAGACCGAAGGGAAGGCCGATGGCCGCCCATTCCCCGGACTTTATCTTGAGCTTGCCGGCCGAGATGATGTTCGGGATGTTGCCCGGTATGAGCATGCCGCCCGCGACGATGAGACCGAGTATGGCCGAGGAAATTTGGTGGAGACTCATGCTCGGACCCACCTCGGCCGCCGTCAATGTCGCGTTGTCCAGGATGGCCGAAATCATGTTGATCCAATAAAGGCCCGCGGAGGGAATTTTCGAAACATACTCGTCAATGATCGGCTTGAAGCCGGTCCCGAGAAACACGAGGGCCATGACGAAGAGATAGGTCTTTCCCGTCCTGATAAGGACATCGCGGAGGCCTTCCTGCCGATCCTCATGGAGCCTCTCCTCGTCGCGGCCGCCCTTTGCGACGAGGAAGGAACCGATGAGGGCGAAGACGAAAACACCCGGCACTATGTAGGCGCCGAGCGCCTTGAAGAGGAACCAGAATCCCGCGTGGTAGGGCTCGCCCCGCAATTTGGCTATGGCTATGGTGGATAGCGGCTCGCCGATGGGGGTCAGGGCGGCGCCGATGCCGATCGCGAAGCAGGCGATGACGACGAGACGTATCTCGCTCTTCCGGTCGAGGGAGAGGTGCGAGACGATCTCGACGAGGAGGAGGGCCGCGATGATGGCGGTGAAGGCGCTCGAGAGGATGCCGAGGACGAAGATGACCAGGAAGGTGAAGAGACGGACGCCCATGAGGATGCTCATGCGATTGACGAGGCGGTTGATGCCGCTGCGGGCTACGAGAAAGAGGAAGCCGGCGACGAGGACGGCGGCGCTGATCTTGATCGGTTCGAGCAGCCCTTCCTCGACGAGGGGCAGGCTCCATTGGGCCGTCACCGTGACGGCCAGGGTTCCCATGACGAAGAGGAATATCTCGAGGTTCTCCTCGACCCATTTGACGAGGAAGGGAAGGGCGAGGACAGCAACGAGAATGATGAAGAGACCGACTATCGTCAGCATTGAATCCCCTCTGTTGACGCGATACGCGCATTATAGCGGGAGCGAATGAAGGCGCAATCGGTCTTTGTCCTACAACGAAGAATAGAGAAGGCGCCTCATGCCGGGACGGGGAAGCGCAACTCGAAGGCCGCGCGAAGTCCTTGGCCGGCCGGATCGAGGCGGATATCCCCTCCGAGGCTTTCGGCCAGGCTCCTCATCAACTTCATTCCGAGCCCCTCCTCCCTCCCCGGCCCCGATTCTCTCTCCGCCATCGCTCCTTCGCCAGCCTCTATCCTGATTCGATAGAAGCCTTCCGAGGCATCGAGGGACATCGTGACGGCCTCCTCCTTCGTCCCCTTTCGGCACGCGTGTTTGAAGGTCTCCGCGAGGGCCTCGTTGACGATGAGGCCGAGGCTTACGGCGCCTTCGACGGGGATGAAGCGGCCGCAATCGCAAGCGCATAGCAGCCGGGGCTCCTCCTTCCCGAAACTCGAGGATACGCTGGATGCCAAAGTCCGGAGATAGCTGGCTATTCCCACCTCGAGGCCGTCCTGCCCGATGTCGAGCTCGTCCTGCACGATGGAGATGGCGAATATCCGGCCGATGAGCTCGTCGGCGGCCTCGATGAAGGCGGGATCGCGGGAACAGCTTTTTTGCAGGCGGACGAGGCCCTTGACGACGCCGAGGTTGTTCCTCACCCGATGGTTGAGCTCGCGGAGGAGGAGGTCCTTGTCTTCGATCGCCCGCCTGAGCTCGACCTCGCTCGCCCTTCGTCTTTCCATTTCATCCCTGATCTCCTTGAAATGGTCGGAAAGCCCACCGAAGACGAAGCCGACGGTGATGCCCGAAATCTCGGCGATCAGCTTGCTGGCCGGCGAGAACTCGGGATGGCCGAGAATGTGAAACAGGAGGAGATTGGAGGGGAGACCCAGGGCTCCCGCCACGAGCCCGCCGAGGGAACCGAAGCCGAGGGCGGCCACGATCGCGGGCACGAGCACGAAATAGTTGCTCGATATCCCGAGGCCCTCGCCGAAGACGAGAACCACGGCCGCATAAAGCCCGATAGACAGGAAAAGACTGGCCCAGGGATGGGGGCGAAAAACCTCCGCCTGGGCCCTCGACAGGAGTCTGACCATGTGGACGGGGGGCGAGGCCCTCGGCCTTCCTTCCGCCGCGTTCCGGTCCTCGTTCATGGCTGCCTCCGGACGGATGCCCGAACATCCCATAATCGCACCCGCATTCAAATCATTGCAATTGTCATCGACTTGTCAAGGCCGGAAGGCCGGCCTCGGCGGGTCAGGGCGAGAATCCGGGCACGATCAGGCTCGCGAGGAGGGCGAGGTTCATGGCCGACACGAGCACCCCCGAGAGCACGAGGATGAGGGTCGTCGAGGGCTTGTTGACGTAGGCGCCCATCACCCGTTTGGAGGACGTGAGCGCTATCTGAGTGAATATCGTGAAGGGCAGCTGGACGCTCAGGGCCATCTGCGAAAGGACGAGGGCCTGGAAGGGATCGGGGGCCAGCATGGCGACGACCGAGGCGCCCACGAGGGTGATCACGATGCCGATCCTCGTGTGCCTGTCCTGGGGGTCGTAGCACTCGCCGAAGATGCCGGTGAAGATGGCACCCCCGGCCATGCCCGCGGTGATGCTGGAGGCGAGGCCCGCGAGGAGGAGGGCCACGGCGAAGATCAATTTCGAGCCGCCACCGAGAAGCGGCTCGAGGAGGCGCTCGGCGTCGGAAAGCTGGTCGACCCTCTGGCCGTGCACGAAGAAGGTAGAGGCCGCCAGGATGATGATGGCGCTGTTGATGGCCCAGCCGACGCCCATCGAGAAGAGGGTATCGAGGAACTCGAAGCGGAGCCGGTTCCGCACCTGGGCGCCGTCCCCGAGGTTCCACTGCCGGCTCTGGATGATCTCCGAGTGCAGGAAAAGGTTATGCGGCATTACGACCGAGCCGAGGAGGCTCATCACGAGAAGAAGGCCGCCCTTCGGGATGGCGGGGACGAGGGTGCCGCGGAGGGCCGCCGGCCAGTCGACATGGACGAGGGCGATCTCGTAGATGAAGCCGATGCCGATGAGGGAGACGAAGCCGATGATCCAGCGCTCGAGCCTCCGGTAGGAATTGCTCAGGATCATGAAGAGGACGAAGGCGGCGGCGAGGGGGATGCCGATGCGGACGGATAGGCCCGTGAGCATCTGGACGGCGATCGCCGCCCCGAGAACCTCGGCGAGGGCTGTCGATATCGCCGCGGCGACGGCCGAACCGAGGATGGGCAGGCTGAGGGCCCGCGGAAGGTAGATGGTCGCCGCCTCGGAGATGCAGCATCCCGTGGCGATGCCCAAGTGGGCCGCGTTGTGCTGGAGGATGACGAGGAGGATGGTGCCGAGGGCGATGACCCAAAGGAGGCCGTAGCCGATGCTGGAGCCCGCCGAGAGATTGGCCGCCCAATTGCCCGGATCGATGAAGCCGACGGTGACGAGGAGTCCAGGGCCTATGTATTTGATGATTTCGATGGCGGCGAGGCGGGGCCGGTCCTTGGTCGGCTTGTAATGGGGCGGGACGGGCTGTTCCAAGATGTGCTCCTGCGGAAATATACCTTCGAGTTCCAAGTATGGCCACAGCCGTGCCTCAGTCATCTTGACATAATCGATCAAAATGTTAAAGTACTGCCTCGCGTTTGAAAGCGTGGCTCGGGCCCAGGGCCTGATTCCATGCCGCCTGCCGCAGGGCTTAAGGGCCCGCGGACAGGCTCCCGTTTCCAGAATAGTCAAGGTGGAGGTGCCGATGCCGTACAGGTCGGTAGTGCTGATCAAACAGGTTCCCGATACGCACAATATCAGCGGGAAGGTAATGACCGAGGAGGGCACGATCGACCGTGGCGCCCTTCCGGCGATCTTCAATCCCGACGATCTCAACGCCCTCGAAATGGCCCTGGCCCTGCGCGACGCGGAAGGCGGGACGGTGGCGGTGATAACGATGGGACCGCCCGCGGCGGCGGCCATCCTCCGCGAGGCCCTCTTCCGAGGCGCCGACGAGGCCTATCTGCTGTCGGACAAGCGCTTCGCCGGAGCTGACACCCTCGCCACCTCCTACGCCCTCGCACAGGCGGTGAGGAAGCTGGGCGAGGCCGATCTCGTCTTCGCCGGCAGACAGGCCATCGACGGCGACACGGCCCAGGTCGGCCCCCAGACCGCCGAAAAGCTCGGCATTCCCCAGATCACCTGGGCCGAGGCCATCCTCGGCATCGACGGAAGCAAGATCACCGTTCGCCGCTCCATCGACCGCGGCACGGAGACGGTCGAATGCGCCCTGCCCTGTCTTCTCACGGTCGTCGGCTCGGCCAACGAACCACGCCCCGCCTCGGTGCGCAGGCGCATCGAATACAAGCTGGCCTCGACGAGCATGGAGTACAAGACCCTCCTCGCGAAGTGGCCGGATTTCGGCAGCGAGGAGGCCCTCGACGCATGGCTCGCGGAAAGGAAGCTCCGCATACCGGTCTGGTCGGCCGCCGACATCGGGGCCGACGAGGCGAGGCTCGGGCTCGCGGGTTCGCCGACCCAGGTCTACAAGGTCAACTTCGTCGTGCTCGAGGGAGCCGAAAGCAAGGACGTCCAGCCGACGCGCGAGGGCATCGCGGGTCTCGTGGACGAGCTCGTGCGCGAATACATCGTAGGGTAGGCAGAGAATGAGCGACTCAAGAAACGTGTGGGTTTTCGTCGAACACGATGTCGGCGGCGACGGAAGCGTCATCGCCGACGTCAGTCTCGAACTCCTGGGCAAGGCCCGCGAACTCGCCGACCGCCTCGGCAGCGAGGTGCACGCCGTCCTCTGCGGTTCCAAGGTCGAAGGCCTCGCGCCCACCCTGATCGCCCAGGGCGCCGACCTCGTGATCCTCGCCGAACACGACGAGCTCGAGGCTTACAGGACCCTCCCCTACGCCCGCGTCATCGTCGGTCTCGTCGAGGAAAGGAAGCCCTACATAGTACTGTTCGGGGCGAGCGCCGTCGGAAGGGATCTGGCGCCCCGCGTCGCCAGCGCCCTCCGCACGGGTCTCACCGCCGACTGCACCGACCTTCAGATCGGCGACTACGAGTCCCGCAAGGAAGGTAAGGTCTTCAAGGACCTCCTCCTCCAGATACGACCGGCCTTCGGCGGCAACCTCATCGCCACGATCGTCAATCCCAAGGGCAGGCCCCAGATGGCCTCCGTCCGCGAAGGCGTCATGAAAAAGGCCGCGGCCGAGCCCACGCGCAGGGGCAGGGTCGAGCGGGTGACTCCCCGCTTCGAGGCCTCCGACTTCGCGCTCAAGGTGATCTCCCGCGAGAGGCGGGAATCGACCCTGCGTCTCAAGGATTCGGCCGTCGTCGTGGCCGGTGGTGCCGGGGTCGCGGGCCCGGAGGAATTCGACCTCCTCCGCGAGCTCGCCCAGGTCCTCGCCGGAGAGGTCGGGGCTTCGCGCGCCGCCATCGACGCGGGCCTCATCCACCACGATCACCAGATCGGCCAGACGGGCCTCACGGTCCGACCCCGGCTCTACATCGCCGCGGGCATCTCCGGGGCCATCCAGCACCGCGCCGGCATGGACGAGTCAAACAAGATCATCGCGATCAACACCGACCCGGACGCGCCGATATTCCAGATCGCCGATTACCGCATCGTCGGCGACCTCGCCGAGGTCGTGCCGATGCTCGTCGAAGCGCTGCGCGACAAGGCCAAGTGAGACCAAGCCCGTTGAGGAGAGACTTTCATGGCAGATAATTTTTGGCTCGACAATCCCGATCTCCGCTTCAGGATGGAGAACGCCGACCTCTCGGAGGTCGTATCGATAAAGGAACGCGATTACTCGACCGCCGCGAAGTATCGCAACGCGCCGCGTAGCTACGCCGACGCCAAGGACAACTGGGCCCTCGTGCTCGACATCCTCGGCGACATCTGCGCCAACGTTATAGCACCGCGCTCGGCCGAGGCCGACGAGGAAGGCGCGACCTTCCACAAGGGCGAGGTCGAGTACTCGAAGGCGACCCAGGCCGCCATCGAGGCCTTCCGCAAGTCCGAGATCCTCGGCGCCATGCTCCCCTGGGAGTACGGCGGCCTCAACCTCCCCGAGACCGTCTATACCGCCATGGTCGAGATGGTGTCGCGGGCCGAGGGCGGCCTCATGACCATCTTCGGCCTCCAGGAAATAGCTTCAACTATCAACGAATTCGGGGACGAGGAGACGAAGGCCCGCATCCTCCCCCGCTTTTCGCGTGGCGAGGTCTTCGGCGCGATGGTCCTCACGGAGCCCGACGCCGGCTCGGATCTCGGCTCCGTCCAGACCCGCGCGAGCCTCGACGAGGCCACGGGAACCTGGAAGATCAACGGCGTCAAGCGCTTCATCACCAACGGCAACGCCCAGATCCACCTCGTCCTCGCGCGGAGCGAGGAAGGCTCGAAGGACGCTCGCGGCCTCTCGATGTTCCTCGTAGAGAGGGACAAGAGCGTGAAGATCCGCCGCATCGAGAACAAGCTCGGCATCCACTCCTCGCCGACCTGCGAGCTCCAGTACAGCGACACGCCGGCCGTCCTCGTCGGCAAGCGTCGTTTCGGTCTCATGCGCTGTGCCATGGCCCTCATGAACGGCGCCAGGCTCGCCGTCGCCGCCCAGGCCATCGGCATCGCCGAGGCCGCCTATCGCGAGGCCCTGCGTTACGCCGGCGAGCGCGCCCAGTTCGGCACCGTCATCGACAGGCTGCCCGCCCTGTCGCGCATCCTCGTGTCGATGAAGTGCGAGCTCGAGGCGGCCCGCGCCCTCGTCTTCGAGACCAGCGTCCACGTCGACGTGCTCAAGGCCTCCGAGTACAGGCAGGAGCTCCTCGAGAAGGAGGGCAAGGCCGCCGACCCGGGCCTCATCGCGCGGAAGAAGCGCGCCTCGAACCTCGCCGACATCCTCACGCCCCTCAGCAAATTCTATTCCACGGAGATGGGCAACAGGGTCTGCTACGAGGCACTCCAGATCCATGGCGGCGTGGGCTACATGAGGGAGTTCAACGTCGAACGCCACTACCGCGACGTGCGGATCACAAACATCTACGAAGGCACCAGCCAGCTGCAAGTCGTGGCCGCCCTCGGCAAGACCCTCGGCCGCGGCCTCGACGTCCTCTTCGACGAGTGGAAGGCTCTCGAGTACGGCGAAGCCCTGGCCGGCATCAAGGCGCCCCTCGGGGAACTCACTGAGTTCTTCGGGCGGGTCTGCGATTCGCTCAAGGCCCGCGACCGCGATTCCATCGATTTCTTCGGGGCCGACCTCATCGGCATGGCGGCCATCGTCGTCAACACCTGGCTCCTCCTCCGCGACGCGAGGACGGAGGCTAGGGGCGGCGCCCTCGCAGGTGGCGGCGCCCTCGCGGGTGGCGGCGCCCTCGCGGGTGGCGGCGCCTCGGCATCGAGCGGCGGACGCAAGATCGAGGTCGTCCGGGCCTACGCGGCCGAGCAGCTCCCCCGGGCCAAGGCCCTCGGCGAGGCGATCCTGGAAGGCGCCATCACGCCGCTCGCCGCCAGAGAGGCCATCCTGGCCTGATTTTCCGCCCTCGGCGGCCGCGCCCACGCGCGGCCGCCGATCGGCCGGCCCTCCGTTTCAAGCGCCGGGGCATTCGAGGCCCAGGAGGGCGGCGAGCCGGCGGACGGTGAAGCGATCGCGGAGGAGGTGGCCGAAGGCCCAGGCCGACTCTACCAGCTTCGGCTCCAGGCCGAGCTCCGAGGGCCGGGTCGGGCAGCCGGCGACGGATAGGAGGGCCCTCGTTTCCGCCGCGCCTGGCACCGAGGCCGCGAGCCCCCTTATCTCGGTCCAATTATTTATAATTGTGCGTTTAAGCTCCCCGAAAGCCCCGGCGTCGAGGGCGAGAAAGCGCCGCTGGGATGCCTTTATGGAGTTCGCTGCCGCGCCGAATTCCCCTTCTATCCTTTCTTCCTCTTCCCTGGCACGGGGCAGGACGGCGTCCGACAGCCTCGCCTCGGCCTCCTCCTGGTCCATGTCGCGGATCCTTTCCCAAAGACCCGCCACCAAGGCGGTGGCGACGCCGACCTTGAGCCCGTGGAGGATCGGCTGCCGGCCCTCGCGGGCCAGCCTCATCTCCCAATAGTGCGAGAGATGGTGTTCGGCGCCCGAGGCGGGTCTCGAGTGTCCGGCGAGGCTCATGGCCATCCCCGACTCGATGAGGGCCCCGATGAGGGTCTCGAGGCCCTCCGCCTCGCGGGCACCGACGAGGGAGGCGGCGCCGAGACAGCGCTCGGTGGCGGCCCTCGTGCGCGCTGCGATGCCTTCGTCCCAGGCCTCGCCCCAGACGAGGGCCCCCAGGCGCCAATCGGCGAGGGCCGAGAATTTGCAGAGCATGTCGCCGAAGCCGGCGGCCGTCATCGGCGCCGGGGCGGCGCGCAGCGTTTCGATGTCGGCGAAGATGGCGCGCGGAGCCGCCGCCGCGATAGTGCGCTTGGCCCCGCGGATCGTCATGGCCGAGACCGAGGATGCATAGGCGTCCACGGAGGCCGCGGTAGGCAGGCTGACGAAGGGGAGCCGCATCCGCGCCGCATAGAGACGGACGATGTCGGTGACGGTTCCCGAGCCCACGGCGATGAGGGGAGCCGGCTCGGCCGCTTCCTCGGCGACGAGGAGACCCAGGGCCGCCTCGTCTGCCTGTAGCTCGCCTTCGAAGACGAGGGTGACGACGACGATGCCCGCCTTGCCGAGCCCCGCTTCGACCGATCGACCCAGGGCGCCCCAGGTGTTCGCGTCCGCGACGATGCGGACTCTTCCATAGCCGGAGCGGCCGAGGAAGTCGAGAAGCTCGGCGCCGATATCGCCTCGACCCACCTTGGTCTCGGGTAGAGATACCCTCATTTCGTCACCCTCCCTCATTGGAGATACTTGATAAAGGCCCCGTAACCCTCGGAGGCCATCCGGTCCTTTGGAACGAAACGCAGGGCCGCCGAGTCCATGCAAAAGCGGAGACCCGTCGGAGCCGGTCCGTCGTCGAAGAGGTGGCCGAGATGGGAATCGGCGAAACGGCTCCGTAGCTCGGTACGCAGCATGCCGAAGCTCGTGTCGGTCACGAACTTGAGGTTGGCCGGCACCAGGGCGCGGGTGAAGGAGGGCCAGCCCGTGCCCGAATCGAATTTGTCGCGGGAGCTGAAAAGGGGCTCGCCGGAGATCACGTCCACGTAGATGCCCGCGGCGTGGTTGTCCCAATAGGCGTTGTCGAAGGCGGGCTCGGTGCCGTCCTGTCTCGTCACGAGGAATTGTTCCGGCGTGAGGGTCTTGCGGAGGGCCGCGTCGGAGGGGCGGCGCCAGCTTCCGTCGACGGCGGCGGGAGGGAGTCCAGGATCGTGGAGCGAAGCGGCGCCCCATATCCTCGCGAAGAACTCGTCGCGGCCCGAGTGGGAGCGGTAATTGGCGTAATAATCGGGGTTCTTCCTCGCGAAGGCCTGGTGGTAGTTCTCGGCGGGCCAGAAATCGGGGGCCTTCATGGTCTCCACGGCGAGGGGGGCTCCGAAGACATTTGACTTCGCGTACGCTGCCATCGCCTTGTCGATCTGCGTCTTCTGGCCGGCGTCGTAGTAGAAGAGGATGGGCCGGTACTGGGCTCCGCGGTCGACGAAGGCGCCGCCACCATCGGTGGGATCGCTGTGGTGGAAATAGAGGTCGAGGAGCTCGGCGTAGCCGACCCTCGTGGGATCGAAGGTCACGTAGACCGCCTCGACATAGCCCATTTCTTCGTAATTGCGATAATTCGGCGCGCGTCCCGAGCCCGCGGCATAGCCGGAGACGGCGGAGACCACCCCGTAGGCCCCGTCGAAGGCCGACTCGAGGCTCCAGAAGCAGCCGGCGGCGAAGAGTGCCCGCTCGGTGCCCTGGGGACTCTTCGCGTTGGCCGGCACGACGGGAGCCTGCCAGTTCGGGGAGGATGGATCGAGGGCCGAAACGGCCGAGGGCGCCGCGAAGATAGCCGCCGCGAGGGCGACGAGTTTGAACGAAAGACGCATGGAGACCTCCGATGCTCGGGCCGCGGATGCGGCCCCTTCGAATTCGAAGCCCCCTTCCCGCCTCACCCGAAGGTGAAGGCGTAGAGACGAAGACTTCCCGAAACCTCGAGCTTGAGGACATGCAGGCCCGGCGCTTGGCCGCCGACGAGGTGATAGGCCCTGCTTTCGCGGGGTACGAGGACGCCGGCCTTGACGTCCTCGGTGTCGGCGGTTGCCATGCCATCGACGCTCACGCCGATCCTGCCGCCGCCATCGCCCGCCTCGACGACGAGGTATACGTCCCTCGCGTCGAAGCCGAGGGACAGGCTGTCCATTCCGCCCGATTCCAGATAGGAGCCCTTGATTGTCCAGACGCCGCCGAGGTTCCACTCCCCGACGCCCGGGCTTCGGGCAGGTAGATAGTTGGTCGCCTTATCGGCTACGGGCACGACGGCGCTCGCGAAGCCCCTGGCCCTCTCGTAGCCCAGATAGGTCTCGGGTGTGCGGGCCGCGAGGAGCGCCCTGGGCGGGGAAAGGCTCGGTCCGGCCCTGGTCCCGGCCTCGGCGAGGAGGGCCCTGATCTCGGCCTCCGTCGCCGCGTAATCGCCCTCTCCGAAGCGCCAGGCCCTGACGCGGCCCCTCGCGTCGACGAGGTAGTGGGCGGGCCAATAGCGGTTGGACCAGGCCCGCCATTCCGCGAGGTCGTTGTCCATCACCACCGGCCAGGTGACGCCGAGATCGGCGATCGCCTTTTGCAGATTGGAGGGCACCCTCTCGAAGGCGAACTCGGGGGAATGCACCCCGATGATGACGAGACCCTTGTCGGCGTAGGCGGCGTTCCAGGCCCTGAGCCAGGGCAGGGTTCGAATGCAATTGATGCAGCTGTAGGTCCAGAAGTCGATGAGGAGGACCTTGCCGCGGAGATCCTTTTGGGTGAGGGGGCGCGAGGGGCCCTTCCCCGGCCCTTCGGTATTGAACCATGGCCCTGCCGCCACGAGGGGCGGGGCGAGGCCGAGATCGACGCGGAGCCCCTTGGAAGAAAGCTCGCTCGATCCGGCGAAGAGCGCGGAAGCGGAATATGACGACGAGGTCGCCGCGGCGCCTCCTCCATCCCGCACCGCCCCGGAAGCCGCGCCTTCCCTGGCGTCGATGGCCTTGCGCACCGCCGGATTGTCCTCGAAGGCGGTCAGACCGCTGCCATAGGACGGAAAGGCCTCGAGGATGGCGGCCTGTATCCGCCTGTCCCATTGCATGGCGATGACGAGGGCCATGACGAGCATCACGGCGCCGAAGCCGCGCTGTATGGCCGCCATCCTGCGGGCGAGCCCGGGCAGTCTCGACAGAAGTCCCCTTCCTCCGACCATGATGCCCAGCAGGGGAATGGCCGTGCCGGCCGCATAGGCGATCGTGATGGCGACCGCGCCGGCATCGACCCTGTTCCCGAG
>Ga0307375_10004729_pt1 | contig 12922 bp, 5 predicted proteins | sample TR1MG_FD_202531 | JGI IMG/M metagenome (GOLD analysis project Ga0307375, IMG submission 202531) | Soil microbial communities from Risofladan, Vaasa, Finland - TR-1 | ecosystem: Environmental > Terrestrial > Soil > Coastal area > Acid sulfate soil | place: Finland: Risofladan, Vaasa | collected... | reverse complement strand
CGGATTGTCGTCCATGTCCACGAGTCTCTCTCTCCAACCGTTCTTCGTCCTTTCTAGTTGGTATACCGGCAACGCGTCGAAGAATTCTTGGGCGATCACGAGCATTGGCTCGCCCTCGTAATCGGGAATGTCGTCGAATCTCGAGTGCCAAGTGATGCTCGTTCCAGGCAAAGACTTGAGCGTAACGTCAGGGTCCTCGTGCGATCCACTGTTAGGAGAAGCGGAAGAAGCAAGAACCGATCCAGAAGCGGCGATGGAGGGAGAGGAAGGAGAGGGACGGTTGACTTGGAATGCGGTGGCGTCTGGGAACCCAGAGACTGGTACTTTGTGCAAGTTGAGAGCCTCATCTAAGCCTTTTGGGACGGGGATGGAGGAAACAGTAGCGGTGTCGATGGTGGCGGGGTAAATGAGACCAAACTTCTGCGCTTGAATGCGGCGCAAGTGCGGCGAGACCTCGACCAAGTGCAAGTGTACGGCCTTGAAGAAGTTCTTCATCTTCTTGGTAGCATTGAGGAGATCGTTGCTGAGCGTGCCACGGCCCGGACCCAACTCGACAATGTGAAGCTTGGGGGGACGACCCAAGTGTTCCCACATCGCGGCGCACCACACGCCCAACAACTCTCCAAACATCTGCGAAATCTCGGGAGAAGTCGTGAAATCGCCGGCTTTACCAAACACATCGCTTTTCATATAGTAACCATGCGTAGGATGCGTCAAACAGTAGTTCATGAAGGTGGCCATAGACATTGGACCGCGCGTTTGAATCACTGCCTGCAAATGCTTCGTCAGCTCTGATCTTGGGCCTTTCTTCGACTCCAGCACACTCCAACTCAAGGCTTCCTTCTTTTTCAAACCAAAGGGGTGCAAACCAGAACGATCAATCTCAAATTCGGACTCGGGAATTCCGCGCGCCAGAAACTCATCCGCCAACGCCTCAATACTCGTCAAATGGTCCTTCAACTCCTTAGCTTCCTCTGAAGTAGGTTTATACGTGGAATATGATCGAGGTGTAACTGAGTAAGACATTAGTGAAGGCTGAAATTGACGGAACACAGGACGCAAATTTGCAGAGAGTTTTGCCACGGCATGTCGACTATGCGAGCCAGAATTAGTGGTCCAAGTGTGAAGGCTCGCTGTTTTATGTCGTGTTACTGACTTCCAACGGACGAGAGAAGATAGCATCTTCACCAGGGAGTGGGCCCAAGCCTCGCGCCGAGGCAGGCTGGCCCGAGGAAATTTGAAGTTTCTGGACGGGACTGACACTGTCCGAAATACGTCGGGGCATTTCCTCTCACACGCTCGCAACGATTTCGCTCGGCCAGACAGCTCAGGCCACACAGTCTCCTTAGGGCTCAGATCCCGGTATTGGGGCTGAATACACTCACCTTGGCACGGTTTCATCATGTTGGCAGGTAAAACCGCCAATGAGAACCATATCAAACTCTCCACTTCGGCCTAGAGGGAGTTGGTGAGAGTGCCTCTCCACGGTACCAAGTTCCCTCATAGTGTCCTTCCATTCCCTCCATCCACCTATAATGGGGCATCCATGAAGAATTGGCTTGAGAGTGATCGATATCCAGACATGGAAGCCGAAAATGACCCATGAACTAACGCCAGGGATTGCTCGTCCACTCACATCACACAATGCCGGGATGGTGCCCTTCACATCCACCTAAATTCCCCCTTGAGTAATAACATGAGTTTCCACTGGCAAGGACACTGTTTGTGCCCCCAAGAGACCGACTGTTGGAGTGCATCTGCGAATGGAACCCTGCTTCCCAAACCGGACACGTCCCGAAATGGCTTCATTCTGGAGCCCCCTCCATCAGAGCCAGTTGCCCTCATCCCCTTTGCGGGTGCGCTTGATCCCAACAACATAGTGTAGCTCTCGCTTATCACTACTATCTACGAGGAAGAGATTGATTGGAAGACGAACGAGTTGCACTCGCGGCCGAATCACGATTGTTAGGGAGAACGCTGGCACACAATGAGCTTTTCAAGTGACGAGCTTAACTACTTGATCTATCGGTACCTCAAGGAGTCTGGTATGTGGTCTTGATGCTACGCAGTGTGGAGAAGAAGGCATCTTGGCGCCCACAGCATTTTGAGTCCACTTTGTTGCCCCTGATGAGATTGTTGATGGACATTGATGGACTAGATGTGTAGTATGCATTTCTGAGTACTCATTGAGAGAGAAATCGATCAACTAACACCTTGATTGCGCGTGATCTGGCCTTGGTTTTGCTTGAACAGGTTTCCAACACACCGCCTTCACCTTTGGCTATGAAAGCAACGTCATACGAGCCGATGTCAACCCTTCTGAAGTTGCGCATGGTGCGCTTATAAATATTGTACAGAAAGGACTCCTTTACCTCGACATAGAGCGTGAGGTGAAGGGTATTCCGAAGGTTCGTCTTCACACACTTACACACGCTAGCGGTTCACCGCCATCTGTTGCATCGACATGGATTGCTGACCCCAATTCGCTGTGCTTCGTTGTATGTTGTCCGTTTGTGCTTTCTGGATGAACTCGGTTCCGTTGCGTGCGAAGGATTCGAGTGAGCCCACAGTTTTGGTTAAGTCATTAAACAAGGCGCTGTCGTCCAGTGGAGCCGTCACAACTACGAATAGTAACACAGGAGCTGCCCCTACTCGAACGAAGAAGGAGAGCTTGAGCTCATCATCAGGAACATCAAAATCCGTGGCCGGCACCCCCTCCAAATCGTCCAGCCTCTCATGTACGTCCAGCACATCTTCCGCCGTTACAATGGCCCTTTGAATGCTTCGCCCTGTTATCTTCCATGCAGCACCCAATGAAGCTTCGGAGTCCTCACACTTTCTCGATTTACCTTGAAACGCTCTCGTGTGCACTGCTATTAACTCACGCAGAACGATCGCCCTCCTCTGCCCTCGCGACATGCATATTTCCTCTGCAAACGTGTTCTTCTACCATTTCACCACTACTTCACCGCCTCTTCATTCTAAATCAACTTGTACATTGCCCAACTTTCCCGACCTTCGCTCTCTTCTGTCTTGCAGACCCCACTCGACCTGTTTCTGCCCAAAGTACACATCCTACGCAATCTACACATACTAGCGAACAACAAGCCCCCAAATCTGCATCGACACATCCTGCCCCGATGACAGGACAGCACCCGCAGGCAGCGCCCACCTCCGCTGCATCCCTCTCACATCCAATCGTACCTCCCATTGCCATCCCTCGCCCCTCTTCACCAGCTATGGACGTTGATATCATGGGCCTCTCGCCATCTCGCCAATCCCCCATTGACGCACCACAATCGCCTGTTCTTGCGGCACCTCACCCAAGCGCTCCCTCTGCGCCTGCTACCGCCTCTTCGGTCCCCAAGTCAAAGATCAAGGAAGACACGACTCATCATCATCATGCCAAAGAATCCAAAGCATCAGCGACTAAGTCTGAAAAGGTGAAATCCGAGAAGTCCCGTGCGGCGCCTGCCTCTGCTGCTCCTGCTTCCCCTCCAAGTGCCTCCTCGAGCTCTAAACCAAGTCGCTTGTTCCTACGTGGTCATTCCGCCGAAGTAGTGGCCACGGTATGGAATCCCAAGAACGCAGAATTGCTGGCTACGTGTTCGTCCGATTCGACGGTGCGCCTCTGGACTCTGCAACAAGGTATTGCTCGCGCGTCTTCCGCAGCGTTGCACCATGGTGCGAAAGTGAAGCCTGGAATGACGCCGCCCTCGCAGGTGTTGAATGTACAGTGGAACGCGAGTGGCGCGTGTTTGGCGACCGCGTGTTTTGACGGCTCTGTGCGGCTGTGGGACGCTGGTGTTGGTATTCCGAAGACTCAATTGAACACGAAGCTGAGTGCGCATAACGGCGCGGTCTTTGCACTTCGTTGGAATCCGACTGGTTCGCTGCTCGCCACCGGAGGCGCGGACAGGGCGCTGTGCCTCTGGAGCCACTCGCCCTCCGTTGGCGGCGTTGCTGTTCCTTCCACTCTCGTTCACAAGTTCCCCGATCATCATCAAGACTCCATCGTAGATATTGACTTCGCCTATTATCAACATCACCTTCGACCAACAGCACAACAGAACCCCTCTTCCTCCTCCTGGTTGATCGCAACTGCCTCCACCGACAAGACTGTCAACGTTGTTCAATGGCCCGCCCTCTCCTCCACTTCATCGTCGTCTTCATCTTCCACTGATCCCAATGTGCCGTCCTCACCATCCTCAACAGTGTTCGTCTGCAAGGGACACACTCAGCCTGTCAATTCCGTCAGATGGTCCACCATCCCTTCATCCGCCACTGAAGAGTCTTCACCCTCCTCTTCGATCCCTCTTCTCGCCTCTGCGAGTGATGATGGCAGCGTGCGGTTATGGAGTGGGTTCGCTACTACTGCATCGGAGTCCAGCGAGGCTGAACCGCCCGCCATCTCATCTGATCCTCTTCTTGGCCACTCTAAGGAAGTCTACGTCGTTCGATGGAGTCCCAAATCACCTTCCTTTCTTGCAAGTGCTTCGTTCGATACTACAGTGAAGCTTTGGGACAGCGTACAGAAGACGTGCGTCAAAACGCTCGCTGGGCACTCCGAGGCCGTCCTCTCGCTCGACTACTCTCCCAGCGGGAACCTCCTTGCCACAGGTTCTCAAGACAAGTCTGTATGTATTTGGGATACGAATGGCAATTTAGTCAAGCAATACCAATGCACTGGTTGCGTTTTAGATGTGGCTATGAACCCGGCAGAAGACAGAGTAGCTGCTTGCTGTACCGACAACTCTGCTGTCATCTTCGACCTCAGAATGTAAATACTGTTAGATCCTCACTCGAAATGTGAACTGAACGTGTCCAATCGATGGCGTTTCCGAAGATTCGGGGGGGGTGGGGGAGAGGTATCGCGTGATCAAGAGCGTAGCCGCGCCAAAGGACGGACACAGGTCCCGGCGGCTCCACGCGGCAACGCGGAGGTTTTGGGGGTTTAAATTTGTATTCCTTTTATTGATACAGGAGGCTATAGCACTTTGGCCTTTCCGCCTACCGGGGGCAACGCGGAGGTCCCTGCTCTTGCGCGGTTCTCTACCCCCTACTGCGAGCATCGTCGCCGCCTTCAATCTTCTAGGAGCTCTCAGCACACTGCGGAATTCCAACTGTTCTACTTCATGGTGCCGCGATTTACGTGCGACGCGGAAGAAACGATTCCAAGCGACAGGGTTGTCTGCAAATCGGTAGAAGGCGGCGTCTATGCCGGCCAGCTCCTGCTTGGAAACCACATGAGAGTATGTATCCCTCACGAATTACTTCACTGGACATGATGAAGGGCGAGGTCTCAAGACGACTGAACAAGCACAGTTCGACCGGTTACGGTAACCGCGCCGGCAAAAACTAGGGAAATTGGGGCAGAGGCCGCTACAACTAGTACGATGGATCCGCCGTTCACGCTGTGCACATCGTCGAACTTCAGAAACTTCCTGTCCAGTGCACCCAAGGCAACGACTCCATAGTGGGTGAGAGAGCGTTGGCAAAGGGCGGCACTGCCAATGGCGGACGCTGAATTGAAATGTCATCCGTGAAAGTCGGCACAAGCTTCGAGAAGTCTAGAGCTCGCCCTTTCAGCCCAGGTTTCAGTAAACTCTCTACCTTCCATCGCAACAGCAGGTCCAAAATTGTATCTTTCAAGTGTTTAGAGGGGTATGAAGCCATCATGAGCGCTCAGAGGTCCACATCGGATGGAGCATCCAAACCAAGACGAGCCAGTACTTTGCTCCACAACCCGCTATTGCTCTCCTTTTGCACATTTACTTCTCGTATTCCCTGCCATTTTGAGGGAAATTGGTTCGGAAACATGTACTGAAACGAGTTTTCTGCTCCAACTGTGTTTTGCGATCTAGGGCTCTGTTGCCGCCTTGATAGAGCCTATCAAGCCTCTTCTTCTAAGTAGATCCTGCAATCAGGGTTCTCTGCAGTCTCTCCTGCACTGCTTGAGGTGTCTGTTGATAACCATTGCTCTTAGTGTTGTCCTGAACATCTTGTGCCTGCCCCTATGAAGTTAAACTTCAAAGTGCGTGTTTGGAGTCTGCAGGAGGGCGCTTTGGCTCAGGACCAGCAGGCTTTCCAATTCTGAGTCTTCCGCTGCCTTCCTCCCTTCTGTTGTAGATACCCGCCCGCCTGTACTGACGCGTACTGTTGCTTAGTTTTCGAATTTGTGTGGTGTAGTATACAAGGGAGGCGCAGTAACCTTCACGCCCGATGGAAACACTCTCCTCTCCCCTGTCGGAAATCGTGTGACTGCCTTCGACTTGGTTAAGTACGAAACTGACTCTTTGGCTTTGAATTCGATCCTAACATTCCTATTCTATCGAATCAGTGGCACTTCTTCGACAACTAAAGCTGTCATCGACCTGAAACTGACGATTTCGTTTCCCTCCCTCTCTGTTGTTCCTACTGCCGTCTAGTCACACATCTGTCACGTTGCCATTCGAATCAGGAAGAGACATTGATCTGTTGGCCATTTCTCCATGTGGTAATCTTCTATTGGTGGTCGACGAAGAGGGCAAAGCGTTGTTGGTGAACTACCCCCGTCGAATCGTCTTGGCACCGTTCAATTTCCACGAACGTGTTCGTGCAGTGCAGTTTAGCCCCACTGGCAAGTACTTTACGGTATCCTTCAACAAATATGCGCGCATCTACAAGACGCCAGGCTTGAGCAAGACGTTCTCGCCCTTCGTGCTGGTTCGAGAGCATTATGGCCATAAAGAGGACGTGACGTGCGTGGATTGGTCTTCTGATGGAGGTTTGCTATTGACTGGTTCTAAAGATAGCACTGCGCGCCTACGACCGGCAGCATTGGGTAGTGCGCAACACTTCAAAACGCGAGTCGAATCGGAGCGCTACATGGTCACCTTGGCTGGTCATCGCGATCAGGTGATTGGAGCCTTCTTCAACCAGAACAATCGAGTGGTATTTACAGTGGCGAAGGATGGAGCCCTCTTTGCATGGAGATACACGCCAAACGTCTCGAAAACTGCCGACCTCTCTAGCGATTCCTCTGCAAGCAATGATGATGGCGACGCAGCCAATACTGGAAAATCACACGAAGACGAAGAATTGATGGGATCTTCCAGTGGCGAGTCGTCTGGAACTGAAAGTGATGAGAGCGATGAGGACTCCGACTCTGTGGTGCCCGAGAAGAAGACACGCATTCGCCGCATGAAGACTCAAATTGCAAATGGTCGATGGAGCTTGTTTGGCAAGTTCTTCTTCTGGACTACTGAGCACTCGCGCGTACACTCGGTCAAGTTCCACAAGGCGTCTTCCCTCCTCGTGGTCGGCTTTGCGAATGGTGTGTTTGGTCTCTATGATCTTGGCAACATTGAACGTGCAGCCCAATCGTCTCAAGAGGCAATTTTGGAAGCAGTGACCTCAGACGATGTGCAAACGAGTGTGAAGTTGACCTGCATCCAAAAGCTCAGCATTTCGAGCCGCGCCATCGATACCGTGGCTGTGAACAACTCTGGTGAATGGCTAGCGTTTGGTATCTCATCATATGGTCAGCTATTGGTTTGGGAGTGGCAATCGGAGCGTTACATTTTGAAACAACAAGGTCACTTGCACCAAATGACGAGCATGTCATACTCTCCCGAGGGCCAATACGTTGCTACTGGAGGTCAAGATGGTAAGATCAAGGTGTGGAATACCTCGAGTGGCTTCTGCTTTGTGACGCTGAAGGATCATTCCGGCCCCATCACCGATGTTCAGTTCTCCCCCAAAGGTCACGTCATTGTGAGCAGCAGTAACGACGGTACTGTTCGTGCATTCGATATGATCCGTTATCGTAACTTCCGAACCATGACTTCTCCGAAACCTACTCAGTTCTCTTGCGTGGCTGTGGACCCTTCTGGAGAGCTCGTGGCTGCTGGCAGTCTCACTGATTTCTCAGTGTACGTGTGGTCTTTGCAAACTGGTAAGCTATTGGATGTGTTGGATGGACATGAAGGCCCAGTGACAACGATCAAGTTCTCGCCTCAAAATCCTCAGCTCGCAACTGGTTCATGGGACTCTACAGTGAAGATTTGGGAGTTGTACGCAGGTGCGAATGCTGCTGTGGAGAGTTTCAAGCACTCGGCAGACTTGACAGCGATTGCGTATCGTCCTGATGGCAAGCAGATCTGCGCCGCGACTCTGGATGGAAACCTCGTGTTTTGGAACCCATTGGAAGGCTCTCAGGAAGGTGTGATCGAGGGGCGCCGAGATATCAACGCTGGTCGTGGTTCTTCCGATTTCCGAAGTGCCAAGAACAACACTTCGAGCAAGTACTTCACATGCGTCACCTACTCTGCGGACGGTCGCTGCGTTCTCGCCGGTGGTAACTCTCGTTATGTCTGTCTCTACGAAGTCTCCAACCGCATTCTCCTGAAGAAGTTTCAAATCTCGCACAATCTCTCTCTGGAAGGAGTGCTCGACTTCTTGGACTCGAGGAAAGAGGGACAGCCGCAGGAGTACGAAAGCGACGAGGAAGACATCCGCGACAAGACCTTCCGTGAAGAGGTGCTCCCTGGCGTGCAAAAGGGCGACTTTTCGAAACGTCAAAACGCCAGTCGCATCGCGACGACAGAGATTGGATTCGCGCCAAGTGGAAGACAGTGGGCGTGCGCCACCACTGCTGGTCTCGTCATCTACTCCCTCGATGACCAAATGCTCTTCGACCCTTATATGTTAGACATTGACATCACTCCCGACACGATTATGGAGACGCTGAATGACAAGGTGTGGCTCAAGGCACTCGTCATGGCGCTTCGCTTGAACGAACACGCGATCACCAAGAAGGTCTTCACCTCCATCTCTGCTTCTGCCATCAAACTCACAGCGCAACAGCTTCACCCCATCTACCTCCAGCGATTCCTCAACTTCTTGGCCGCTCACATGGACACCTCCAACTCACTCGAGTTCCACCTCGCCTGGATCTCCGCACTCTTCGCCTTCCACGGGCAATACTTCAAACAGAACTCGACCACGCTACTCACTTCCATGCGACACTTGCAAAAGGCCATCCTCAAGCAACAACAAGAGATACAAGGCATCTGTGACGAGAACAAGTACCTCATCCAGTTCACAAAGGTGAACCTCCAAACCCAAGAGATTCAAGAGCCCGAAGAGGGCCCCGTCGACGAAGTGTTGGCTGAATCGGCTGTCGAACAAAAGCGCAGAAGAAAGGAGAAGGAGAGAGAAGAAGACGAGATGTGGAACATGGGAAGGCTGGACATTCCTGCTCCGAAGACCGAAGGCAAGAAGCGCAAGACCTCACCTTCCTAACGCTCTATGTACATAAAGAACGCAACTACGGTGTACATTTGAATGATTTCTGAGGGAAACCAGAGGGGGAAGGGCTGCACTCAGATCCAGACAGAGAGGAGTAACGAGGAAAACGTTGAAACTGACCCACGGTCTGTCGCCCCTAACCATGATCTCAATCTGAGGAAAAGAACCCCATAAGGTCTCGGTTCGAATGATGGCAATGTGATTCTGCTCACTGACAGCGGACAGAACCGCACGATTGGACGAGATCGGTGCTTGAGGGACAGAGCAGAGACGCCAGTCCCTCCTCGTCTGGTCCCCATGCCACTTCCCTCCTCATTGCATTTGTGATGATCCATTCCGTTTAGAATCCTATTAGAGTATCGAGATTGTGGTTCATACATGGCATCGGATGCAGGGTTCGATTCAATGCTCGCCGAGTTTAGCCGGGCCTGTCAGAGCTTCAATGTACGTATCTAGTACTTTAATCTTCCATTTCCAATCCAAACAGCTGGTTTATATGATTTTAGGTCCTTTAGAACGAAGCAATGAGTGCTTGTTGGGTAAGGGACCACTATGGCGTTTAGCAGAAACTAACTCTCTGCCCTTCTCCTCTCTTTCAATGTTAGGTGAGACCTAATGCCGACAATGAGCGCCCTCTCCTTATGGTTCAGCAAATGCCGGAAGCGGTTGAGTTCTGTCGTTACGTTGTAGGTATGTAGCGCGTACTTTCCGTTTTGATCCGGGTCCGTTTTTCCAAACTCTCGTTTCCTGACCTGTGCTGCCTCACTTGTGTTCTCAGAGAAATCCAATGACTCTGTAGTACTGTTTCATGCTCTTCGTATACTGATGGCTGCTACAATCACAATGTGGGCTTCATTGCCGGTCGAAAGTGTGGAGGCTACGAAATTGCTTGTTTTGTCCTTTGGCGAGTACCAATCTGATTCACAGCCTCCCTATGTGCTGAATCAGGCAGCTACAGTGTATGCGGCTTTGGTGAAGAGGAGTTGGATGCCGTATGTGTCGAATGGAGAGTCACTGGAGCTGATGGAGATGAAGCGGTCGGTGCAGTCGGATGTTTCGCGTTTGGCGTCCTCTGAGAAGTTGAAGACTCGAATCTTTGGTGTTTCCTTGATCGATTGCTTGGTGAATGAGTTTGAATGTTCGCGAAAGGCTAGTAGCATGGATTTGGGTGCCGAACATCACATGGATTGCTTCATGCGTTTCGAGCAGGAGGAGCTTGGTGAGTTCTTCATGTTCATCGTCTCTATGCTTCTCGATCTCACTTCTCAGCCCATCACGTCTCCCGAACAACGTCAACTCATGACCAATACCCTTCAGTTGTGCACTCGCATCTTGACTTGGCCGTTCGGACAAATCGCACAGATTCTAGGCATCCACTACGCCAACCCGCAACAACTGCTGAGGCCCCCCGCTTCATGGAGAGAGATCCTCATCACGCCCAACATGGAAGTACTGGCCGTATACAACAATGCATATAACTACGCCAGAACATCCGACCCACAACTCGCGCACTTTGTACGCGAAGGTCTCATGCAACTGGCATCGCTCTCTGGAGAGATCTTTGGAAGCACCGAGGAGACTCGCTCTGAGCCCAAAAAGGCTTGGATTACGGCGATCGCATCACTACTCAACGAGCTGCTGTCGACGGAGCATTTGACGAACTCGGAAATGAGAGACATGTCTGTGATTGTGCATCGCTTCTTTGGCACCACTTCCATTGCTTCTATTGTGGAATCGATTGGTCTTCCAAATGCAGAGGTGATGATGAGTACAGTCAGTGCAAGAACGTGTGAAACGATGGACAGGTTGAAGACGGTCGCTGAAGGCGGCGGCAGCAGCTCCTTGGAGGGCGTGGATGCGTATGACCATTTTGACGACAGTGAAGTGGAAGATACTGTGCTTGGAGAGGCTCTCGATACCTGGCTTCAAGCGTGGGCGTCTTGGTCTTCGGACGCGACTACCACAGTCTTTCCGAACTTGCCCTGCTTCATGTTTGAAGTGTTCAGCGCCTATGTATCTTCTCGATTGGCTATTGCACGCGCCGAACTCATGAAATCTGAAGCAGGAGATCAATGGTTGACGTACGATGTCCCGAAAACGAAGCAGGATCTGACGAACCCGATCATCATCGACCAACTCTCGAGTGCGACCGCTATTGGGCGCATGTCCCCAAGAACATCAACAGAATACCTCAAAACGACGCTCGAAGAAGTAATCAAACCACTAAAGGAGTTTGTGGAGAGAGGAGAGACGGCACAGGAGGCACAAATGCGCCTCGAAGAGCTCCATTGGTTGCTCATGATCATCGGTCACTTCTTGTGCCACGTTTCACACGGAGAAATCGCTTCGATTCCGCTTCCCATCAACCGACTGTGCAACACGTTTGACGAACAAGGCGAACCCAATCAGATCGTGGCTCTCAGCTCCCTCGTCTTCTACGTCGTCTCCTTGGAGAATACTGCCCTCGAAATGTCTCATGCCCAACAACAACAACATCACAATGGCGCAGTCGGTGGAAACCTTGTTTGGAGTCCGCTGGTCGCCGAAACTTTGGCGTGGTTCCTTGCGCACTGGTCCAGTTGCTATCTCCTGCTTTCGGACCTTGGTACCATCACCTCACCGTCACTCTTCGAAAACTATGGACAAGAGTCACCGAATGCGCTGGCGATTCTGGACTCCCTCTTGCGCAAGATCATCATCAACTTCACCAGCTGGGGTGGCGAAACGGCCGTACTCATCCAAACTTGTCAGATTCTTCACCTCATTTCGAAACTAGATACGCTTCACATGTCTACTTTGGTGCGAATTCCGGCGTGGAACGAACTCTTCTCGGCTTGGACATCAGGAAACGCCACGATGATATCCTTCCCGCCCAAAGTGCAGCGCAGACTGATGATGGCGCTCGCCCACATTGTTCAGAGCGATAGTGTTGACGATCAAGTCTCCTATTTAAATCTTCTCGTTGGCCCCATTGATGAATCGCTTCAGAGTATCCTTCACGCGCCAGACTTCCACACCAACTTCCAGTCCCCCGCTGTTATGCTTCCTCTTCAAATGACCCTCGAAAGGATTCGCGGACTCGCCCGTTCGACTCGTGGCAGGACGTACAAGGCGGTGAACCAGATCGTCTCTCGCTACTTGCCCTCGCTCGTTGAGTTGATCATCCTCTACAAGGACTTCCACTCCATCGTTCTCCTCATCCTCAAAATCTGCTCCGACTACGTGTCCTTCATCCTTTGCTGCACATATGATGATGGAGAGATGGCTAATTTCCACAATGCATTGGCTAACTTGCTCCAGGGGGCCGAGGCGACGTCCCTCTTCAAACGCCGCTCGAGCAGGACTTCCACCACTACTCTTGGGTCTCGGTATGGCTCAGACGATACTCAATTGGAGCAATACGAAGAACTACTGCAAATACTGCTCACGCTATGCGGCGTTGTGGAGAATGAGGGAGCGCAAATCGCCGGACTCTGCTTCTACGCACTCTCTGTCATCACTCCCTACATCGACAACGATATGCTTTCCTACCCCATGCTTTGCCGGCACTACTTTCACTTCATTTCTGCCATCTTCGGCGTCCACGCAAGCGAAATTGGACACATGGATGATGCCATGTTCGAAGTACTCA
>Ga0307375_10004728_pt1 | contig 12924 bp, 12 predicted proteins | sample TR1MG_FD_202531 | JGI IMG/M metagenome (GOLD analysis project Ga0307375, IMG submission 202531) | Soil microbial communities from Risofladan, Vaasa, Finland - TR-1 | ecosystem: Environmental > Terrestrial > Soil > Coastal area > Acid sulfate soil | place: Finland: Risofladan, Vaasa | collected... | reverse complement strand
ATACTACCTATAACTATACTGACCCTACTGCTAGTGCCAACACCGGCGCAGATACCACTCCCTACGCAGGACTTACAGGTAGTGATGGATTACCGCTATTACCTAGTACTCCTAGTTATCTTGTATCAGCTGATGACCATCAAATAGGTCAGACTGGTAGTTCCTTATTAGACCCTACAACTTGGGGCGACCGCGCAGATCATGCCTTTGAATTCAGTGTTAGCGCACTTACTAGAGCTGTAGCATCTACTTGGAACTCAGTTAATACTGTCGGTAAACTTGTAGGTGCTACCAATGATAGCGAAGATTTAAATACCCAAGATATGCTTAGTGGTATGGATGATGATTTAGGTAAGTACTATGCAGCTAATAGTGGAGCTATTAATATGGTTGGTGATGTAGCTGCTATGTTTGCTCCAGGACTTGCTGGTACTAAGTTATTAAACTGGGGCCAGAAAGCTCTTGAAATAGCTACTGAAGGTAAGGCAGGATTAGGACTCGCTGCTGGTTTCGGTGCGCTGCCTACTAAGCAAGCATTCTATGCAGCAGCTGCTGCTAAGGATATTGCTAATGGTACTGGTGCCTATTCACTTATCAACGCTAATTTAGCTAAGTCACTGATATCAGGTTATGCCCAGAATGCTTTGGAGTTCGCTGCATTTAATACTGCGGCTGCGCTCACAATGCCAGCTTCTCCACTCTTCGAGAAAGAAGATGTAAGTGATATAGCCTATAACTCCCTGCTCGGCGGTGGCTTCATTGGTGCAGGTATATTTGGTACAACTGTAGCAGTTCGCACGATATCGGAACTAAAAGCAGCTGGCTCTGCTGTAGACCTAGCAGTTAATCCACTTAAGACAGTTCTTACTGAGCCTGTTAAAGGTACTACTCCAGCTGAAGGTTTAGCTATTCACTTGAATAATATTGAAGTTAGTAAGAACTTAGCTACTACTATTGGCTCAGAAGATACATTAGCACTGGCGAAGAATAAGGCAGCTAGTGAGGTTCAAACTACTGAACTTAATAATGGTAGACTTGCTGCTCACGCACTGGCAGGTAATGATGCTGAACTAGGTAATACTCTATTCGATGTAATGAGTGGAGCTAGTGCGGAGGATGCAGCCCAGAAGTTAGCTGGTGGTATGCGTGTTGTAAGAGCTGGTATCACTGCACCGGAGGAAGCTACTATCGCTAACAGAACACTGGATACAGCCCCACTTGCAGCAGCAGTAGAAGATGCGAAAGCTAATCTTGGGCAGGCTTCAGTAGGTACAAGTGCATATGATGCGGCAGCAACTAAAGTAGCCGCAGCGCAGACTCGCCTAGATAATGCAACAGCTAAAGTAACTGCTGCTAATGAAGTGCCGCTTGCTACTCAAGTAATGAGTCTAGTTGGGGAAGATGCTGGCCAGATATATGATACAGCGCCCACACTTAGTATAGCTGATAAGGTTAAGAGTGAACAGGAAGTTACAGCTATTGCTAACAGTCAAGGCCACAAGCAAGGTCAAGACTGGAGTATTGCTAGTGCTGGTGGTGACCTCACACTAGTGGAGGGTCGCTATATTAAAGCACTTGAAACTCCATTCAATCCCGAGATACCAGTAGGTAAGAATGATATTCCATTTCTGGAGTCAGCTTATAGCTACCTTAAAGATAATAGTGCAGTAGATGAGATTAAATTAAAGGATGGTACGCAGTTGGATAAGCCATCACTACTGATGTATCTCAATGACTTGAAAGGTAAGGAAGCAGTACGTATGCAGAATGAGAGTGCATTGGCTGTAGGCGAGAAACCTCTTACTGGATATGATATCGCTAAAGCTGTAAACGTGACTCCGGAGTATCTCAAGGCTGACCCAATGACTAACACTGCTAGTTATGAGTCACAACTATTCGCTACTCAGAATAAACAGAAGTTATTTACTCAGCAGCAGATTGCTCAAGGTAATTGGAATGCTAGTAAGGGATTGATTAAAACTTATCTTAAACCACAGTATGCTAAACTTATATATAATACCAGTGATGCAGCTAAGATAAGCGAGCATGAAGTTAGTGGTATGGTTGCATTAAAAGAAGAGCAGCGGATATATAGAGCACAAGCGTTGAATGTAACTAATAACTATCTAGGTGAGGATGCACCTAAGTTTGCAGATAATATTCCTGGGTATCTACTGGTAGGTGCTAATAGAGAATCAGTAGGTGGCGGACTGTTTAGCTCCCAGAATGGTAACTATAAAACACTTGCATCTTATATGCAGCAGATTGGTTCGCAGACAGCGAAACTATTGCAGAAGAAAGCTTCACAACTTGCAGATGTATTTAGTCCTGCTGGTCATGCTGTGCTTAACGATCCAGCAGCAGGTGAAGAACTGTGGAAGGTAGCACAGCAGTTGCGTCAAACACCTGAGAAGTATGAGCTGATAGCAGACTATCAGGGTGAAGGCCCGCACCTAGTTAATATTAAACAGTTAGATTATGAGGCAGCAACTGCTGATGCAGAGGATGTTAGTAAGGTAGCCGAGCCAGTATTTGAAGATACTAAAGCACCTGTAGCTATACCGCTTAAGACACAAGGTATGCAGCAGTTTGCTAATACTTGGGATACTTACCATAAAGGTCATATCACTCAACTGATGAATTTGAGAGCTAGTCAAGGTATTACTATCGGTAAGAATATGGGCCGCACCTTCTATATTCCTCCTGTTGATGGCAGGCAATATCCTCACTTCGCATTCGTAGTAGATGGTACTATAAATGGTACAGGCCATATAACTACTATCCATGCACATGATGCAACTACTCTTGAAGCAATGGCTAATAAGGTTCCTACCGACCAAGGCTATAAGGTTATATATAAAGATCAGAGTGAAGCTTGGCACCAAGCAATGAAAGACTATGACTATGATCTTGGTATCAATGATAACTATATAGATACAGCGCTGAAGAGAAGTGGTGTATCTGCTCCTACATTCCCTGTAACTAGTGCACCTAAAATGTGGGATGATTTAATGAACTGGCGCAGGAATCAAGATGCTGGCTTAGCTCGTGATATGCTTGAACAACGCTATAGTAGTGAATTTGCAGAACTGCGTAGACAGGGTGCAGCATATGACTTAGCTCAGAACTCACGGCAAGGTTATGTTAGCCAACTGTTTAAAGCTAAGGAATCTAATCCCTATAATGACTACATTAAAACTGCACTCTATGCGAGCCGTGAAGGTACAACTCCTATTTGGAGTGCTATTAATAGGCTGGCGCAGACTAGTGTAGATACAGCTGTTAATAAACTTCAGCAAGCATGGGCCGGTGTTAAGTCACCTGCTGACTTGGATAGAATTAACAGCGTGCTTAAAGAGATCGGAGTTAATACTTATCAGGACGCAGCTACCTATGCTCTCGCTAACCATACGGCTCCTAAGCCTGCACTTAATAACTTCATTAGGGGCGCTAATGCACTACTGTCATTTACTATGCTTAGAGCTGACCCACTGAATGCAGTTAATAACGGTCTAGGTCATGCAGTGTTATACGGCGCTGAGTTACCTAAGCTCATCCGTGAGTTACAGATGGATGGTAAGGAAGGAGCTGCAACTATTCATGATCTGATGGGAGTTACAGTTCCTGGCACATCTAGTGCAGTTCTCAGTCCGGCCAAACTATTTGCTAAAGTAAATGGTGATTGGTGGAATAAGATTGTAGGTGGTGAGGCTAATAGTGAGTTGTATCAATGGGCGAAAACTAATAACTATCTTCCCTCATTCACTGACCAGTTCCGTGTTATGGCAGATAGGTTAACCCTGCAAGGAGCTGAATCAGAAGCACAACTCTCTAGCCGTGTAGGTGACGCACTGGCAGCTGCTAAGAAGATGGGTAACTGGCTGGAAGTTGCTAGTGGTAATAGGGGAGTTGAATCTTATAACAGATTTAAATCAGCTGTTACTGCTAAATACGTGGTGGATGCAGCTGTTGCAGCAGGGAAGTTACCAGCTGAAGTCGGCCCATCCATTATCAATACCTTTGTGAATCGTGTGGAAGGTATCCATCTTGCAGCACAACGGCCACTAATGTTCAAGGGTGCAATAGGTCAAGCTCTAGGATTATTCCAGACCTATCAATTTAATATGATTCAACAACTGTTACGTTATGTAGGTGATGGTGACAGGAAAACAGTTGCTACTCTGCTAGGTATGCAAGGTAGTATCTACGGCTTAAATGGTCTGCCAGCATTTAATGCAATCAATACTTATATTGTAGGTAATGCAGCAGGCAATGAAAGTCATAAGGATATAGTACAAGGTACATATCAGGTGCTAGGTAAGGAAGCTGGCGACTGGTTACTGTACGGTGCATCTAGTAATATGCTGCTAGACCCAGATGCTAAATTAAATATGTATAGTCGTGGTGATATTAACCCTCGGCAGGTAACTGTTATTCCTACCAACCCTGCTGACGTACCTATCGTTGGAGCTGTAACTAAGTTCTATGGTGCGATACATGATACACTAGCGAAGATAAATAATGGAGCTAGTATCTGGGGTAGTTTACTGCAAGGAGTTGAACACTCTGGAGTATCGCGGCCGCTGGCAGGACTGGCTCAGGCTATGGAAGCTACAACTAATCCTGGAGGTAAAGTATTTAGCACTGATAATGCTGGTAATATAGTTATGCAGAATGATCTGTTCAGTGCTATGACTGCTGCTAGACTGTTGGGGGCTAAGCCACTTGATGAAGCCGTAGCTCTAGATGCCTTTCACAGGACACAGGTATATGCAGCTGCCAGAAGTCAGCAGTTACAGACCCTCGGCAGCGCTATTAAAAACACTGTGGCCGGAGGTAATATTCCTAGCGTAGATCAGATCAATGAGTTTACAGCTAACTATATGAAGATTGGTGGAAGGCAGCAACAGTTTGCACAGTTCTGGAATAGACAAGTAATGGCTGCTAATGTAAGTAAGGTTAATACTATGGTGAACCGTGCAAGTAATCCTGAGAGTCAGTATATGCAGCAGGTAATGGGAGGATATAACTTAGCTGACTTTAACAATGAACAGTATAAGGGACAGCCAGCTGGTATGCCGTTACAAGCAGACCCCGCAACTACAGATACTAGCGGCGGGGCTGCAATGTAAGGTTAGTTTAGTAAGTTAGATGGAGTTGTTGCAGGCGGTGCAAAGTCCTGTATCAACTCCATTCTAGCGTGTTTTAATCTGCGCAAGCATTCCTCACATAACTGCTCCACTTGTTCCGCATCATAGAACCCATCTAGTATTATTCCTACGAATGCAGCAACTTCTCCTAGTTTCATTTCCATACTAGAATCTTTAGGTAACTGAAGTAGATTCATCATTAGTGCTGGATGCTTCTGTATTTCCTCTTGTAGTCTCATATAGACTTCAGGGAAATATACGTGGTCTGCCATAGTTAGCTACCTCCATATATATGGCGTAATATAGCATGGCAGTGTGCTGCTTGGTTAACTGCATCTGCTAACGCATTGTGTCTCTCACCTATAAATGGAGCTGATATAACTTGTGGGTATAATGCGCGCATAGTTCTATAGCAGCGGCCAGCATTATATTTCCACGGTACAGGTAAGTCACACGCTTCATAAGCAGTTGTAAGTATTGGCTTATCAAAATCTGCGCCATTACCCCAGAGTTTATCAGCCTGTAGTTTATACCATGAGCTGAACATAGTAAGTGCTTCAGCCAAGTCTAACTTACCGCTAAATGCAGCACGTCTAGCTTCTTCACTCTGCTTAGACCACCAACCTAGTGTATCACTATCATAGGCTAGTCCGCGTTCATAACAACTATCTATATCTATAGCTACATAGAATTTCTCTAGCCTATCTAGTGTAGATGCACCGATACTAAGTATCCCGCACCCAGCGCTTGTTCCTACTGTTTCTAAATCAAGCATTACTTCCTTATCAAAAGGGTATATCATCATCTAACTCCTGTTTAGTTTTAGGTGGAACCGCTGGCAATACTGCTGCGTTAGCAAAATGCTTAACCCATATCTTATTAAGATAATAGTCTTGCTTCTCACTAATATGAAAGTCTGGGCCATACATCGCTAACTTACTGCTGAGAGAACCTATAAATTCATTCTCCCATTCAGTAAGGTCTGGTGTGTGCCGCAGCCCATTACAGTGCAGTATCTTATTACGCACCGCTATCTTATCTGGGTTATGTTTATATCTAGTGTTATCTACCATTTCATTCTCCTTTTTCCTCTGCTGTTAAAAGTGTATAATCTACTACATCTGTACTTACCTGCAACTTCAATTTCTTCTTAGCTAAAAATACGTGACCTACTTGCTGTATCTTCTCAGCTGCTCTTAGGTTACTAAGTATCGTTGCCATTTCTGGCTGGTTACTTAGATCATGGCCAACTAAGCCCCACAACTCTTTAAAGTCTAATCCCTTCGTAGTATTACTTACTGCCTCAACAATGTTATTAGCTACATCACTGTGCTTACCTTTACCAAATTCACCTAATGCTTTAGGCATTCCTATCTCAGCATTAGTAAGTATAGTATTAGCTAATACCACATCCTTCTCAGTTATCTCCCTGCTCAGTCTGGTAGCTGCACAGATAATACATATCTTCATAAGTTGAGTCAGGCGGCGATTCAGATAGGACATAAATCTCACATCATCAAAACCTTCATACTCTTTATATATCTTATCTAATAACTTCGCTGCACCAGCACTAAGTGTAACTTGTCCCTGACAGTGTGATCTAATATGCTGTAGATACTCAGCAAAGTCAGCGGTAGCGAGTGCATCTGGCTGCTTAGGGAATGTTATCTTTCTGCCAGTAACAGTTCCATGTATTAGTAGTAAGCGACTAAAAAATCCTTGTCCTATTATCTCGGCAGGGAAAGCCAGAGCAAAACCAGTAGCAGTGTTTCCAGCGAGAATAGAGATAGTAGGATTGTTAATGCGTACACTTTTCCCTGTCTTAATTCTATTTTGGAAGACTCCATCATAGTCCCAAAGGTTACCCAGCATAGAATAAAATTCAATGTTGCCCAGACTCGTAAACTCATTCCATTCATCAGCCATAATAAAACACTCTGCGACAGGCCGTGTAAGTAATTCATCATCACCATTCTCCCATAAGTTCTTATCTAATATATCAGCTCCCTTACTATTCTCATCATCCTCACCGCTTAGGTCAAGTAGAAACTTTTCCTTCGTAGTTTTATCTGCGGCGATGCTATCATAACCAGCTTGCTTAATCAACTTCTTAACTATCTTAATCGCCGTGGACTTACGCGCCCCAGCCTCGCCTATAAGCATAGTGTATAGGTTAGGATGCACAGTAAAGTGTCCATGCTGTAGACTGAAGTTTCTGCCTAGTAATGCACCAACAGCAGATAGTATGCACCAGCGATGATATACGTCAGGGGATTCTGTCTCACCAAGATAGTTAAAGTATTGGTGGAAGAAGTCTTGCTGGTTAGACATTAGTATTATTCCCTTATTGTTTTAGTCCGATTACGCGGGTTATTCCGGCTTAACTAATTGCACTGAACCTGGAACATCTGCTACTGCATCAGCTAATTGCTGCACCCACTTAGGCTTAGTATCCCAAGTGTTACAACCTCTGCGAAGTAATTGTACAAACTCCTCATGTTCTTTACCTGTTACTGTGAGCTGTAATAACTTCTTTTCTACGTTTCCTGAAAATGCTATCATATTATTCTCCGTCCCATCTAGTTAATCCTAACTTCAAATCAACAGGTACTCTTAATACTCTGCTGATACCTTTAATATCTACTACTGTTACATCAAACTCCATACAATCTTTAACCATCTGAGCTAGATACTCATGACCTCTGCGATAGCCAAATAATATACTGTCATGTATCTGACCATACAGTTTAAAGTCCTGCTGGTGAGGTAGCCACACGCGATAGAATACTGCTAGGAATGCCTTATTAAGAGTCATGGCGTTCAGTGACTGCGGATTATGTGCAACATATCCATTCCTTGCGCGCTTATCTAACTTCGGATTCTTAAAGCAGTATCTAGTCCAACCAGTAGCCCCTACTAACATATGAGTTGCCAGTACAGTTGCTACTACCCACTCAGGATAGTCACGTGCTACTATTGGATATGTCTTAGCAAATACTGATAGTAGATGGCCAGTTACCTGAATCGGTGTCCACAGCGGAGGTAATTTTAGTAACCTCTGCGCTTCCAGTACCTTGCGTATCCCCATAGTTTCCAGCATAACTTGGTCGCCCATACAGTAACTAGCGCCATGATTAGTTCTTTTCGCTAGGTCACGTAACTTCTTATCTAAGGTTTTACCTAACTTATCATCATATATTAACTCGTAAGGAACTCCGAAGAATGCCGCTGCATTAAGAGCGTGAAAGTCTCTATCTCCTGTAACTGCTTTAATGAGATTAGTATCTCCAGTAATATAAGCTGTGTCTCTACTTTCTGCTTGGGCATAGTCTGCTTCCCCAATAAAGAAGTCATCATCGCATATGAGAGTACACTTAACTTCGTCACCTCTAGGTATGTTCTGTAACTGTAAGCCACACCAGAAGTGGTGCTCCATACTTGCGAGTCTGCCCGTATCAGTTCCATGAGGGTTGAGAGTATAGAGGATACGACCATTAAACTCCTTAGGTTCTGGGCCTTTAACTGTTTCTCCAAAGTACGTGCTGAGTAGTTTTCTATCTCCTCTAACTTCAAGTATGTCACCAAATATCCTTTCATTAAGTGGGTGGCGGAAACTTGCCTTATTAAGTTCTTGCTCCTTACTGCTAGTGATATCACCACAACCAAGTATCTTAAGCAATGCCTTAACTTGTAGTGGGCTATTAGGATTGAAGTTAGGAGTCGCTGTCATAACACGTAAGTCAGCCATGCGCGCGTCCATACGCTTCTGTATCTTAGCTATCTGTATTGGCATCCGCTGCATATCACGCTTCAGTCCTGTCATTTCTGATAAGTGGCAAGGATATACTAACGGGAATTCCATAAGATAATTCTTACGCGCCCACTGTGGAGCTTCTAATAGCCAAGCTATAAATGCGTTAAGAGTATTATGTGTATCCTTGGCATTGTATAAATAGTAGGCTTCACTAGTTACAGATACATCTGCTTCATGTTTCCAGTACCTTGCATCCCGTACATAGAAGCTGTTAATAGCTCCTAAGTCTTTAGGCAACTCACTGTACCAGCAATGATGTGCAGTAGCTGTATCGAAGTAATAGTTCTCTAATGGGATTCCATATCTGGAAAGATATGATAAATCATACTTGCCATTCTGTAGAACCTTACCTCCAGCCAAGCGGTTAAACTTACCAGCCCATGTGATAAAGAATTGGGAAGTAAATGGAAGAACGATACTATGAGAACTAAGCTGTCCATCAGGAGAAATAAACAGAGCGCAGTAACCAACACAAGTGATACTGAGAGGAGTCTTAATGGTTTCAATATCAACTGCCAATATAACTGCTTGCGTAAATCGTTCATAGAGTGCTCCTATTGTTGCTTCCGTGGCAACTTCCCACGAAAATGGCGTTGATGTATACCATCTATCAGCATAGATAAGCTTAGTAATATAACGAGAAAGAAGAAAGTTACCGAAAGGTACAGTGATAGTGTGAGCAAGAGGATGAACAAATACCCACTCAATACCATTGCGCTTAAATAGAGAACCGGCATAGTTATCCAGCGATGGAATTTTGTTACCATAATCTTCACCTGTAAGTTTCTGTATTAGATTAGCCTGAGTACAGATAACTCCTGTTATAGAATGTTTATTACAGTATAGCTCTATCTCAGCTAGAGTAGTAGCCTTCTGTAACACAACCTTAGTATGATTACCTACACCAACTATAGGTTTTAATTTATGAAGATAGGCTTCATCTTCTGCCGTACCTAGGAATAGTAGATTCATTTGTTATATACTTTGCTGAGTGGAATATAAATTAACCAATAACCAAAACGTACTTCTAACTGTTGCTGTACTGAATATCTTGGCGACCAGTAATTGAACCAAACTTTCTGAGTTTTACGGACACTAAGACTCCAGCGAAAATAAGGCATCCAAAGTCTAATTATAGTTATCTTCATGCTATTACTCCTACTTAGTGTGTAAAGAATGGACCAAAAAATATAACAACTCCGAAGCATATAAACATACTGGCTAAAGAAGATGCACCGGCATAACCAAATACTGCTCCTATTGCGAGTAGTGTCAGCCCTAATTTAAACTCAGTCATGATATATTACTCCTAGTGTAGTATTATAATGTGATAGCTCTCTAGTAGCAGCGGAGTCACCGCTTATATCCACAACCGACGGTCAGCTACTAAAGAGCTAAAGCCTTACAGTACTTCTATCTTACTCACGCCGAGATACTTCTTATCCTCGTTGTCAGTACCTTTCTTACCACTGCGCACCTTAGTTACCAGCATGATCTCCAGACCCTTACAGGCTTCCATAGTTTCACGGGCACTGTTAGTGTTGAGTGCTGCCTTCATTGGTGCTAGTGCTGCTTTCAATCCACCAACTCCGAACTCATTGTCCAGCATAAAACTGATACTAGTTTCAGTACCATCAGCTACTGGTGTATCGGAAGCTGATGCCAGTTCAATAGTAGCGTTCAGCTTGAACTTAATCTCTACTGCTGGATGATCGCCAATCTTCTTCTCTTCAGCACTCAGAACAGTTGCATTATATGCACCTGCTGGTGGAACCAGAAACTCTGGCAAGTCTGCCAAGTCATCCAAGTTTGCATCAAGAAGTCCTGCTACGCTGTCTAATTCACTCATGATTTATTTCCTTTAGTTTAGATTACTGATTAGATTACTGATTAGATTACTTGAGTTAATTATCGCTACTGGTGGGTTAATCCCTCGGTGATGTTCTTAACTGTAGCTAAAACCCACCAATAACTTGTCTATATTTTACATCTATAGACCAACGATGCTAGGTGCGCGACACCTAAATTCTACTACTCTACCCAACTGTAGGTTCAGGTAAATTCTTCTCTACTAATCTGGCATAACCGATTATATCTGTCCAACTATCTTTATAGTTCGGGTCGCCATTGAGTATGCGCCCAATTTTATGGGCTATCATGTCGAGAGCTTCTCGTTTATCATCAGACATAATCACATAGTTTTTACTATTAAACATAGCTGACTTAATAGACTGTGTTATTCTGGCATGTTCATCAAATTCACCGTAACGTGAACCGCGCTCAGTTAATATAGTATCTACTGTATTCTCACTCATGTTATTTAGCTCCTTTTGGGTTGGAAGTGAAATTGGGAATAGTCACCTGACTCACAAGTGGTGAACCATCCTTCTTAGTATAACCAGCGGCATGAGCAATACGAATTGCTTCTCGTTTCGTAGCCATGCGCTTAGTCGGGTCATTAGTTGTGACGTGCTTACTTTGACTGAACGGGAATGATAACACCTCACCATCCTTATATACCTTCAGGTAGTTCATTTCTGGGCTGCTCCTATCTGACCTATCTGCTTCTTAATCCCTTGGAGTGTAGCCGTAGCTGCTTGTACCTGTGTAGGTTGGGTAGCTACTGGCGCATTATCGAAGATAGGCAGAAGGGATGGAACTGCTAACTTCTCAATAGCAAAGTCTGTTCTACTCTTAGTAAGTACAGCATTGCTATAATTGGTGGAACTACCAGCCACGTGTTTACCATTCTTAATATCACAGTAGACTACATGGTCGAAGGCTTTACTAAATTCCGCGCTCATACTAGCAGAGCCGAACGCAGATACAAGTTTTGTCTTACCATCTTCCGCCTTAGCTTCAGTTACATGGGCGATACATACTAGATTAAATGTAGCAGCTTGGAACTGAGAACAGAAGAACTCAGTCATCTTACGCAAGCTGCCCCAATCATCACGCTCCATCTTGTAATCAATAGCTTCTGCTCTAGTGATATGGCTTAGAATGGAGTGAGAGAGTTGAGTAACAGTATCTATTACCACTATATCTTTAGCAGTAAGGGTGTTAAAATCTATATCATTAGTTGGTAGTGAATCCTTCCTGCACAGTGCGCAGCTATCCTTACCGTGCTTCTCACAGATACTAGCTTTACTATTTTTAAATAGGCTGGTGAGAGTTGCACTGGCAATAGGAAATGCTGCACTGTCTGGGATACTAATAATATCTACATTCTCCTGCCAAGCAGGTGGAAGTTTCAGCAGTGTATTAACTCCACGTTCTAAATCTAGCCAATGCAATGTGTAGCGTTCAGCGAGCATAGCTGCAAGAGTTGACTTGCCTGAACCTGGCATACCTGTGATGAGTACCTTACTGGTTACTTGTTTCGCATACTCTGTTAGCTTACTCATATTATATATCCTTCCTATCTAGCTGTGCATTAACTAACTCAAGTAGTGATAACTCAAATGTATAACCATCACTATCTTCCTTATCCATCTTATCCATATCCTTCTCAGGATCATACGCTACTTTTAACAGTTGAGTGCTGAGAGTACAGTTACTATAGAATTCACATACACGGAAGAAATCGAAGCAGCTCTCGCCATAACTAGGGTAGTTATCATGCTCTTCATAATACACTATCCTATCTACATCCATCATAAGTTCCTGAATCCAGAAGGCGCGGTCACTGTAGTGCTTACGGAATGGTAGTAACTCATACTTCTGAACACCACTAAGATATACTAGATACCATACCTCATACTCAGATTCGCCAGGAGCTATAGCATCTAGCACTAGACTGTAACCAAGAGCTTGTCCGCTATTCTTATATGTTGCTTCAGTTACATACTTAGCACCAGTTGTTTTAACTTCCAGTATCAGTAACTTACCTGTAACCTTATGCCTAAGTACCACGTCTACAAATCCACGATAAGTAAATCCGTGCATCAGCGTGATTCT
>Ga0307375_10004727_pt1 | contig 12926 bp, 8 predicted proteins | sample TR1MG_FD_202531 | JGI IMG/M metagenome (GOLD analysis project Ga0307375, IMG submission 202531) | Soil microbial communities from Risofladan, Vaasa, Finland - TR-1 | ecosystem: Environmental > Terrestrial > Soil > Coastal area > Acid sulfate soil | place: Finland: Risofladan, Vaasa | collected... | reverse complement strand
AAAGCGGCAACAACGCGACCGATGGGGCGGGCCCAGGCGGGAATGGGTTGATGCTCGGGGGGAGACCAGGGAGGCACGACTTGCATGTGTTTGAACTCGAGGTCGGTGCTGATGATCGCCATGTCTCGCAATCCCATCATGATTGCGCGCAACGCTTTCTCTCGATCCATGTGGTCCTTCAGCTGTCGATTCAACTCCTTGAGCTCCAAATCAGTCTTCGAAAGCAGGGCTTCGTGCAACATGGCCTTCCTCATCAAACGCTTCTCTCTCGCCTCCTTCTCCAGTTCTGCAGTCGTCTTTGGGAGGCTAAATTCAATCTGTGCGCCTGGGGTCTTGGGGGCCAAATGACGCTGCCAGTAGTCGATGCAATGATCCAAGATGCTCTCCGCTCGCTTGACTCGAGATTGCTTGTCGGCATACCCATCCATGCCATTGTACACCAAGGCCTGAGAAAAGAGCGAGACCCGCTCATCCATGGTAAGAGAGTCGAACGGTTGGAAGGCACGAACGAATTGCTCCTGAATGCTGCTCTCCGAGCCCTGGAAACCGAGACTGTCGAGGCGACTCACATGTCTACGCGCGAACGCCGTCACTTCGTCATACTTCAACTGTCCATCAGAGTCCTTGGCCACAAACTCTATTAGCTCATTGTGCCAAGTGCAAAGCTCATTGTTGACGTGGGCGGTGATCAGCTGACCCCACGTGCTCAACTTTGGCGGCATCGCACCCTTCAGGTTGATCACGGGCGGTGAAGTTGCGAATCTGTTGGGCTGGAAGACTTTGATGGGTTCTCCTGATGGCGGCGACGACGACGAAGAAGAAGATGACGACGAGAGAGATGAGGCAACCATGTGTGGGTAGAACTCCAAGTACAACTTGCGAACGTAGGCCTCGCGATCCTCAACCAGACGCTTCACATTCTCCTCATACAGCTCGTATAGCTCTCTCGTCAAGTTCTTGGTGGGAAGAGTTGGGAAGGGATGCATGATGTCATACTCGGCCAGAAGCTTGGATATGGCAGCGTTCGCCTCCTCGGCCTTGCGCCACGGGGATTCATAGGAGGGGAGGAGCGGGTCTTGCATCGCAACGCCCTCGCCTCCTGCAGCAGTATGCTTCAAGCGTAGACGTCGAGAGTGTTCAAATTGAAGATCAATGGCGACCATCATTGCTTCACAGGCAACGTCGAACTCGGCGGCACTCATTCCATCTCGATACACATCTCTATTGAAGGCATCCCAGTCGAATCGATTCGAAGACCCAAAGTACTTGAGGGCACCTACATTTGCGTTGAGCGAGGAGCTTACAGAAGAAGTAGTAGTAGTAGTGGAAGTAGTAGCAGGAGAAGCAGAGGCGGGGGAAGACGCGGGAGGGGGAGTTGCGTTGGGGGGAGTGGCGGTGGATGACGATGCAGTTGAAGCAGTTGAGGCAGTTGAGGCAGTAGAGTCTTGAGCAGCGTTTGGTGAAGCTTGAGTAGATGTCGTTGAAGCATTCGAATCCAGGGGAGCCTCGATAGAGGACGGAACCGCTGGTGGCGCGAACACCGTTCCTTCCAACTTGGCATGTCGTGTCTTCTCCCAGGGCTCCAGTACACGTGGAATCTCTGTGTAGCGCTCTTCAGGTCCGCTCCAGTGCGTACGCGGGTATTGGAACTGATCGAGGGAAGCGAGAATCTCCTGTCGCATTTGGCGCGTTTGCTCTCTTCCCTTTGCTGCAGCTTCGATGTCGTCTGCTCTTTGGGCGATGTATTCCGATTTTCGAAGGGTGCGGAGTGCTTCTTGGAAGACGAGGGGTAGTTTGGTGGCATCAGCAGGGAGGAAGCCCGTCTCCTGTCCGGCGACTACGTAGGCGGCAATGGCGGCTTTGTGACGTTGTTTAGCGATGGGATCGGCGGAAGAGAGGTCTTGTGGCTTGGAGACGGCGGCGATGCTAGCGAGGCGGACGGAGAAGCGTTGACGCGCTTCATCGAGCGAGGCGGAGGAGAGGCGAGGATCGGGAAGAGGCGCGGGAGGCGGTTGTATACCCTGTTCTGCTGCTAAGAGACATGCTACATGGTGCGCATACAGCGCTCGTTCATAGACTTGCTTCAAAGCCACTTGTTCGCCCCAGGCGGCGGGCTTGCCAACCACTTGATTGTACGTGGTGTCGTACTTGAGATGAGACTTCTTCACAGGCGCTCTCGCTTGTTCTAACATTGACAAATCGCCTGATACACTTCCAACACCAAAGACATCCATCACAGCTTGGTGATCCAGGCCAACATACGGGGATTTGGGAGGTCCCACGCGAGGATCAGGGGCGACTTCGATCTGAGTCGTGACATCCGGAACGATCGCCTCTTCTCGCCAATACGGTCCATGCAGAGCTTCAAAATCAGACAAGGCTGCTTCCAATTGCGCTTCTCTAATTGCAATACGCGGTCCTGTCCAATCCATGAACTGTGCAGCGAAGCGCTGAGCCATCATCTTCTTGTTCTCCTTTGTTTCGTGTGGCGAGATCGTCAGCATATCATACGACCTACCTTGTTCGAAAATGGGTGGCATAACTCCAGGGGGATAAGCAGTGTAGGGATTCGCATCGGCATCGACATGAGGAACGACAGTCCAGCGCTCTTTCTCTCCGGGCTGCTCCAACAGCATCACGAACTCTTCCAAGGGCTTCCTATGATACAGACCATGTAACTCTCTGAAGCGAAGTTTCTCGAAATAGGAATTAAATCGCGAATAACGACTCGGATGTCCCCACCAACGGTAGTCTTCGAGGATATGATGGAAGTGTTCGCCAAGGAAGGGATCCGAGACCATTTCAATGCTTCGATCGAGACTTTCCGGCGTCGGATAGTCATGAGCCAATCCTTCCCATTGTATCATCTTCAATTCGGTACCAGTCACACCAACCTAGCCTCAAAATCCAGTCGTACAGGGCAACGCAAAACTCCAAATGTCACAACGTCAAATTCAGCACACTCTCAAGAGAGACCAGAAGCTCAATACCAGATTCAAATGTAAACAGGTCTCTACTAAGTGTGAAGAGGACAATTTGAGGTGGAACTGGCTCCCGGTGGACCCTGCACTGGGATTGACATGTTTGGCCAACTATCGGGAAATATCGGTAAAGTTGGTTGAATTTCTGCAGAACGCCCGCTGCCGCATGGTTGCCCATCCAGACTGCATCTCCCGTTGGACGATTCAAATCACACAAGATGACGGATCGAGTGAGCGCCAGTGGTGCTGCTGGTACTATTGCAGCCGATCAATCGAGGTTGGAAGCGTTGAATCGTTCTCTTGTTCGTATGAAAACGGGCACTCTCGATGCGCTGGTTGGAAGGATTTCTACAATGTCACGAAGTACGAAGATCTTGTTGTCCGCTATGGCTGTCCCGTCACTCGCGATTGTACTCGGATTGGGCTACCTTCATCTCCTAAATCGCCGTGCTCACAAATTGTCCCTTGTGCGTCTTCCGATTACCTTCATTCACTCTCTTTTCCTACTTACAAGAGTCTTTTCATGATTGAATCCCCATTCTGACTTGTATTTGCATGTGTTATCGATCATCGTCTTCTGTGAACTCGCAGGCTCCAGCCCCGAAGCGTGTCATCAACCATGAACATGAACATGCTCTCTCTGCAATCACTGAAGAGGCCCCAAACAGCGTCACCAACGAAGATGGCAGTGTGAACTATGGTATTTACCGCGGGCGAATCTCGAATGCGAATGTGGTGCCTGGCAATCTCCCGTTTCCGTTCTGGGGTCCGCTCTCTCAGCTTCGTCACAAGAAATGGCAATTCCACGCCCTCGATACAGATGAACTGTACTTGACTATGGCTGTTTTGCAAGCTGGCTATGTGACTAAGGCCGTTTGTCTCCTGTACATCAAGAAGCAGGGCGCCGCGTATGCCCTGGACGGTACCGCCCCCCTCAGCTTCGGATTGGCAAGTTTTGGCGGCAGCTCCATCGATTCTACTATCCCTATTGTGTATCAGTATGGAAACAACACTCTCTCCTTCTCATATGTCGAGAATAGTCACTGGATGATCCAAGGAAGCCTGCTTTTGACCAACCTGAAGGAGATGGGCAAGTCGCTGCGTTGTGACTTCGACTTGTCTTTGACTGATGCCCATGGTAGCCGAGATCAACTGTCTCTTGTATTCCCCTTCACCAACTTCAGCCCTGCATACACGCATAAGGCCATGTGCCTCGATACAAGTGGAACACTCTCTTTGGGCAACACAGACAACCGCTACTCTCTGAATGGACAAAGAGGCTCATTGGACTGGACATCTGTGTATGCACCATACCTCACTCGATGGAGATGGCTCTTCGTATCAGGTTTGACTCAGGACGGAAAGAGGTTTGGTCTAAACTTGAGCAGTGACGATCACTATGACGATAAGGAGAATGCCCTGTGGATTGATGGAACACTCATTTTGACTGGTGGCGTGTCGTTCACTTTGCCCACCGACGATCTCTTGGCAGATCCAAATGACCTCACTTCATGGACAGTTGCCTCCACTCATCACACCTCTCCTGTTCAGATTCGAGTTACCTTCCACCCTGAGTTCAAGAAGTTCGTCCCCATGAGTACTGGAATCGTGGACTCAAAGTACCTTCAACTACTCGGAACAATGGCAGGAGAGATCACCGCGGAGGGCATCACCCACCGCATCACAGGCGCATTCGGCACGGCTGAACGTCAACTCTGTCTCTGGTAACTTTGAAGAAGAGACCCTGCCCGACTTTCCCATCTGCTCCATATTGAAGTGTGTTGGTATCAGAGACACCATACAGACATGACAGCAGACGACACTCGTAGACTAGAATGTATGCAAATAGACTCCTCATCCTGGCTCCTTTGTGTTCTCTCATCTATCATCTTCTTTGTGGGGCGTTTCAGTTACAAACCGCGAGAGATTCAAGGTGGGAAGCATCCATCTTGACTATGCTCTGCTCTGAAAAGTCGCTCCCCCATAGTGCCTTGCTTCACTTCCTCCAACGCCCACTACCAAGGCACACCTTGTCCTGCTTCCTCCAACTGGCTTGCGTGGTCTATCTTCGAACGTGCTGAAGGCTGGATGGCGACTGACAACGAGGATTGGGCTGATTGGAACACATCCGGACAATCGACGACCACTGATGACTCCTGGGCACAATTTGGAGCCTCTGCTCCTTCGAACAACATAGACTTTGGATCTTCCGACATATTTGCCCACTCTAATACCTCATCTGGACTTCCAGAATCGACTACTGCTCAGGATTCTGTCCCAACTCTTTCCAAACCTGATTCCTCCTCTCTGGTGGTACGTTTCCTCTCCAACGTTCTCATTTTCACACTAATGTGAGTTTTAATACGATAATACACTGTGAGCGCGTCTGAAAGATCCTTTTCATGCCCGTAGTTGCAGCACGAACCTCTGTCCTTCCAATACAGCGCTTCTCCCGCCGTATTTGCTATTTCCACGTCCCCTTATTTCGATCATTGACCATAGATATCTGTTTGCTCTGTTTTTTCCAGCATGAAGCAGTCCATATCACTGATCAACAGGCGAAATCGCCATTTCAACTTCAACCCGAGTCCATCCCATCTCCCGAAGAAGAATATCTATTCAACACGTCGCATTCCTCTGAATCCCACTCAACTCATCATCTAGGTTCAAATGATTACTCCTCTCCTACCGAACATCATCCGCATGGGTCCGCACCGCACGACGCATCGTCAACATCCGCTACCTCGAAGATACCTCGTATTGTCACCAAGGAACCCACATTTGACGATGAAGAAGACGAAGAAGAAGCCTATGAGGACGATGATGAGGACGATTTCTTCAAGCTGAAGCCGCTGGACGTGCCCGTTCCGAGAGGAGAGATTCAAGTGAGCATGTCTTACCAACCTGATACTGACGAAGACTCTGATGCTCCTCCGATGGACAATCATGCAACATCTCACACCTCTTCTGGTCATGATGTCTCAATTCATCCCCAATCAACGCAAACCGCAGAGCTTCCTCCAAAGTCCTCTACCCCCTCTTCTACCTCTTCGAATGGCGACTCTTCCCCTGAAATCTCATTGGAGCAACATGAAGCACACTTCACTCAAGAAAAGGCTGATTTGGAGGAACATAAACCTGAGTCCAGCCATGACGATGTGGAAACGCCTCCGCAGAGCTCAACTCCCTCCCACACCAATGCATTCATCCCCTCTGGTACCCCACATGTTGGGTCTATCGCGTTTTTAGGCGAATCTTCATCTGACATTGACCAAGACATTGGTCATGCTGGATTTGCCACTTGGACATCGTCTCAATCCAGTAGTGACCCGCACAAGCAAGGTGAGGACGAGTTCGCCGGTTGGGTAACTTCTACTTCCAATTCATCGGCTCATGACGTCAATGCCTTTCCAGACGAATCGGGATCGGCTCCGCCTCATCACACGTCACCAGCGGGCGTAGACGATGGTTTCGCTGCTTTCGACGCCCCGACTCTATCGCACCCTGACAGCGCCTCTTCAACGCCGACTCCACAACAGCACCTTGATTCGAAAACGCCGCACATACACACCCCCGCGTCAGAGGAAGGACATCATGAAGCTTCGACACCGGAAAACGAACACCCACAGCAGCTCCTTCACCCGGAAGCAAGCACGGATGTGACACTCACTCCCAACCCCGATTCTCCTTCTGCCACTGATTCTACCTCTGCAACTAAAGAAGAACAAGATGCGGACACGATGCTCCATGAAAAGGCTGAGCGTCCCGATGCATCGCAGGATTCCGTAACCGAACCAACGCATGTGGAGCAGGACCATCCCAGTGACTCCTTCGACGAATCACCATCTGACATTCCTACATCCGCTTCTCATTCATCATCTGACACATTGACTCAAGACTTCGAGACTCAACAAGGCAAGGAAGATGAAGTCAAGACCTCCAAACAGGATTCTCTCCCAAGAGCAACAACAGCCACTCCTGTATCTTCTACTCCCTCTGAACTGCCCCCGCCTGGTTCTGACGACTCTAAAGAAGTTGAAGAATTCGAATCGCGCGACCAGAAGCCACCCCAACAACCCATTGCAACCAACACAACAGGATTCGACCAAGACGACGAAGGCTTTGCCGAGTGGTCCAATTCGAATGCCAATGACGGCGATATGGATGCCTTTGCTGACTTTGACGCCCAGGATCAAGGGTCCAACGATGACTTTGACTTCCCTGATACGCAACCCACCAACTCTGAAGCTGTTGAGCTGGAGGACAAACCCGCTACTTCGAGCGTTCCCGCGTCTCACGTGCCAATTCCTCATCCACATGCCTCCTCTACACATGAATCCGATCAGCAACATCCTACAACAGTGCCACCTTCCACTTCGACTCCATCTGCCGTGGCAGTGCCCCAAGGAAAGCCATCCGTGTTCGAGGGCTCTCCCTCCGTCGTCTCCGAGAGAATTGGCTCCATCCTTCACCCTTTGAACCTCATGGGACTGGATTTGAAGCAAGAGTATGAAGACTATCTATCCTCTATCCCAACCCTGGAAGCAGTGGCTGGCGCGGCGGTTTTGGAGCAGAAGTGGGAAGCGAAAGACTCGAAACGAGCACCGAAGCCAGCGTTCCGAGGCACTCACTTTGAATCTGAATTCCTCAGTGCCATTGGTAAACAACCTCTTCCTACGCTGACACCTGGACTTGAGAGGTTCGTCCGACGTGACGCGAAGAGCCGTCATCAGCAACTACAAGGCGTCTCCCCGTCACATATCATGATGGTCCCTTCCCAAACTCTGAGCGCCAAAGAATCCGCGAGCATCTCTGCCGCCCTGGGCCTAACGCCTGCCGTAGCATCTCATTCTACCACAGCCTACGAACCACCCGCTACCGCATCTATCGTCGCACCGTCCACTCCCTCTGGAACATCGAAGCAGACTTCTGGATCACATCTCATCACTCCTACGCAGTTTGATGCTGTTTCAGCAGAGGCCAGAAGTGCCAATCATCCAGCGTCGCCGATCGATGTCCCATTGGCTCCGGTCGATCTCTCCATGTTTGGACCATCGCCGCCAACCTCTGCCACGACGCCGTCATCCACATCCCCTACGATCGTTCAAGATGGTAGCAGCTGGATGAATGCATTCATGACCCCCACGCCAAAGTCGTCCGCCACTCCTTCATCATCATCTGATTCTACTGTGGTGCAGGTGCCCCCATCTTCCAAGAAGGTGGAGTCCCAAACCACGTCTCATTCTGCCTCCGATATCAGTCGCTTCTTCCTTACGCCAAGCAAGCCTGAAACGCCCTCTTCCACTCCAACCTTGTCGACCACCATGATCGCCTCTCCCGTGCCTCTCCCTGTTGTCACCTCCACCTCTTCCACCCATTCCACCTCTTCCTCAGACATTTCTACCCCCACGAATCTATTAGAAGCTTCATTCACTCCGACAAAACCCCTAAGCGTGGGCTTGTTTGCCGACCCATTGAACCGCAGCGGATCACCGCAATTTGGACGTTCATCGTCGAGGCATTCGTTGACTGAGAGTTCTGGAACTGCTACGCCTCCTGTGGTGGAATTTGAAGAGGGCGACGAGATTGGACCTGTCGTGCACCTGTTGTTGAAGGCGATGCCCAATTTGGACTTCATGCACCATTCCAACGTCGTAATTCCCCGTCGATCCTGAGCATGTCATCTCCCTCCCTCCTACTTCAAGAGTGGTATCTCTTCCCCCACCAAGAACGATGATTAGACTTGCGCATTACCTCCATCCTGACCAATAGAGTCTCTACACTGCATTTCCTAAGGAACAAACGATGATGATGATTCTTGATGATGGTATGCACACGTCCTTCCTGCTGCTCCTGTTGCTGAGCTCATGTTACTCCTCGGATGCGAACAATGGATGGTGGAGCAGCTCAGTGGTGGACCAACGCTTCTTCGGATTGTACGTGAGCATGTGCGACAGCAATCCGGCGATGGCATTGTGCTCCTTCTTCCCCAATACATGCCTGAATGGAATGGCGGGGATTGGCTTTGTTGGAAGCATCTGTTCTGGACTGGCCAAGTGGGGAGCCATCGCCTCCACCTCATCCAACGTGGGCGATCCAAGTACCGATACGATCTTCAACATCTGATCCTCTTCATCCACACCTGGAAACAGCGGTGTGCCAAGCAACATCTCAGCCAAAATGCAACCCAAGCCCCAAACGTCGACCTTCACGCCGTAGTTGATGTCTCCAAGAAGAAGCTCTGGAGGGCGGTAGTATCGACTCACGCAACTTCCCACATCGATGTGACACAACCACACGCAAGTTCACGAATCGTTAGCCTGCATCTCATTTGGAGCAGAAAGGAGGAAGAGAGGATCTCACAGCAACAAACACTCACTACAACGCACTAGCAAGTGGAGAGGTTCTTCGAACTCGCGTCCCTCGTCGCAAAGTACTTCGCATGGCCAAAATCGATCAACTTCACCATATCATCGTAACTTCTCACCATCACATTCGCCGGCTTCAGATCACGGTGAGCGAGATTGCGCGCGTGCAAGTAGTCAACCGCCATCAGCAGCTGTTCAAAGATCCGCAGGGCTCTCCTCGTGTCTATGCCTCCGCGATGATGATCAAGGATCTCCAACAAACTGCTTCCAGGCACGTATTCGAAGACCAAGTTCTCAACAGCATCGGAAAACAGGGAATAGTCAGTCTTCACATTTCGAATCACTCATAAACGCTTCTCTCAGAGTCTCACATACCAAATGACCGACACCTAGAACATTGTAACTGTAAAATTTGTCTTTCACTGACATACGGACCGAAAGAAGGGTCAGGAATCGGGAAATACACGTTTTATGGGAGGTACCGTAGAATCGAACCGCTGCAGTGAACAGAGTGGGTGAACGTACATCTGATGACATGTGGGTGATGCAAATCGACAAGTAGAGTGGCTTCGTGATAGTTCTCGCTCTCTTGCATGCGAATCCGTTTCAAAGCGACGAGGTTTGTATCGCCATCTGTGTCCGTCCATAGCGCCTTCCAAACCGTGCCAAAGGAGCCTGTGCCGAGTACTTCCAGCACCGAAAATGGGAAATTCTGCTCCCAATCAGCGTCTTCGATAAGGTTTTCCGTACTATACTCCGACATCTCGCTCAAGAATGAAGAAAGGACTGATCATGAAGGGCACGGCACCGCTACCGACGCGCGTCAGATTCATCTTTCCCTCTTTCACACCCATCTGATTCCCCGAACCACATCATTCCTGAATTTTGGCTCAATGGACTCTGTTTCTCGCACGTCGCTCGCACACTTGAGCTCTCACTTGTTGGATATCGCGCCAGATGATCAACTCCAGCTGTTTCTCGCTTCATTCTCTACGTCTCATAAAGGAGCTGCCATTTTACTGTTCAACACTCATCAGTTCATGTGGATAACTGAGTTTAGGCATCATTAATGTGACCATGGACGAACAGAACGTGGAATTGTGAGCCCGCATCCCTAGTACTCATTTTCCAAGATCCTCTGGATGAGGAAGTGATAGTCTTGCCTATAATCGAGTATTATGAACGCTTGTAATCTGATTCTAACCAAAATTGATTGCGTTCAGAAGGACAACACCTGGAAATTGACCAACAACATGGTTTCGATGCTGCATCACTGTTTGTGCGTCTGGTCACTCTCAGCGCTCTAATTCTGTCATCGCTTTCGCACATGCACATCCATATCTGGAGTTTTCCAGTACCCGGATTCCAGGATTCACATCTTTGTGATGTGGGTTTGCTACGAACCACAGTTCTACTACAGTACGGCGTCGCTCATCGCTTCATGTGTCTTCATCTCACCACAATGTTCCATTTCCATCTACAAGTGTGATATCCAGACAATTTGACGATACCAAACGGTGAGTATCAAAGGGCGCTCCCCCGACGCTTCTATTTGTCCCCCAGTTGTTCGCTCTGTTCAACCGTGTTCTCTGCTTAGATAACGGATTCTTGTACACATGAATGTACCTTTCTCTTCTCTTTCTGTACATGTTGGGTTTCGGATTGAGTTAGTCATGATAGCCTTTGATCAAGTCGGTTACAACATGCCACTCAGCCGTCATCGTACACAGGTTCGGGGCGTCTGTTTGTGAGAGTAGAAGGGAAGCATGAGAACGGCTAAGGGACAAATGGAGTTTCATGATCCGAGGAGGGAGAGTTCTACTGACAGTGGGGGCAATGTGTGTACGTCCACCGTGGGAGGTAGTGCCCTCCCTCGGTCTTCTCGAGACCAGCTGGAGTGCCTTGTTTCCCATTCCCTGCTCCGAGTTGCTCCTGTTCCGATGCACTCTACCCTGGTTTGTCGTTACCATGAGTGATCTCTACGCGGTCGTGTCTATTACAAGTACGTCTGTGGTCTCTTGTCCATCCTATTCCTGTTCTTTTTGTCGGCAGTCCGGCCTCGCTAATGCACTCTGTTTTCTCCTCGTAGAGGTGGAGATTTTGCTTCCAGAACCTATTATTCCATCATGGGACCTCGTGTATCAAGCATTGCCTGGCAGCAGTAGCAAAGGCGGTCCTGAAGAGAGCTTCACTGGCGCATCCTATCTGAAAGGCACGACGACGAAGGTTACTGACCAAGAATGGACGAATCGAGTGAACCTCCCCATCTCTTCCAAATCCTCGCTCAAGCGTATGGTCGTTTTCAAGATCTTCAGGCAGTCGAGTATCACTTCAAAGCGCAGAGCGCTTCTCGAAACCTCTTTCCCAGTGAGCGAGCTGGTCAAGTCACAGCTGAAGGATATTGTCGTTCGCGAGGTGGTAGATAGCAAAGGTGGCATCGTTACTGTGAAATTGACTTGTGAAGTGCTCAGTTCTGCGATCTGGGAGTCTGCCATGCGCAAGGCGAAGTCGGCCCGTTACCCTGACGATTCCGGCCTGGTCGATTCCTTCCTCTCTGATCTCAACGCCCTCCTTTCTCAGTCATCTTATCGCGACAAGTTTGTGTCCTATCTCACTCACAAAAAGGAGAATGCGACGGAGCTCTTCGCCTTCTTCGAAGCCTACATGACGTCTTTGAAAGCTGCGGCCGACGATCTTACCCCTGCACCCAAATCCTCCAACAAGTCTGGCTCATATGAATCTTCGAAGAAGCCCTCTAAGCTATCTAAGAAGGCACAGGCTGCATTGGAACTCATCGAACAGCAAAAGGAGAAGATTGGCATCATCATCGATTCTCTGCTCAAGGAGTCTCACATCCGCAAGATTCTACTTGAAGCCAACTATTTGGAAAAGGTCATCGCATGGTCTTGTGATTCAAAGCAATCGATGCTCGCTACGATGGCGTTGTCGTCACTCAAACCGATGTTCGCTAGTGATCCCCTGCAAGAGTCTCTTGGTCGCGCTGGTATCATCCACTTCCTTATCCACATTCTTAATCCTAAAACTGAGTACGGCGCGCATGCATCTGCCGAACTGACTGCGAGAGCTGCTCAAATCCTTCCCTACTTCTCCAATCGCTTCCATGGCGTGTTTGTGAAAGCCGACATCTTCACTTGTATCGAAAATCTACTCTCTCCTGCTTCTCCTGCCCTTTTCCAACGTGGGGTGGAACTATTGTTGATCATGGCTGCCACGAAGACTGAGGAGGTGTTGAAACGTTTCTTGCCCGTGTTTGAGAAGTCACTGGCGCACTTCGCTGCCGAAATGAAGTCCACTGCTCAGAAGATGGAGTCCATTGAAGATCAAACGCCACAAGCGAGTTTGGAAGGCAAGTTGGTCGATTTGGAGATGTTGCTGACCAAGTCCAGGGAAGCCATCAGTTTGTCCGTCGTCAATCTCGCCTTCACTCCCTCCTGTGACTTGCGGAAACCCACCATTCCCGAACCTAGTTCGATGGTTGGCTTGGTGTCGCTCATCCCACCACCACCACCACCAGCGCCGCCATCGACGCGGGGTGGCGTCACAAAAGATACGTACA
>Ga0307375_10004726_pt1 | contig 12928 bp, 7 predicted proteins | sample TR1MG_FD_202531 | JGI IMG/M metagenome (GOLD analysis project Ga0307375, IMG submission 202531) | Soil microbial communities from Risofladan, Vaasa, Finland - TR-1 | ecosystem: Environmental > Terrestrial > Soil > Coastal area > Acid sulfate soil | place: Finland: Risofladan, Vaasa | collected... | reverse complement strand
CGGGAGGGATGGAAGCGTCCACATCGGCGGAGCTCCAGCCGAGGGCGGAGATCAGCTCATCGAGCACCGCGTCGGAGACCGAAGCGTGCCGGCTTTCCACCGAGGTCAACGCGGCCTCGCGCAGGCCCCCCCTCGAGTGAACGGCGACGGGGACCTCCCCGACCCTCGTCGCCAGAAGATACGTCCCGTCGCCCTCGGTTTCGCCGAGCACCACCCCGGTCGCGATGGTGGCATGGCCGCAGAAGGGGACTTCCATCTCGGGGCTGTAGTAGCGGATCGTCCGGTCCCGCCCATGACCCGGCGCGACGAAGGCGGTTTCCGAATAGCCGACCTCGGCGGCTATCCGCTGCATGAGCTCGGCGCTCGGCAGGACCTCCCCGATCCAGACCCCCGCGGGGTTGCCGCCCTCGGGATGCTCGGAAAAGGCCGCCCTGCGATACAGCGTCTCTGATTTCATGGCATTTCCTCGTATCTGGGATTCCCCGGAGGGGGCGGCCGATATCCCTGCTCTAGAGTAGCCGTTCATGCGGCGCCGCGCCCAGTGCTTGATCCAAGGATGTGGAGATCCCATAGGGATGAAGTTGGGTGTCGGTACTCTAGAGGCCCCCTGACGGATTACGTGGCCGGATGTTCCTCGAGCTCCTGCCCGATGCGGTCCGCGAGCTTCTCCGCATCCTGCTCAGGGAATATCTCTTGCTGACCGGGGATCTTTCTCAAGATGCTGATGGCGGATCGGTAGGCATCTTGCAGGGCATCGTTCTGGGGCCGACCGACGAGGAAATAGATGCGAAATGCAGCGGAGGATTCCGCGATGCTCGTGATTCGTCCGAGCCATCGGTGCGCCTTGTCTCTGATGCTGTCGGGGTCGGCAAGATCGAAGGAGAGAGGCTCCAGGCAATGCAGGATGCCGTTTTGCCACGAGTACTCGAAATCGATCGCATCGTCCTCGACGGCGATCCTATGCGGCCCGAAATAGTGGAGGATTTGACGGGATTCCAGGGCGTGCCTGAACGATCTCCAGACATCGTCGTTGTTCCGGTGCTCACGATTTGTGACATCCTCGTAGCGGGTTACGAAACGTTCAAACAGACTGTCGAGCGTCGCGGCGGGGTCGGCGGACAATCCGTGCCCAGCGGGCGACCATTGCAGCGAGCTATCGTCCGCGGGGAGGACCGATCTCGTTAGAGGGTCTATGGAAAGCGGCGAATCCAGGGGGAGCTCGACGGACAATCGATCTCCCAGCTCTTCGAATCGCGCTTGGATATGTCTCATAAGGGACTTGAAGTACTCCCGATTCATATCGGGGAAAACCTTGCTGACGCGCCCAAACGTCGGGCGGCAAATAGCGCTAGCGTAGCGAGCTTCGGGGCAATAGAGAGCGACCCCGACATTGACGAATTCACCCGTCACTATGTCATGGACATAGCGGAGCACCGTATAGCTATAACCTTTCATTGTGCTCATGCCAGTACCCTCTTTATCTCTGCGATTGCCGCATCGATCCTATCTCTAATTTCGGCTATCTGAGCCAGCGCGTCTAGTGCCGCGCCGCCATCCTCGGACCACTCGGGCGGAAGAGCGAAGCGGTAGGCTGAAACTCTCTGATCGCCGATCGCCTGGAATCGGCTTGCCAGGTGCGACAACAGCGTATCCCGACGGTAGCCGGGCTGAGCCAAAGGCCAGAGGAGAGCTTGAACGTAGCTTAACCGCCGTTTCGCGAAGTGCGGTGGGGAAGTGATTTACGAAATCGGCGTCAATTCGCACGAGAAAGGGTTCTGGCACCGGTAAGTCGAGATCTGCGGCAAGCATGGCCGCGACCGCTTCGCAGACCAGGCTTCCGATGCCGCGATCGCATCCGTATGAAAACTTGGCGACGACTTCGACTTCTGAGCCGTCAGGCCGAATCGCGGAAAGCAGGCAAGGCCCGGTTCTGCCGACCGACATTCTCCTGTCGAATCGTACGGCCTGCAACTCGTGGAGCATCGGAAACCCTCCTTTTTCTTTTTTTGCATAGTGCATCGTTATCGTGGTGTGGTCAATTCAGCATAGTCATATTCCCCCGCACCTTATGCAGACCGTCCGCCCCCGGAAGCGGGCGAGTGACAAGTCCCCGATCAGGCCGTATACTTGGCCATCGTTTCAAAATAGAGGGACCGTGGCATGCCGAAGGAAGCTCAGGCGAGGATCAGGATCAATCAGCTGCTCGTGGCCGCGGGTTGGCGGTTCTTCGACGAGGATGGGAAGCGGGCGAATGTCGAGCTCGAGCCCGGCGTCGCTCTCGAGCCCGCGACGCTCGAAGCTCTGGGCCTCGATTTCGAGAAGGCCAGGCGGGGCTTCGTCGACTTTCTCCTCCTGGACGATCGGGGCTTCCCCCTCGTGGTGCTGGAGGCCAAGTCGGCGTCCAAGACGCCGCTTTCGGGCAAGGAGCAGGCGCGGACCTACGCCGCGGCGCTCAAGGCGCCGTTCATCCTCCTGTCGAACGGCGAGGCCCACTACTTCTGGGACCTCAGGCGGGGCAATCCCCGCAGGATCGAGTCCTTCCCCGGCCCCCAGGAGCTCGGCCGCTACCGCGGCTTCGATCCCGACCCGCGCTCCCTCGTCGCCGAGGCGGTCGGCTGCGACTACGTCGCCCGCCCGCAAAAGGCCGACTACGACCTCGACCCGGACTGGCGCGACGAGCTCAGGCGGGAGGAGTACTGCGAGCGCCTGGGCCTCCGCTTCCTCAGGCCCTACCAGCTCGAAGCCGTCCGCGCCCTTCAGAAGGCGGTCGCCGCGGGCAAGGATCGCTTCCTCTTCGAGATGGCCACCGGCACGGGCAAGACCCTCCTCTCGGCCGCGGTCATCAAGCTCTTCCTGCGCACGGGCAACGCGCGCCGCGTCCTCTTCCTCGTCGACCGCCTCGAACTGGAGTCCCAGGCCCAGGAGCGGGCCTTCGAGCCCTACCTGGCCAAGGACTACACGAGCCGCATCTACAAGCGCAGCCGCGACGACTGGCGCAAGGCCGACATCGTCGTCAGCACCGTGCAGACCCTCCTCGCGGGCAACCGCTACCGCCGGGTCTTCAGGCCCGACGACTTCGATCTCGTGATCTCGGACGAGGCGCACCGATCCCTCGGCGGGTCGAGCCGCGCGGTCTTCGAGTACTTCGGCGGCTGCAAGCTCGGCCTCACCGCGACGCCCAAGGACTACCTCAAGAACATCGACCCCGGTAGGCTCGGGAAGAACGACCCTCGCGAGCTGGAGCGGCGCATGCTCCTCGACAGCTACCGCACCTTCGGCTGCGAGTCGGGCGAGCCCACCTTCCGCTACTCCCTCCTGGACGGGGTGCGCGACGGCTACCTCGTCGGCCCCACCGTGGTGGACGCGCGCACGACCGTCACCGCCCAGCTACTTTCCAAGGAGGGTTACGCGGTCGAGATGAGCGCGGGTGAGGAAGAGGACGACTCGGTCGAGGCCGTCTTCAAGCAGAGCGACTTCGAGCGACGCTTCTTCTCGCCCCAGACCAACCGCTCCTTCTGCCGAGCCCTCCTCGAGCACGGCCTCGTCGATCCGGTCACCGGAGAGTTCGGCAAGAGCCTCGTCTTCTGCGTGAGCCAGAACCACGCGGCCGAGATCGCCCAGATCTTGAACGAGCTGGCCCAGGAGAGCTGGCCCGGCCGCTACCGCTCCGACTTCGCCATCCAGGTGAGCTCGGCCGTCCAGGGCGCGCAGGAGTTCGCCGTCCAGTTCGCGAACAACAAGCTGCGCGGGCACTCCGAGCTCGACCCCTGGTACAAGACCTCGCGCACCCGGATCTGCTGCACCGTGGGCATGATGACCACCGGCTACGACTGCGAGGACCTCCTGAACATCGGCCTCATGCGGCCGGTCTTCTCGCCCCAGGACTTCGTGCAGATCAAGGGCCGCGGCACGCGCAGGCACGACTTCGCCAAGGACATCGTCGAGCGGAAGCGGCGCGATGCGGCGGGGAAGCGCCCGAAGACGGGCTTCAAGCTCTTCGACTTCTTCGCCACCTGCGAGTACTTCGAGGAGAAGTTCGACTACGACGAGGTCGTCGCCCTGCCCCGCGCTCAGGCTGAGCCCCGGAGCGCGGGCGACGAGGGCGGGACCGCCTTCCCTCCCGAGGGCTCCTACACGCGCGAGGGGCCCGACACTCTCGCGAGCCTCGAAACCACCGTGATCGGCCCCGAGGGCATGAAGATCGACCGCATGTACTTCCGGGGCTTCGAGGAGAAGGTGCGGACCGACCCCGAGGCCGCGAGGCGCTACGAGGCCGGCGACTGGGAAGGCCTCGTCGACTACGTGACGCGCAACCTCTTCGGCAAGCCCAAGGAGTTCTTCGACCTGGGGCGATTGCGCACCGCCCTGGCCGCCGACCGCAAGGTCTCCTTGCGCGAGCTCCTCGAGCTCGTGTTCGGCGACATACCCTACCTGAAGAGCCGCGAGGACGTGGCCGACGAGGTCTTCGACAGTTTCGACGCCGAGCACCCGGTACGGGAGGGCGAGTTCGACGACGCCCGGGACTTCGCCCGGAGCTACCTCCTCTACCCCGAGTTCCGCTCGCGCGTCGACGGCCGCGACTTCGCCTCGCTCAACGGCGACGAGCACGGCGACAGCTTCTTCCGCCTCGGGCCCGAGCTCCGCGACGCGATACCCGCCTTCATCAAGGACCGCATGGATCCCGACGACCTCACCGCATAGGAGTTTCAAGACAGCATGCTCGACAGCCAGACCAAGAAACGCATCGACGACGCCAGGCAGATCCTCGTGGGCAAGGTGCCCGACCCCAAGAGCCAGGTGGAGCAGATCACCATCGCCCTCGTCTACAAGTTCATGGACGACATGGACCGCGAGTCCGAGGCCATGGGCGGCACGGCCTCGTTCTTCGTGAAGAGCTACGCGAAGTACTCCTGGCGCCGCATCTTCGCGCCCAAGCTCTCGGGCGCCGAGCAGCTGAAGACCTACGCCGAGGCCCTGGAGAAGCTTTCGCAGAACGAGGCCCTGCCCGAGCTCTTCCGCGAGATCTTCAAGAACGCCTACCTGCCCTACCGCGACCCCGAGACCCTCCGCCTCTTCCTGAAGACCATCGGAGAGTTCGAGTACGACCACTCCGAGCGCCTGGGCGACGCCTTCGAGTACCTCTTGTCGGTGCTCGGGAGCCAGGGCGACGCGGGCCAGTTCCGCACCCCGCGCCACATCATCGACTTCATGGTCGAGGTCGTCGACCCCAGGAAGGACGAGACCATCCTCGACCCCGCCTGCGGCACCGCGGGCTTCCTCATCTCGGCCTGGAAGCACATCCGCGCGGCCAACACCGCGAAGCGCCCGGGCGACCGGCTCAAGCCCGCGGACAGGACCCGCCTCATGGACAACGTGGTCGGCTACGACATCTCGCCGGACATGGTGAGGCTCTCGCTGGTCAACCTCTACCTCCACGGCTTCGCCCGGCCCAAGGTCTACGAGTACGACAGCCTCACGAGCCTGGGCCACTGGGACGAGCACTTCGACGTCATCATGGCCAACCCGCCCTTCATGTCGCCCAAGGGCGGCATCAGGCCCCACCGCAAGTTCTCGGTCGCCTCCAGCCGCAGCGAGGTTCTTTTCGTCGACTACATAGCCGAGCACCTCCTGCCCACGGGCCGGGCCGCAGTCATCGTGCCCGAGGGCATCATCTTCCAGAGCCAGGGCGCCTACGTGCAGCTCCGAAAGATGCTCGTCGAGGACAGCCTCGTCGCCGTCGTCTCCCTGCCCGCCGGCGTCTTCAATCCCTACTCCGGCGTCAAGACCTCGATCCTCTTCCTCGACAAGACCCTGGCCAGGAAGGCCGGCAGCATCGCCTTCTTCAAGGTCGAGAACGACGGCTTCGGCCTCGGGGCCCAGCGGCGCGCGATCGACAAGAACGACCTGCCGAAGGTGAAGGCCGAGCTCGGCGAGTACCTCGCTCGCCTGTGCGCAGGCGAGGCTGTCGAGGACCTTCAGCCGACGACGGGACTCGTCGTGGCGAAGGAGAAGGTGGCGGGGAAGGGGGAGTACAATCTCAGCGGGGAGAGGTACAGGGAAGGGATGGCTCATGCAGGATTGAAGTGGCCACTTATACCGATTGGAGAACTCTGCGTTGTTGAAAGAGGCGCATCACCGCGCCCAATCCATGATTTCATCACAGACTCTCCTAATGGTGTAAATTGGATCAAAATAGGAGATGCAGAAGTCGGTGCAAAATATATTAGCAAAACTAAGGAGCGAATAACGTCGGAAGGAGCCAATAGATCACGTCGTGTTAAGCCAGGGGACTTTATTCTCTCCAATTCAATGAGTTATGGCCGGCCATATGTTATGGCAACCGAAGGATGTATTCATGACGGATGGCTTTTGCTCCGAGACCAATCGGAGCATTTGGACCAAAATTATCTATACCATATCCTTGGATCAAAACTAGTCTTCTCTCAATTTGAACAAGCAGCTACAGGAGGTGTAGTCAACAATCTCAATAGTGAGCTTGTGAAAGAAGTAAGAATCCCCCTACCGCCGCTGGAGGTGCAGAAGGAGATCGTGGCGGAGATCGAGGGTTACCAGAAGGTCATCGATGGGGCTCGGGCGGTCGTCGACAACTATCGGCCGCATATTCCTATACGGCCGGAGTGGCCGATGGTGGAGCTGGGGAATGTCACTAGCTTTGGCAGCGGAGGGACTCCGGCAAAAGCAAATGATTCCTATTGGATTGGCACCATCCCATGGGTTTCAGCTAAAGATATGAAATCAGATTTGTTAGTTGATGCTTCAACGCATGTGTCTGAAGTTGCTGTCGCCGAGACTGCTACAAGAATCGCCCCTGCTGGTTCTTTATTGATTTTGGTGAGGGGCATGGGTCTAGCTAATGGAGTACCGATCTGCGAACTCAAAAGACCATGCGCCTTCAATCAAGACGTAAAATCAATTCAGCCTGATAAAACGGTCAGCGCAACTTTTCTCCGGTTGATGCTTAAGCAAGAGGAGCTTCAGTTCAAACGGATTCTTGAAACAGCTGCACATGGTACGCTGAAAATAGACACCGAAGCTCTTTGCAAGATTCATTTCCACCTTCCTCCTCTCGCTACCCAGCAAGCCATCGTCACCGAGATCGAGGTCGAGCAGAAGCTGGTCGCCGCCAACAGGGAACTGATCGAGCGCTTCGAGAAGAAGATACAGGCGACGCTGGCGAGGGTGTGGGGAGAGGAGACGAAATGAAACGCAAGGAACAAGACTTTAACAAAGAGGCTAATACAGAGTTATGACGAAGAAAAGCTAAAGGGTCGTATGAGGTTGCTATGAAGTTCATAAGAAACGGCCCGGACATCCCGGAGCGACTATTGCAGGCCCATGAAGAAGGTCGTGTGGCTTTCTTTTGTGGAGCAGGAATTTCTTATCCTGCGGGGCTTCTTGGATTTGGTGCCTTGTCTAAGACCCTCTACAGCAGCTTGGGGGCCACCCCCAACCCGACGCAGAAGGCTGCGTTAAAGGCAAATCAATACGATAGCGCTATCGGACTGCTAGAGGACGACCTCGTGGGCGGCCGTGTTGCGGTACGCCGTGAACTAGCTAAAATCCTTACACCAACAGTTGTACCAGCTAAGGCAACGGAAACCCACAGGGCACTCCTTACCTTGGGCAGGTGTCGTAATGGGAAGCTTCATCTCATTACCACCAACTTTGATCGCATCTTTGAAGCAGCGATGGAGCGAGATACAGCTAGCAAAACTTATCTAGCACCGCTTCTACCCTTGCCTAAGAACAACTGGGACGGTCTCGTCTATCTTCATGGGCTGCTACCTCAAGAAGTGAACGACAGCGACCTCGATTGTCTTGTGGTGTCGAGCGGTGATTTTGGACTGGCCTATCTTACCGAACGTTGGGCCGCGCGTTTTGTGAGCGAGCTGTTTCGAAACTATACAGTCTGCTTCGTGGGTTATAGTCTGGATGATCCAGTTTTGCGATATATGATGGATGCCCTGGCTGCGGATCACCAGCGCGGAGAAGCCTTTCACGAAATGTTTGCCTTCGGCGGCTACACCAAAGGGAAGGAGGAAGAATGCAGGGAGGAATGGCAAGCAAAAAAAGTCACGCCCATCCTATATTGGCATAATAAGAAGCACCGCTATTTGCATGAGACTCTCATCCGCTGGTCGGAGACATACCGCGATGGAATTCGTGGAAAGGAGATGATCGTTCTCCAGGAAGCGTTTGCCAATCCGCTTATCAAAACGCAAGAAGACGACTTTGTCGGCAGAGTGTTATGGGCATTGAGCGATCCGAGTGGTCTTCCTGCACGGCGCTTTTCCGAGCTAAGCCCCACACCATCGCTGGATTGGCTGGAACCGCTTACCGAAAACAGGTTTCAGCGTCATGACCTGGATCGCTTCGGTATAACGCCGAAGACTGATGTTGATGGGGAGCTAGCCTTTAGCCTGCTAAACAGACCGACGCCATATACTCTGGCCCCACGAATGACTTTGGTTGCTGATGGGAAGTCTGATGGGGGGTGGGATGCTGTGCAGCGTTGGTTGGCACTATGGTTGTTGCGATACCTCGATGACCCAGCCTTGATATTGTGGATAGCCAAGCGTGGCAGTCAGTTACATAAGGATTTTGCGGCAATGATAGATGATAGTCTGAATAAAATTGCCACTCTTGAACGAAATGGAAGAGTCGATGAACTAGAAGACTTTCGCACCAAATCGCCTTGCGGAATTTCGCGCCCGATGCTACGAACCTTATGGAGCTTGTTGCTATCACAACGCGTCAAGTCCTCATCGCCGGCCAGCGATCTCTTCATGTGGATAGAACGTTTTAAACGTGATGGCTTGACTCCCAGTGTGCGCCAAAACTTGCGTGACTTGCTGACACCTTGTATCGAGTTTCGTAAGCCGTTTCGGTGGGAGATAAACTCGGATGCAAATAAAACACCACAGCGTATCAAGGAGATTGTCGATTGGGATTTACAACTTCGCTCCGACCATGTGCATTCCTGCCTGCATGATCTCTCGGGAATATCCGAATGGCAGGCTGCGCTACCCGATCTACTGCCGGATATCAGTTTGCTCTTGAAGGATGCTTTGGATCTGATGAGCGAACTGGAAGGTGCAAATGAGCATAGCGACCTTTCATATATTCACCAACCCTCGATTAGCCAGCATGCTCAGAATCAGGCTTTTCATGACTGGACAGCCTTGATCGAACTCGTCCGCGATGCGTGGCTCGCGTTATCCAGTTGCTCTCTTGAACAGGCTCGTTTGGCTGCTGAGCAATGGCAGCAAATACCCTATCCGCTGTTCAAACGCCTAGCCTTTTTTGCAGCGGCACAGGGCACAATTATACCAACGGAACTGGCTCTGGGATGGGTGCTAGGTGACGAATGCTGGTGGTTGTGGTCGGTGGAGACTCAGCGTGAAACTCTGCGACTCCTGGTGGCCCTCGCACCTCGTTTGTCACCTGCGCAAATAGAAATATTGGGGACCGTTATCTTGGACGGACCACCACGCATAATGTTCATAGACGATATTGAACCGGAGGAATGGGTGCGAACGGTAGATCGTGAAGTTTGGCTTCGGCTTGCCAAGCTAGTCAGCACCGGGGCTAGATTGGCTGTACGAGCCCAGGCTGCAATGGAACAATTATCGAAGAATTACCCGGAATGGCAACTCCAGGTCGACGAACGTGACGAATTCCCCTTTTGGATGGGCGGCGGGGAAGAGCTGCGTAAATTCGAAACGACACCACATCGTAGGCGAGCACTCGTGGAATGGCTTAAAAGGCACCCCCAAGCAAATCACTGGCAATGTGACGATTGGCAGCAGCGGTGTCGTGATGACTTTTCAACAACTGCTTGCGCATTGTATGCACTGAGTCGTGAGGAAATATGGCCGGAAGATCGCTGGCGGGAAGCGCTTCAAGCCTGGGTTGATGAGAAGCTTTTAAAATTATCATGGCGCCATGCCGCCATCTTGCTTTCACGGGCGCCGGCTGAAATATTTGCGGCGCTTTCGTACAGCATTAGTCTGTGGCTGAAAGAACTATCAAAGGGTTTCGAGGGCAATACTGACTTGTTCTTGGTCTTGTGCCAAAGGATTCTCGGCATGGATCACAAAGATGGTGTAGACAGCAGCGAGCCGGTGATGCGAGCGATCAATCATCCGGTTGGTCATGTTACGGAAGCGTTACTGCGTTGGTGGTATCGAAATAAGCTAGAAGATAATCAAGGTCTCCGAACAGAACTGGTCCCTGTCTTTACGCTGCTCTGCGATTCACGCATCCCCTCATATCGGCATGCTCGAGTTCTGCTCGCCTCTCACGCTATTTCCCTTTTCCGAGTCGATCCTAAATGGACAATGCAAAATCTTCTGCCATTTTTTTCCTGGCAAATACCGGCGGAGGAGGCGAGATCTGCATGGGTGGGGTTCTTATGGTCGCCTCGCTTGTATCGGCCATTGTTCGAAGTGATCAAGGTTTCATTTCTTGAGACTGCTGAACATTATGATGAACTCGGTGAATGCGGTCGCCAGTATGCCACTCTGCTTACCTTTGCCGCATTGGAGCCACGCGATGTTTTCTCAACTAGCGAACTCAAGTCAGCGACTCAGGCTTTGCCGGAAAAAGGACTTCAAGAGGCCGCGTTTGCTCTTGTTCAAGCGCTTGAAGGAGCTGGCAATCAAAAGGCCGAATACTGGCGGAATAAGATCGAGCCATACTGGAAAGCCGTATGGCCGAAGTCACGCGAGTATAAAACCGTAGCCTTGTCGGATATTCTCGCACGGCTATGTATCACTGCGGGCGCATCCTTCCCCGAGGCACTCAAAGTGCTCCGCCATTGGTTGCAACCGTTAAAGTATCCTGTCCAAATTGTTGGTGCGCTTATTGAAAAAGGTTTAGCCGGTAATTTCCCAGGTGACACCTTGGCATTTCTTGATGCTGTGGTAGGAGAAACCGTCGATTGGCCTCCAGGCTATTTGATTAAATGCCTCGATGACATCAAAATGGCTAATCCTGGTTTGGTAGAAGACAGACGATATCGACGGTTTGAACAAACAAGACGATACGAGATTTGATCCGGCTTGGATGGTATAGGAGGCGGTCATGATGCGTTTCGTGCTGGAGAACTTCGGCCCCATAGACCGAGCCGACATGGAGCTCGGCGACCTCTCCATACTCGTCGGGCCGCAGGCCACGGGCAAGAGTATCGCCCTGCAGATGCTCAAGCTCGCCGAGGAGTATCCCGCGATCAAGAAGACGATGATCGATTTCGCCTACAATCCCTCGCGGGGCCGCGAGGTGTTCATAGCCGACTACCTGGGCGAGGGCATGTCCTCCATCTGGACGGACCACAGCCTCATCCGAACGGGCGCCAAGACGCTGAGCTATGAGAATATCAAGCATACGACGGTCGCCAAGCGCGAGCATTCGGTCTTCTACATTCCCGCCCAGCGCGTCATGACCTTCGACAACGGCTGGCCGCGTCGTTTCCAGAGCTACGAGAGCTCCTTCCCCTACGTCGTCCGGGAGTTCAGCGAGGAGCTGTTCAAGTATTTGGACAAGACCTACGCGAGCGATTCTACGGGCCGGCTCTTCCCGCACCCTAAGAGCCTGCGCAAGTCGCTCAAGGATTCGCTCGCGCGGAGCGTGTACGGCCGGGCGACCTTGAGCCTCGACAAGGAGCACTCGCGCAAGCGCCTCGTGCTGGAGCCGTCCGCGGAGGTCTCGCTGCCGATGGCGACCTGGTCCGCGGGGCAGCGGGAGTTCACCCCCCTCATGCTGGGACTCTATCGCCTCCTGCCCTCCGCCGCGAAGGGCAAGGACGAGAATATCAAGCAGGTCATCATCGAGGAACCCGAGATGGGGCTCCACCCGCGTGCCATCCGCTCCTTCATGTATATCGTGATGGAGCTGCTCTACCGCGGCTATTCCGTGGTCCTCTCGACCCACTCGCCCGCGATACTCGAGATCGCCTGGGCGCTCAGCCTGATCGGCGAGGGCTCGGATCCTCTGTCCGCGTTCTGCAAGCTGTTCGGCGCGGCTAAGAAGAGCCCGATGGAGGACATGGCGTACTCGGTCCTCGAGAAAAGCATCAAGGTCCACTATTTCAAGCCCGGCGAGGACGGGAAGACCCGCACAGTCGACATTTCCGGCATGGACCCCTCGGGCATGGCGGATGAGGCCGACTGGGGCGGCTTGACCGAGCAGAGCTCGCTCGTGGGTGCGATCGTGGCCGAGAGCGCCCAGCCCTATGATGCCGAGGCGAAGAAAGGCCATCGATCGTGAGGCCTTTCGAGGGGGCGCCTTTCGAAGGGGATGTAAGGCCGGGACTCGATGCCATCGAACAGCGGGAATACAGTGCCCGCATATCCATCGAGGAAAGAGCCGGGAATGATGGTGCGGTATCTTCCGTCGATATCGATTCATCGATGCGCGCTGCTTTCCCCCAATCGCCGCGCTGGGATTACGGAATATGGCTGGGCGGCAAGAAACCGAAAGCCGCCTATGTCGAAGCGCACAAGGCCGAATCTGGAGAGGTCGATCTCGTGCTCCGGAAGCAGCAATGGCTCAAGGATCTGCTGATCGGGACGAATTTGCCGGAGCCGCGTTGGTTCTGGCTCGCTACGGGCAAGAACAAGATACCGCCGCAGTCGTCGCAGATGCGCCGACTGAATCTAGCGGGCATCCGCCTCGAGGCGAGGGCGATTGCGCTGAGCTGAGAGCAGCCTTTCGCGACCAGGCCGAGCTCCATGCCCGGCAGCTCCGATTTTTCCGAAATGCCCGCGAGACGAACCCAATGGGCATCCGGGCCTATCCCTAGACTCCCTCGCCGATCTCGATGTCCGCCCTGCCTTAGGCTTTCCCCTACACGGCATGCTCCAGGCTCACCATCCACTGGATGCCGAACTTGTCCCGGCACATCCCG
>Ga0307375_10004725_pt1 | contig 12930 bp, 11 predicted proteins | sample TR1MG_FD_202531 | JGI IMG/M metagenome (GOLD analysis project Ga0307375, IMG submission 202531) | Soil microbial communities from Risofladan, Vaasa, Finland - TR-1 | ecosystem: Environmental > Terrestrial > Soil > Coastal area > Acid sulfate soil | place: Finland: Risofladan, Vaasa | collected... | reverse complement strand
GTGCTGTGGTTGGATCTTCCGTTTCTGGTTCTTCCGTTGCTTCTTCTTCTGCTTCTGCCCCCTCGAAGTCCTGGAAACTTGTGCATGTGAAATCTGAATCTCCTAATAGCAGTGTGCATGAGGACGATGTTGAGGATGATGAGGTGAAGGAGATGGAAGCTCAGTTTGGTGGTGCCGTGGATGTGGAGAACGAAGAGGCCTTGTTTATGGAAGAACAAGATGAAGAGAAGGCGATTGTGGCTGCATCTCGTTCCATGGAGTCAAAGGAGGTAAAGGAGTTGCGTGCGATGTTTGCTATTTGGGAGAAGGGAAACCCGGTGCCCTATCTTGCTTTGGCGCGTGCATTCCGCGAAGTTCATCTTACGCGTTCCAAGTTGCGTCATATTGAGGTGGTGAGAGAGTTCTTTAGATCCGTGTTGGAACGAACGCCGAATGAGTTGGTGCCGTGCATCTATTTGGCCAGCAACAAGCTCGCTCCGCAATTCGAAGGTGTTGAGCTTGGTATTGGCGACATGATTATGCAAAAGGCGATCATGGAGGCGACCGGCAAGTCGCTCAAGACGTTGAAAGCGGAGTACAAGAAGTTGGGCGATTTGGGCCTCGTGGCGCAGGCGTCAATCAAGTCTATTAGAACGTTAGTTGCTCCGAAGCCACTGACGGTGTTGGGTGTGTTTGAGAATTTGAAGGCGATTGCTGCTGAACGTGGTAATGCTTCGCAGAAGAAGAAACAGGACCGTATTCGCACACTCTTGGTCGCATGCAAGGAATATGAGTCTATGTACATCATCAAAGCGTTGCAAGGTAAGATGCGCATCAATCTGGGCCTGAAATCGGTGATTGCGGGCTTGGCGCACGCCTTTGCGTTTTTCGAGTCCAAGTCGGGTGCTCCGGATGAGTTATTGCTGGCGAAGTCTAACAAGTTGCTTCGTGCTGCGTTTGCGAGGCGACCCGATTGGGCGGTGGTGGTGAAGGCAGTGTTGAGCAGTGGTCTGGAAAAGCTGCCGGAAACGTGTCAGTTGACGATTGGCGTTCCTGTTGAGCCTATGCTTGCCCAGCCTACGAATGGTGTGGAAGCTATCTTGCAGCGGTTGCAAGGTCACGATACCTTTACTGCGGAGTACAAGTACGATGGTGAGCGTGCGCAAGTGCATCTTCTTCCGTCTGGTCAAGTGAAGATCTATTCGCGTAATCTTGAGGACAACACGGGTCGTTTCCCCGATATTATACAGCGTCTGCCTAATAGCTATGTGAATCCGGCCGAGACGGGGTCGTTCATTCTGGATTGTGAGGCGGTGGCGTACGATTTGGAGGCGGGCAAGATTCTGCCGTACCAGGTGTTGAGCACGCGTTCTCGCAAGGATGTGTCGCTCGAGTCGATCAAGGTGCAAGTTTGTTTGTATGTGTTCGATCTGTTGTATTGGAATGGGCAATCGCTGCTGGACTTGCAACTCAAAGAGCGCAGAGAGATGCTATACAAACACTTCCGCGCCGTACCCGGAGAAATGCACTTTGCTACGCACAGAGAGTTCGACAACTCGGAGGAGCTTGAACAATTCCTCACCGAATCGATTGACAACCAATGCGAAGGACTGATGATTAAGACGTGGAACTCGGCTGCGCAGTACGAACCCGCGCGAAGATCGCCGCTTTGGCTCAAGTTCAAGAAGGACTACAAGGAGGGGCTCGCAGACTCCATAGACCTCGTACCCATCGGCGCGTGGTTCGGCAAGGGCAAGCGAACCGGCGTGTACGGCGCCTACCTACTCGCGTGTTACAACGACGACACAGAGGAGTACCAAAGTGCATGCAAGATCGGCACCGGCTTCTCCGACGCACAACTACAGGAGCTCACCAAAACCATGCAACAACACGTCACTCAGGAAATGCCACACTACTACTCAACCGGAGACGCACTCAAGCCAGACGTCTGGTTCACGCCGGCAACCGTGTGGGAAATCCGAGCCGCTGATCTCAGTCTATCACCACAACATAAGGCTGCCTTTGGACTCGTAAGCGCATCGAGAGGCATTGGACTCAGATTCCCGCGATTCCTGAGAATCAGAGAGGACAAGTCACCGGAACAGGCAACGCTCGCCGAACAAGTCGCTGAGCTCTACAAGGGACAGAAGATCCACACTGGACCAAAAAGCCACTTTGCAGATGACGCAGCAGAATATTAGACTTGTACTCCTAATGTAAACAGTGCAGCCCGCAATTCACTCCATCCCCAGTGTCGGCTCGAAGTCGGTCGAAGCGCAACGCGTCAGGGCAAATCTTCACACTCGCCCGCAACGATTTCGGACAACGACTTCATCTGACTACGTCTTCCCGCTCCTCTTTGCCTCCCTTCGTTGGTATCGATCTATGTAATGGCTAGTGATCCATGAGGTGTGTTGTTTGGTTTGAGTTTTATCAGTTTGGGCTTTGACAGTTCTTGCGACGAATGTATGTTCCTTTTGGAGAACGTGTTCTGGTTTGAGTCCCTTGTTCGATGTTGTATTGTGTCCAGCTTCGCTTCTATGTGTCTGTGTATGTGTGTATGAGTGTGTTCTCTTAGAGTTTTGAGCGAGACTTGGAAGAGGACGCCGCTGCCTTGAGTGGGTCTGTGCGTTTTGAGCGTTCCGTGCGCATCTTTGCGACTGCGTCTGAGTACTCTGTGAATGGTGCCTTGATGTGTGAGTCCATGAACGTTGGGTCTCTGCGTTGCGCTTGTGAGGGTGCCTTGTCTTGTGCCTGTTGGAGGACGTCCTCTGCGTATTCGACGATGTGTTGGTGCATGCGTGAAGGGTAGTGTGTGCCCATGAGGAGGTCCTTGGATTCAGGCATGGCAGTGGTCCACGCGGCGAGCACTTCGAAGCGTCCGGTGTCGGAGAGAGTGTCGTAGAGAGAGTCCGATTTGGAGTCGATTCCCATGACTTCGCTCAAGTGGTCCAGCATCTTCACAGTGTCCGCCTGGATGTTCTGCAAGTCCGCGTTGGTTACGGTTCTCACGTCCTTGTCTACGTATTTGAGGGGGTCCCAGTAGTCTCCAACGCCGAAGTGATGGTGTACAGCCTGATCGTTGGCGAACTCGTAAGTCGGTGACGGCAAGCCCTCCATATCGTCCGCCTCATCCTGATACTCCGTAAAGAACACCGTCTCGTCAAACGCATCGGCATCCTCGGGATGTAAACGGATGTACTCGTACAACTCCTCATCGGTGATGTCATCCAAATCCTCCCTCGTCACTTTGGCCAAGTCTCCTCCTGCATCGCGCTTCATCCTAATCATAGACGCCAAACGATCACGATGCTGCTTCATCACCACAGAACGCGCCTTTTCATAAGCGGACGGACCCTCCTTCTTACGAGAACTCGCAGACTCGTCCACACCGTAAAAGTTGATCGCCTGCTGCGTACAAAAGTGACGCTCCAAGTGCAAAGTAAACTCACGCGACTCCTTCTCCTCCTGGCACTGCAAATACGCCAAATCGGGATCCAACCCCTGGTTCGTCAACTCACAATGACGCTCAAGAAAGATGTCCATGGGTGTCTTGCGATACTTCGACTCACCTGCACTCGGCGAACACAGACACAAAGACAAAACGGTAAGCACATACGATAGCTACGGGAATACAACACATAGAGGATACAATAACACAAAGCAACAGAGAAACAAGCAACGGAAAGTTGACTCCTGCAGATCTACAAGTTCAACACTTCATACCTGGCAAAGCGGAATGCGCATACTGCATAGTCTCCATAGGATAATCCTTGTAATACAAACGACGGTACGTATCCAACGGGAAGTGAATCTTAGGCCATGGTTTGCGACCCAAAATGTTGTACTGTCCAGGAGGGTTTTGCAGCACACAACGGTACCACTTCGGCTCGGGAATCTGCTCAGCCTCAACGGCACGCTTGAAGTCGTTCCAAAACTGGAAGGGTCTTCTCCAGTATTGCTTCATAGCGGCGACTGGGGCGCAAACAAGTCGCCCAACCCAAACAGAAGCTGGAAAATTGGCAAAGTTGTCGGAAAACTGCCGAAAGTTGGGCAAAGTACATTGTCAACCTCTCTCTTAGCAAAGCCAGTCCTTGCCTCAGCTTTGCAGGTGGAAAAACATGAAAGGGTACTGTGGCAATCCGGTGCCATTCATGGAACTCCACAAGATTCTAGTTGGAGCATGAAATGTGGGAATCCAAAGTGCTGACTTCGTATCCTTTGTGCATCCCCTTTGTGCTCTCCAATGATAGGCGTTCCGGCGGCGGTCCTACTCAAATGGTACGAACGGTCACATACACTCGTTTTCTCCCATTTTCAGATCCGAATACAGCATTTGAGTCCGGAAAATTGGTTCCAACGGGAACAACGCTGTGAAACCTGCTCTGGTCTCCCCCTTCGCCCTCCTTCCGACTCCGTTATGCAATGTCCAGACGATGGGTATGCCTGTTGTTGTCTTTTGAGGATCCTAACGCCATTGTGCTACTGTTCGCGTGTGAAACTGCAGCCCCGGGTGCCCATTCGTCCGAAGCCTCAACCACCCTTCGTTTCCAAGCTTCTTCGTTCCAAGGTTCGTTTCTGTCTTCTCAGTTGATGTGGCTGCTCGCTTCGTTCTGTTTTGCGGCTTGTGTCGGTTCTCTGTATCCGTAACCGCTGACGTTTTGTGTGACTCAGAACTTTGTGTCCATCTCCGTCTTGGTCGTGGCTGTTGCGTTCTCTGCAATCCTGTTTAACAAAGTGTGGACTGTCTACTTTTTGAATAGTGGTGCGTTGGACGGCGGATCGATCTTTAGTGGCCATCATCGTAAGCGCGCGGATGTTCAGGCTTTAGGTCACGAATTGGGCGATATATTGCCTCGTTTGGCTACGAGTGCCTCTAGTATGAAAGGCTTCTTCTCTGCGGATCACGAGAGCGACTTGTTGTGGGGTAGCTACCGTCCTCAATTGTATGCTGGGATGAGAACGCGTGAGGACGAAGATGGTCTGATTACTGGCTTGATGTGGTATGAGCCGAATGCGAATCCCCTTAGAATCCAATTGCGACATGTGGCGAAGAGTGAGGAGTCTGTGAAGCTCGAATGGGAGAAGCACGACGGCCGATCGTTTGGCATCCAAAAGTTGAACGATACCAAGCTTGGTTTGGAGATGAATGTGTCATTTATCAAGTACAAGGTCGATGCACCTGCTTCTTCTTCATCCTCTACGTCATCGTCGCCAACAGCGGCGTCGTCTTCGTCATTACACGGTGGAGATTGGGTGATGCGAGTGACTGGACATGCTACTCCTGGTGTCCAGATTGAGCAACTCTCTCTCATGTATTATGTTGGTTTGGAGAAGCAAAAGAGTGGTAAGATCAAGCTGGAAGGTTTGGCGCCGAATCATCACATTCCGCTTTTGGGCCCAACTATCGTCTCTGGTTCAACGCCTTCTACCTCTAGTTTCTCGCTGGTGATGAACGATCATGTGAAGAAGAACAAGAAGGGCACGTACTTCTCGGGTGTGCGGCTACAAGAGGAGTGGCAAGTGGAGAAGACGTTGCGCATCATCCTGCCCAAGGGTGCGCGTCGTGCTCAACTGGAAAACGTTGTACACCCCGATTCGAATGTGTTTGTGGCGCAGCGCTTCAAGAAGCTGCCTTTTGAGTTCGAGGTGGTGTTCGTGTCGAACTCCAAGGCGCGTTTCGATTCCAGCGCAAGTTTGAATGCGTACGTGCAGAAGCTCGTCGATGGCCACGAAGTGGAGTTGCAAAGCAGAGCGGATGAGTTCGATGCGAAGTTCGAGGACACGTTCAAGCTCAAGGCATTGGGATACTCGCCGGAAATGACGGACATGGCGCGCGTCGCTCTCTCGAACATGATGGGCGGCATTGGCTACTTCCACGGTCACAATCGCATCGTCAACACACACGCGCACCCTGGAGAGCCCAATTGGGGGTACACTGGCAAGTCCTTCACACTCACAACTGCGACGCCCTCGCGCTCCTATTTCCCTCGTGGTTTCCTCTGGGATGAGGGCTTCCATCAACTTCTCATTTCACAATTCGATAAGGAACTGTCATCCGATATCGTGTTCCATTGGCTACATCTCATTCACGAAGACGGATGGATCCCGAGAGAACAAATCCTGGGTCACGAAGCCGAGACCCGCGTGCCGGAGGAGTTCATCGCACAGACGCCAGATCACGCCAACCCACCTACCCTGTACTTTCCCATCGAATCCATGATCTCTCGAGGCAGTCTCACCGAGCAGGAGAAGGCATTCTTGAATCGCGCGTTTGGCCAACTTTCGAACAACTTCCTGTGGTACCTTCGCACCCAACAGGGCAAGGTTAAGAACACTTTCCGCTGGAGAGGCTCGGCTGGCATTCACACCTTGGCTTCGGGACTCGACGACTACCCGCGTGCAGTGAATCGCTCGGACTTGGAGGAGCACATGGATCTGCACTGTTGGATGATTCATTCGGCCCACAACTTGGAACGCATGGCATTGGTGTTGGAGAAATACGATTTGCAACAGTTCAAAGCGATTGCGGAGGAACTCACGGCAACACTGCACGAGAGATACTGGAGTCAGAACGCGGGCGGCTACTGCGACTTTGATGGCCGCGAGGGCAAGTTACTCGAACACGTTGGTTATCTCAATCTCTTCCCACTCTTCTTTGGACTCATTCCTATCGATTCCCCAAGACTATCGGAGACATTCAAGCTATTGGAGAACGATACGTTACTTCGATCGCCATTCGGTCTGCGCTCTCTCGCTCGCTCAGATCCCAACTTTGGCACCCATGAGAACTATTGGAGAGGACCCATTTGGATCAACCTCAATTACCTCACATTAAGAGCACTACATAGATACTACATTCGCGACGGGCCGTACCAGGAGCGTGCGCAAGCCATTTACACCGCTCTTCGTCGTTCGCTAGTGAACAATGCCTTCCGCGTCTACAAAAAGCAAGGCGCTATGTTCGAGAACTACAATGCTTTGAATGGCGCGGGACAGGGACAGAACCCATTTGCAGGATGGACATCGCTCATCGTCCTCGTCATGGCCGAGATCTACTGACCTCTCCAACACCGACAGCCTCCTTGTCCCTCCTCTCTGTCTCTCTCTCTCTCTCTCCGAATCTCTCTCTCTCTCCGAATCTCTCTCTCTCTCTAGCTCGAGCTGCATTCTCTAATACACCTGAAACTTGTATTCACCAATGTATAACGAACCCAACATCGGAACGAACATGTCGCGCGAGTGAGAGAAGCTTCTGACCATTGAAAGCGTACAGGGGGGGATGAACTCTGTACATATTACAAGATAGGGGTGTTTGATGAGAGAGAATAGGATAGAGAGAAGTGGGGAAAAGAGGGAGGAGGCTATGAAACAGGGGCGGTTGGCGTGCTTGGTCATGAAGAAGATGCTGCCTGTGTTCGATTGGCAATCAAACCAGACTTTCTAGCAATGACGTAGTTGTCGATTATGAGTGGCCAAGCAGCAGATTCGTCGTACGAAGAGAGGTCTCCAGGCATGGAATGCGCGAACTCAAACCACATCTTCCATTGGTCCAAGTTGATGGCTCTGTATCCCTTCGGCTCGTCCTTTTGCTGCAAGAGGAAGGTACAAAACGAATCAGTGTGCACGCAGTCAGGTAGGATGAGGCGGATGTATCCTTCGGCCAAGTCGACCGGAATCACTTTCGTCTCCTGGTTCTCTTTCACATAGTTGAAGGTGAACATGAAGAGTCTCTTTGCATTCTCCGGATTCTCAACGTCCTTATGGAACTGTGGCACCCGAGCTTTCAGGGACTCCAAGTTCGTAATACCGAAATTCGACAACTTCATCCATTCCTCCTTGCTAAAGTAGCCTACCTTCGCCGCACCCAAATGCCAAGCCATGATCAGCAAACACACATCATCTAGAGCGACTTCAATCTCCTCGCACATCTTCTCGATGCCTCCTGGACCGATAGAAGAAGACTCACCATCGTCCACATCCATTGTAGACTTCCTCGTCTCTATTCTCAGTAAGAAGTGGTAGGACAAACGATAAGTCAGCAAAGAGACACTGCAACAGTACGAACAGAAACTGGAAACAAGCAAGACATACCCTCTAAATAGTGATCAAAAAGCAGTTCCAGCTCGTTTGCCTTAGAAGTTGACGCAGGCCGCTTAGCCCTCTTTGGGTGAGGTGTATCTGTAATAAATCGATATAAGAATTGTCAGAGAATGTAGTAACCCCGAAGACAAGGAGGGGAACGCTCATGAAAACGTGGTATGACCCACCGAGGGAGGCCCAAGCAAAGAGACACCATTTGCCAGCTGCAATCGAAAGATGTACCTTCATCTGAATCCAGATCAATCACAACTCGCTCTCTCTTTGCTGAAGCTGAGGAAGAGAAGGCAATAGGGGTCAGAATAGGGCAGAGAGGCACACGTCAGTTTTCGAAGCAGAGGGGAGCATTTCACGAGCGATGTTCTCGCCAATGTCACATCAAAACCAGGCACTAATTGGAGAACACATACACCTCTTCGCAGTAGACTTCTTAGAAGTAGTTTTCTTGCCTGGCATTCTGCATCACACAGCGAACAAGCACCGAATGCGCAGCGCGGCCTGCTGGCTCAGAACTGAGACTCAGTGTCACAGCATAAGTTGACCTTGTAGGTAGCTAGCCTTTTCTGATCGTATTCGTGATTTTATTGTCGATCTGTCAATGATATCTTCTCGACTGAGACCCCACCAAAGCCGTGGGAGAAGTCCGACTAGGTCGTTCGGATGCAGAACTCCCCATCCATTCCCAGTCCTCAAGGTCTTCTAACTGACAGAAGTTCTGGAAACACGCACGCGCGTGTTGAGATTGTGAGTCATCTGACGATTGGATAAGAGATGGGAATATAGAGAGTACATAGTGCAGAGACCCTGAGACGAGAGAGAGGAGAGAATGGAGAGAGATGGATGTATTTTCGGTGTGTGTATTTTCGGTGTTTCGAAGTTGTACAATAGAGAGGTGCGTATTTTTAGTCCTTCATGGAGAGGTACTCGTCGTCGAGGTGGTGAAGTCTGACGTAGGCGTCTTCGGCGCCGGTGGCGAACGTCTTTCCGTCTGGCGAGATGGCTACGCACGTCATGGTACCGAAGTGTCCCATGTAAGATCCGATTTCGTTTTCGTAGATGGAGTGGAAGAATCTGGCTCTGAACTGTTGAGTGTCGAGCTTGGAGGTGGTCACAGTTTCGGCGCTCTCTCCTCCACCGAGAAGTACGTGGTTCTTGAGAGGCGAGATGACTGCGCAATTCACCGGACGACCAGTCTGGTACGTCTTGAGCACTTCGAGCGTCTTCGCGTCCAACAGCTTGGCAGTACCGTCCTTGGAAGAGGTCACAATCACAGCCTTCTCCTTGTCGAAGCTCATCTTGAAAATCGGTCCTCTATGCATGGGCTTGTTCATCAACACCTTACGCGTCTCCGCATCGTAAACCGTCATACTTCCTTGCTCATCACATGTGTAAATCGTCTCATCAAGACGACCCCAAGCCGCTTGCGAGATTCTCGTGGAACACTCAATCACAGACGTCAGCTCGGGTGCACTTCCATCACGATCATAGGTGTAGATCGAAAGCAACGGCACATAGGAAGTAAAGCTATCAGTAGAAGTGAAGAAACGAGTACCGGCAAGACCCCAGCCTACCGATCTCACAGGCGCTCTAAACACCACATATACAGAAGAACACAGGTACAAATACACTCATGGTTAGCTCAAAAAGCGGACACTTGAAGACCCCAAACTACTGAAGGAAAGCCAGGAAAGGAAATGCAAAGGCCAACGCACTTGTGTTTGAGGTTGTGAAGCATCTTGCCATTGCTAACATCCCAGATCTTGGCAGTATTGTCTCCAGAACCCGTAATCAGATGCTTGGAATCATCTACAAACGACAACGGAGAGAGAAGAGGTCAGATTTGGTAAACAGGCAGCTTCTAGAGCACGTCAAGAGATCCGCCAATACAAGTGGGGTAAAATACGATACAGAAGATCAAATACTCACGTACAAGTCACATCACAGCTCCACACGGTACCACTGTGACCGGTAAAGGTGCCGGCAAGCTCACCATTGTCGGCGAACCAAACGCAAGGCACAGGTGACTTTGAACACGAGAAGAGTAGGTCACCCTCCACGTTAAACTGCAAATGAGTGACGGTACGCTCGTGGCCCTTCAACAAAAGAGGTCTCTGTGGGGAGAAAACGGCATGGGAAGATGATCACAGCTGATGGTCAGAATTTCATCCTTCAAATGAGCACACTGGGACCATAGGCAATGTAATTGTGAAGAAAAGAGAGTGAATGATGAGGGTAAGGGTAAGGTGATGGACGTACCATTCTGTCAAGGACTGGAATCGGTCGAGAAAGGGGAGGACCAACCAGCGCACTGAAGGAAAAATGTGGCTCGTCGACGTTTTTCGATCTCTGCCTGTCGCCCATCAGCCTCGGCCAGATCGTCCACCCAGTCAGACAGTCTTTGCTGTACGTACTATTCACATTCTCGTGTCCCTCTTGGATGTTCTTCGTTCACGTTGTTTGATTAATGGAAGCGATTGTTGGTGGTGTTGGCACTGGTGTGGCTGCGAAATTGGATTCTGGCAGGGTGTCCTCTCGAGTTTGCATCTCTTGCGTTGTCTTGGTGTTGTGTGGTGTTCCGGCCTCGAAATTGTTGTTCTTCGTGTGTGTTGTCGTGTGTTTTGGTTGTCGTGACAGTGGTTGGAGGTGTTTGAAGTCCACTGGGGGCGTGTTTGAGTTTTGAATCTGTTCGCTGACGCTGTTCTGTCCCTCTTGTCTGTCCTTTAGGCATCTCACGATCAATAGCCATGTCTCACCGTAAGTTCGAGGCTCCTCGCCACGGTTCTTTGGGTTTCTTGCCCCGTAAGCGCTGCACTCACCACCGCGGACGTATCAGACGTTTCCCCCGTGATGACGCCGCTAAGCCTACCCACTTCACTGCCTTCATGGGCTACAAGGCTGGCTGCACCCACGTTGTTCGTGAGGTCGATCGTACTGGCTCCAAGGTTCACAAGAAGGAGGTTTGCGAGGCCGTCACCGTCATCGAGACTCCCCCCATGATCGTCATCGGTCTTGTTGGCTACGTTGAGACTCCCCGTGGTCTTCGTACTCTCGCCACCGTCTGGGCCCACCACATCGGTGAGGAGGCTCTTCGTCGTTTCTATCGCAGCTGGTATCGTTCTAAGCAGAAGGCCTTCACCAAGTACTCCAAGAAGTACGACAACGCCGAGACCAAGAAGAAGACCATCGACCGCGATTTGGACCGCATCCGCAAGTTCGCCACCGTGGTGCGCGCTATTGCCCACACTCAAATCCGCAAGGTTCGCGTTGGACAGAAGAAGGCTCACATCATGGAGATCCAGATCAACGGAGGCAAGAACGCCGCCGCCAAGGTCGACTTCGCTCTTCAGTACTTCGAGAAGCCCGTCCCCGTGTCCTCCATCTTCGAGGAGGGTGAGTTGGTCGACGTCCTCGCCATCTCCAAGGGTAAGGGTTTCGAGGGAGTCACCAAGCGTTGGGGTACTCGTCGCCTTCCCCGCAAGACTCACAAGGGTCTCCGCAAGGTCGCCTGCATTGGCGCGTGGCACCCTGCTCGCGTTTCCTTCGCCGTCGCTCGCGCTGGTCAGATGGGTTATGGACACCGTACTGAGGCCAACAAGAAGATCTACCGCATCGGATCCGGAGCCGACAAGGGCAACGCTTCCACTGAGCACGACATCACCAAGAAGCAGATCACCCCCATTGGTGGATTCCCCCACTATGGTATCGTTCGTGAGGACTTCCTCGTCATCAAGGGTGCCGTCCCTGGTGTTGTGAGACGCACCGTCACTCTCCGCAAGTCCATCGTCACTCAGACCCACCGTATTGCCTCCGAGAAGGTCCAACTCAAGTGGATCGACACCTCTTCCAAGCAGGGACACGGAACTCACCAAACCTACGAGGAGAAGGCTCGCTATCTTGGACCCCTCAAGAAGCAACTCGAGCGCGAGGCCGAGAAGGAGGCCAAGGCTGCCGAGTCCAAGCCCAAGGCTTAAATGCACAAATAAAAGTAAAACCACAGCCAATCGAAACAAGACTACGCTCCACTCACTCATATACGATGACGTCAGGGGACAGGAGAGGGTCGGAGAGAGAACGTCCTCCACAATCTCTGACACATCCATCACGCTCTGATTGCTATCGAATGCCGCCACATCCCAGCACCGAATGGTATTCTAACCAACTCGTCGTTTCCTTTGAAGAAGGAAAACCCAGGTGAGTGGAGGGCGCAAGATGGCCTGACCTGAACACACCTTCCTGATTCGGATCTTTCGAGGAGGCCGGTGTGCTGCCACGGACCCTCCTCAACATTGCCTTTTGTGGCGAGGAAGGGTAATACATGCTTGGTTCTAGCGTGGCGATGCGCGCCAGCCAGGAAGGAGGCCACGTAAAGACATGAGGAGCGAAATAGTGTGCTTGTTGTAGACATCACCAAACTGGCCAATGTGGGTTGATGTACCTTTGTCGTGTAGGATCCAAATGGGATGTCTTAGTTTGGTTCGACTTCGCTCCGGTAAAAGGCGATAGAGAACCGAAGATGACCGATTCGCCCATCGAAAAGGCTGGATCCTTCCTTTGGTGATCGCTGCATCATGGCCCTAGTGCATTCCACGCCTCGAAATAGATCCACCCACGGACCGTCAGAAACCAAGTTGAGGAAACAACCGCTACCAAAGGTCTTACAGTGTGAGATTCAAGACCCATAACCCGTTGGCTCCCTCTTCGCACCTCATTCCGTCTTCTGGTGTTCTGAGGCATATGTTCACCTCGCAGTGTTGCATTTTCGATTGGACATGGATATTAAGCCTCGTTTCAACTGATGAATGGCTGGTCAACTCACTTGATTGTGCGCAATGAGCCTTGGAATGTCTGCTC
>Ga0307375_10004723_pt1 | contig 12930 bp, 12 predicted proteins | sample TR1MG_FD_202531 | JGI IMG/M metagenome (GOLD analysis project Ga0307375, IMG submission 202531) | Soil microbial communities from Risofladan, Vaasa, Finland - TR-1 | ecosystem: Environmental > Terrestrial > Soil > Coastal area > Acid sulfate soil | place: Finland: Risofladan, Vaasa | collected... | reverse complement strand
TACCAACTCCCTGTGTGGCAGGGTCTCTTTTGAAACAAACTCTATCTCCAACTTTAAAATTCATTTCATCCTATCTTTTATTTTATCGAGAAAATCATTTCTATATAAATATTTGTCTGTGGAAGAGATAATACCTCCATTGCCATATACAAAATATATTCTGTTGTCGTCTAATTTAATCGTATAGTAAGGTTTTCCATTATAAGAATTAATTTTTATAATAGTTCCGAAAACATTGTCGTTAAATAAATGAACTCTATGTCCTATTGTAAAATTCATTTTATTCTATCATTTATTTTGTCAAGAAAATCATAATAACCGTCCATATATAGTTCAACAAATTCGAGTTTATATATGTGGGTCATTCCGTTTCTCCACTTAATGATACAACGATCAGAGGGAAGCATTTCTATCAGTGTCCCATATGATATATAATAGTCCTTCATCCTCTTCGTAAAGAGAGGGTAACATTCCTCGTTCAGTATAACTTTGTCTCCAATTTCAAATCTGCTCATTGTAATCTATCTTTTATTTTATCTTCGAAATCGTAATAAGGATGTATGTCTACGTCAGTACCTAATTCGTAAAAATAAAATAATCCAGAGAGACCATTCTCCCAATCCACAATAAAATGGGGTGAACGTTTTTTGCCTCTATAAATACTGCGAATAGTACCAGCACAGTTGTGGTCAGACACTCTGACCACTCTGATATTTATTTTGATGTCCATTAAACATCATCCGTTATTTCAATCAATGACCATTTCTCATTCGGCCCTTTTGGATCAATGCGGAAAATTACCTTGCCATCTTTTCTAAAAGAAACAATTTTCTCTGATTTAATATCTACAATATCAAATACTTTTATGCCAGAACTTGTATTCTTAAAACAAATCAATTGTGTTTCATCAGGTAATTCGGCCAATTTTTCTCTTAAATCTTTTACAGTCAATATCATATTATGGCATCCTATCTTTTATTTTTTGGCAAAAATCTTGATATATTTCTTCGTCCACTGATCTAATTTCATTATAGGGAAATAACGATTGATTTATTAACACTTTACTACTATCTATGTAGTCCCAGTCGACAACATATTTACCTTTTTCCGTACCGAATAAACCATCTATTGCTACAATTGTACCGAAACCATAACTTTTACATACAGCATGAACAACTCTATCTCCAACTCTAAATTTATTCATTGTAATCTGTCTTTTATTTTGTCTTCGAAATCCCCATATTCTCCACGCTCGAACAACAAAAGTATATGATCTCGATAAATATCACTCCTACCAGTGTCATCCCATTGAACCCAAGGATCTCCAAATTTGTCAAAAGATATAACGGTTCCTAAATCATTTTGGAAATTAAAATGAATCATTCTCACTCTGTCTCCAACTCGAAATTTGCTCATATTAACATACTCTATGATTTAATTCTTCCTCATAACAATTACTGGTTCAGTATGATACGATCCCCTATCCCTGTTGAACTCACTATTTGACAAAGTCATGCCCAATTCCTCAACTAAAACAAATCCCTTCCTCTGACAATATATTTTAAAATCATCAGCAATTTTGTAATTTGAATAATTCTTCAAATTTATAATAAAATATCCATCTTTCTTCAAAACACGCAAACTCTCTAAACATACTTTAAACAAAAATTCTCTTCTCCATTCCTCATAACTTGAATATCTATGCATACTCTGACTACTATCAACAGAATATTCTTCAGTTGAATAATAAGGAGGTGAAGTAAATACTAAATCAAAATAATTGTCTCTATAATTCTCCATTGCCTCTTCAGCACAACCAATGTCAAATGTAAATCCAAATTTGAATTCCCTATCTTCAAATAAATCATTTTCTATTCCCCAAAAAAAAGAAGCACATTCCATGTTCCCCCGAGCAGTCCTGTAATCTGGATCAATCCCATAATAATGAAGATTTTTATCAGAAGCAATGCATCCAGCTAATCTTCCAGAAAATCCAGAACAAGGATCTAAAACTTTCCCATTATCAGGAGCATATTTTTCATAAATAAATTTGGCAACAGCAGGCTTAAAATTGACGGCAGATTTAACACCATCACGAGTACGTAAAATTCTACGCATCCCCGAAGGACTTGGGACCTTTCCTAATTCCATCCATCTGGCAATACAATCCTTCAGCCCTTCATCGTTGTGAAATCTATCATGAGGAGTATCCTGACCTACATAACGAACTTCCATCATATGAGGATGAAAAGAATTCACTAAATCTAAACCAACATAATTTCTTGATATTTCATTCTTATCGGTCAATCTGCAAGTTGTTGTTTTTAATACCCTCATTCTTTTTATTTTTTGTTCATCTGTTAAAAAATTATGAGGGTAACCAGTTCTACGATAATATTCAAATAGAATATTGATAAGATTCTTTTTTCTATCTTCATCTCCATCCTTATATTCTTGTAATATTTTTTTAAAAAATTCACCCTTTTTTGATTCTGGTAAATAAACAAAACAGGCATTTCTTATGAATTCAGATTTTTTCCTACCATACAACATCGATTTATGCTTGATTAAATCGTGTTCTTCTGAATCTACTCTTAAAATAATACTTTCTTGTTTCATGACAATTCCTTTCCTATTCATTATAGGCTCAATACAACGAACCTTCATACATAAGTTCTATGGCTTGTTCAACATGTTCGGGCAATAATCGAGGTCTACCCTTCTCACTTGCTCGATAACATCCCACTTTTCCCTGTTTCACCAAATGAGATAACCTGCCATAGGACACTCCCAAATCATTGGCAACTTCAGACATCCTTTTTGAAGAAAATCTCCACATCGGAACTCTGTCAAATTTGTAGTCATAACATTTTATTGGAGATTTATTCCCAATAAAATTGAAAAAGGCAGGGATGCCTTTTGCGTCCATAATAATTCTGTTTTCTTTTGATCTGTGACAAAATATTGATAAATTATTTAGTTTTCCAACAAGCATTTCTACTTTTTCCGGCAAAAAACTATCAGTAGACAGTCTTAACACAAGCGTATTTGACTGGTTATTGACAACAACAGAACCATCACCTAAATACCATAACATAACGGAAGTAGGAGTTATTCTAACATCGTCAGGGGGTTGTTTTGTTCTTTTCCCGTTAATTTCCGGATACCAACGAAGATACTGTTGTTGAATATCAGGATGATGTTTAGTTGATCCACTGCATATAAATCCTTGATTCATACCTGCGTCTTTTCTCAATTTTACCATTGACATATACGACTCAAAATGGTTCATCATGTATATACAAAATTCTTCATGCTCAACTCCACATCTTAATCTGGCCGATGGACTTGTTGCTGTAGAATGTATGCCTCCATCCCCAATGATAAAACCATCAACGGCTTCTATCATTTCTTCTGTCATAAAAGTTTTAGAATAATCAAGAGTTGCTTTTCCGGCAGCAATTGAACGACCAATGCCAAATTTTTTAGCATAACTGTAGATCGTTCCAGTGGCAATATTATGTCCTTGTTCACCAAGCATTTTTTTAATTTTAGGGAAAGACATTTTTTTCTGTTCGTAATATAATTCAAAAAAATCCTTAGTTAACAAATTTGCGTGATGTGGTTTGTCTGGCATTTTTCACTCCTTAATATTTATGATATATCTTCCTATTATATATATCGGAACAAACCGTATTTTTTCTTTATTAATTTTGAGGATTTTCTGTTAATTTTTCGAAAGTATATACATGTTTTTTGGGAGTGTATATACAAAAAATCCATAAAAAAAGACTGCCAAAATGACAGTCTTTTAACGTACATCGTAAGTCCTTTAAGAGCCGGCGGTTACCTCGATTAAACTGATAGCGTAATCATTTAAAATTACGATTCCAATTTCTTCGTATATAACCCAGCCCAATCTAATTTTTTTCGGATCATCTGCTGGTAGTACTGTAATATCCTGACGAATCGGGAATGCTCCAACTGTATCTGGAGATGCAACCAAAATTACAGTGGTTGTATCCATACGACTTGACACGTGAAGGTCAGCCGTCCACAAGTGACCGTAAAGACCAGTTGTGATGATTTCTCTTTGAGTTGCCTCATCGTAGAAATCTTTACCCAAAATACGGATGGAAGCAAACTGACGAGCATGCATAACAACCTTAGTTGTAACCAAATCGTGTTCCTCAATCATACGATACGCGGTGTTCAATGAAGTAACACTTAGCGTACCAACATTGGTAACGATTTGAGTACCTAGAGTTGTTGCAGCAGCAATCAGAGCGTTGAAAATGTTCGTGTCCTCTTCCTTTTGAATTGCTTCCTTAGCTTTAATTTGAGCACGGTCGACTATATAGAAGCGACGTGCCTTAATCTCACTCATACGAACTGTGGGATGTGCGGCAATTTCAAAAGTAGGAACAAGAACCTCTTCACCTTCCTGAATTTGGTCAGGTACAGCACCACGACGCGAAACTACATGTGCAATCGCGGCTACATCACGCTCGTAACGAGCAAGAGCACCTTGGGGTAACTCATCCACCATAAGCAGCTTACGTCCAACGGCTTGATACTCTAGTGAACGTCTAATTGGCTCAACCATTGCCTGAGCCAATGCTACACGACCTTCATCTGTGTTAAGAGCGGCTTCAATAACCTGTAGCTTCTGTTCATCTGTGATACCATTCTTGGTAATCATATTCATATCTCCTTAATTGTTTTGTCTATTTTTAGGTATCCACATTATGTAGATCCTAAAATGATAGATTATCCTTTTCCTAGTTATCTATTAGCTATCAACATTTAGTCTAATCTTCACATAATTGCCTAGACTGATTGAACCGTCTGGAGTACCTGTTCCTGGGACACCACTTGGATAAGCGGTAATACCCTGGAGACAAACACCAGTAACCTGACCGTTCCCTGCATTGGCATTCGTTGTATTACCATTAGCATCCACAAAAATTTGGTTGCTAGCGGCAAATGTAACACCTGCACGAAGTCGGTCTGTCCAGAAGGTTCCACCAGAATGATAGACAGTTATTTTTCCCGATGCAATTGTCTCGTTAAAGAAATCAGAAACTCTGTTTTCTGTTTGGCGAGTTGCACCGGCTGAGTTAATGGTCACAGCGGCGGAATATGGGGTGGCTGCCGTTGTATTCGACTGTGTATCTCCTGCAATACCAATAATACGATCCGCTGAACCATCTGCTCTCTGGGCATATACGGTTCCTGAGACGGTTGTCAAAGAAACCCACTGACCTTCAAGAATATCATTGGTCCAATCTGGATCGACTAGGAACATATCAGCGGCTACATGTAAAACTTCAATAAGAGCCATAATCTATCTCCTGTATCATAATCCTTGAATTACCTGTTACAGTAATCCGAATTCTTTCCTTAGATGAATATCATCATCCTGTTGAGCCTGTTTGTTTCTACGATCTAGCTTAAACATGCTTTGGATTGCATCTACCAATTCTTCTTTAGTAGACGCTACTTTTGGCATATTAGCAGATTCAGAAATTACCGGTGCTTGCTCTAAACCGCTAGACTTAGCTTCAAGTCCTTTTGTTTCGAAAATACTTTTTTCGAAATCTTTTAATTGTTCTATCTTATAACGCTGCAATTGGGCAATCTTCGACGAAAGATCATTTACTCCGATCTTCCCTCCCTGAAGCATTTTGCCAGCGATGCGAATAGCTTCGTTGTTTATTTTTGTTGATGCAGACATTTCTTTTACATTACCAGTTGCTTCGTCATCCTTCTCAGGTTTCAAAACTTCGTTGTCTGTTTCACCGCCAATTCTATCATCCTTGGTAGGAATATCAGGCATCATCGATTCACTTGGCTTCTCACCAATTGATTCTTTTTCATTCCCCATAAAAGCTTCATTTCTAGGAATACCTTGTTCTCCGGCAGGTTTTGAATCGGGAACTTCACCTATGGAATCTTTTTCCCCACCGATGAAACTATCACCTGAGTAAGGCTTAGTATCTTCATCATCTTGGTTTTGTTTTCTCTTTACTTGTGTTTGAGCAATAATAGCATCTGCCAAACGAGAGATTCTCTCTTTAGTTGATGCTGCTCTTGAAGTACCTTGTCCTTCATCTCCACCACTCGCAACATCATCCAATTCTGGCTTCAAGTCTGGTTCAGACTTTTCTCCACCCATTCTGGCATCAGATACTGGGGCATTGGCTTTATCTGCTTTTGGTGGTTCTTCGTTCTTGATTTTAGAAGCATCTCCCCTTGATGGGGCAGATGGTTTATCAGCACTAAAGGCATCTTCATCACCAATCTTTGTTTTACCGCTAATTGGTCCTGGGGCAACATCCTGTGCTGGTTTTGATTTTATATCATTAGCCTGCTTGTCAAGTAAACCTACAAGCTTGCTAAAATCTAAATGATTAAGCTCATCGGTTTTACCGATGTATCCGTGTCTCATAACTGCGGCTTCTTTTTCTGTATAATCCATTTGTCCGCTCTCCTTGATTTCACAGTCACAGTTAGCTAATGGGCATTTGCACCTTGGACACATTGTCTTATCATCATCATTATCGTCATCATCATCGTCACCTTCTTTTTCTACTTTTTCATTTGTTTTATCTTTATTCAAAACTCCCGGATTATCATTTTTCTCTACTTCTCCACCCTTGGCTGGTGCCATTTCTCCACCTTCCATAGGAGTATCAGGTGCAACTTCCCCACCTTCCATAGGAGATACTGAGCCGCCAGCACACTCTTCGTCTTCTTCAATACCCATTTCTTCTTCTAACGCTTCTTCTTCTGGACTTTCTACCGCTTCTTCTTCTGGAGTTTCTATAGCTTCATCCACTGCATCATCAATCACCATTCCATCATCGACTCCCATTCCATCATCAGGGGTCAATTCATCAGTGACATCAACAATCATTTCACCTTCTGGCTCTACGCCCAAATCACCTTCTACACCACCGCCTAGTTCTTCTGAAACTGCCTCTTCTTTGCCTAATGCTCTTGCAAGATCGGCAAGTGCTTTAGCGACATCATCACCACCTAATTCTTCCATCCCTTCATCTTCGAACGGACTGATTTCTTCTTCACCACCGAATTCATCCTCGTCACCGAATCCATTTTCTTCAAATCCTGGTTCTTCAACAATTTCTTCTTCTAAATCATCAGCGACGAAATCATCAAATTGTGCATATTTTGTTTTCATTGTTTCGCAAATACTTGATGCGGTTTTTAGGTCGTGTCCAAGTCTTACGAAATCTTCAAGACATTCTGAGATACTGCTTTTATCTTTCCATACATCGGCGACTTTAATTGCGAGGCCATTTGAGTATACTTTTGCTTTCTTAAGTGATTTACAAACACAATCTGCTAGGTTTTTACCCTCACATGGTCCACTTAATGCAAGAGCATTTTCACCATAACGGTTTGCTAATTTCTGTACACAAGATTCCATTGGAAAATCTTTTGGATCGAGACTAACTGATGCTTCTTTAACCATACTCAAAACACTTTTCGCATCCGAAGCTGTCTTTACTGTTTTAATGGAACCGGCTGATTTCATTTGTAGAATAAGATCACCCTTTTCTTTAAGTCCCATAGCGTCAAACCTTGCTTCTGTAATATTATGGGATTTTAGAGCTTCAACAAATGCTCTTCGTCCGTTCTCGCATTCTGAGCAGCCAACCTTTGTTCCATCGGGATTCCAAACCCATCTTGCGGCGACGAACTTAGGATTGTCTTTATGTACTCTGTATGATACGGTATAAACAGAACCCGTATCCAAACACACACGATCTCCGTTTTCCAGTTGGATAGTATTTGTTGATCCTGTTAATGGACTAACAGAACCTAATGCGATATTGGCTTCTTCTGCCTTCTTTAGTATCTCAGGCGTGATACGTGTAGTAGAAGCGAATTTGCCGTTCTTTCTCATGAAGTCTACGAAGTCAGCATATTCAGCGGCTGCCTTTTTAGTCATTTTGTTATTCCTTGTGCTTGCGGCAGCAGGCATTGCAGGTGCGGCAGGCATTGCAGGTGCAGCGGCTCCAGGCTCAGGAGATTCTGGCATTTCAAATCCGCCTTCTTCTCCAAATTCACCTTCGTCGTCACCAATTTCTGGCTCTTTTGTTGTTTCAAGGGTTTCTGGCCATTCAAGTGTTTTTGTAACAATCTCATTGGTCCATTTTGCACCACAGTTATTACATCTTCCTTGTCCACCAGCGACATCAACATCTTCTGATGTACATACATGACAAAATGTTCCAGGAGGCTTAGGCAGAAGATCACCTTCACCTTCTAATTCACCTTCCATATCACTTCCTTCGAAACTTTCAATTGGGGCTGCACCGGCTGCGGCAGGAGGCTGCGGTGCTGCTGCACCGGCTCCTGGACCTTGTGCTGCACCGGCTTGTCCGCCCATTTCTCCACCTAAGAGTTGAGCTTCTTTGACGATCTCTTGTCTTGAGGATGCATCTTTTTTCTTATCGAAATTGAATTTTTCGTCATCATCATTGTCATCGTCATCATCATTGTCATCGTCATCTTTATCATTGTCATCCTTTGTCTTCTCAAAATTCCATTTCTTTGCTTGTTTCCAGGCATTGGACTCTTCAGTCGTTAGTTTACTCGCTTCTTTAAGGATAGCAATAATTTGACCTGTTTCTTTATTTGTTTTCACATTGATTAACGCTGTTTCAATTTCTTCTCCAACGCTTTCTGCCACCTTTTTATTTGCAAAATTATACGCAGCATGAGAAACTTCACTTTTGTTTGCATTTTCAGCGACTTCTAGGTCATCAATATGTGTTCTGACTTCATAAAGGCCATCTTCTTCTTTATCAGTGCCAAGATTTGCAATAGCATTTTTAAGAGCATTAATTTTGCCTCCACCTTCTTTACGTTCTTTTGTTCTGTTCATCTTATCTGAAGCCATTTTATCAATTTTAACAAATGCCTTATCAGAGAATGAAACATGTTGAACTGTATCGATAAGGTCATCTGCACTCATATCAGCAATGGCATCAGCCATAGATAGAATAAGTGCGTCAACGGCTTCCGGTCTTACTTCTTTATTAGCTGTTTTTGCGAAATACTCATAACGGTCTTTTTCATTATCTCTTGCGGCCTTTTTATGAGGTAACGCATTAATAAGGGTCATATAAGCTGCCTTATTTCTGTTTTTTGGTGATTCTGTGATAAAAGCAGACGCTGTTTTAATCTCATTTGGAGTATATCCATAATAAGCAATAGCATCTGACATTGCTTCTGCTGCTGATTTGACTAGACGACCAGCATCATAAACATATGCCCAACGATACAAATCACCAGTAGTAGTCAATGCATCATCGTTAAGTTGCTTTTCAGTAATTGTATTTCTTTCCACATATCTGTGATGATCCAAGAAATCAATCAACTGCTTTTCTGTGATAATATTTGACTGGTCTTTTGATAGTTCTGAACCAAGTCTACGGCTTGTTTCTGTCCACTGCTTTTCAGTAATTACATTCGGGAAATCATCCCAACGAGCTACATGGGTGCCACTGATGCTATCAAACTGCTTTTCTGTGATAACATTTGGACTATCATCCTGTCGTGGCTGTGGGCTTTCACTTGATGTAACATTAACATCTCTTTCGGGGTCATTCATTTGCTTTTCAGTGATAACTTTAGGATATTTGTCATCCTGGCGTTCACCTGTGAATTTGGCATCGTCTAGTTGCTTTTCATTAATAACATCAATACGATGCTCTGGACTTGCGACCTTTTCAATAGTAGGTTCGCTGTTACCTTGCTTAGTATCACTCATGGTTATGGTTTCCTTTATGTCTATATTTGACTTTTTTTCCATTTCAGTGTACTTTTCCTGTAGCTCTTCTAACTTATCTACAATAATACCAGAAGCTTGTAATAAATCCTCTTTTTTTCTCCGGATGACAGCTGAGAACTTAGGCTTAGTTACCGACCCTAAATCACCGAACTGTTCTGTCATAACTCCTGGTGCAGGCTGGGTTACCACTGGTTGTCCCCCAGGTGGTACTTGCTGTGGTTGTGCCATTCCCTGTTGTGGGGAAGGTTGTGATTGTTGTTGTGTTTCTTCTGTAAGTTCTTCTTCTGAAGGTACTTCCATATTTTCAACAATTGTAGGATCTGGAGACGGCAATTCACCGTATCCCATTTCCGTAAGTTCATCTGTCGTGGTTTGTAGGTTTGCCAACACATCTACGAGGTTAGCGACATACTCCATCGAGACTTGTTTATTTTGAGCCATTAAACTTTTAGAAACTGCAATTATTTTATTAACTGCTTCGTCTAAAAAATTTAATTCTTTTTCACCGGCAAATTTTTCTAGGTTACATCCTGATGTACAAGAAGCAGCTTTTTTCAATTTTTCTAACTTTTCTTGTATAGCAGCAATTTTTTTATTTACAACATCTGGATTAAGAATGTCTTGGACGAGACAATCATGGCATGCAGGGTTGACTACAAAAGAATCTTCAATAAATTTGATTCCATAATTCCATTCATAAACCTTAGATTCTGAATGTTTGAATTTATTGACACTTCCTACTTTGTATTCATCATATTTTTGTCCGCATATTGGACAATCATCTTTTGGTTGGTTTTTACTCTCGTGATATTTACATGGAACAATAGCACTAATTTTTCTGCTTTTTTGATTTTTGATATGTTCACAATAATCATCCGCAACAGTGGCAGAATTATGGCAAATAGAGCAACATGAATAATCCACGGCTGCGCCCATCGAGCTCCCTCCTATATACCCCTCTGTAATACCTCTTGCCAATCTTGGATATGCAACCTTATCAATCATAGATATGATATAAATGCCACCGGCTTTTTCGTCATACCATGAATGGACACATTTGCCCTTAGCTTTTTCCACATCGTCATTCTGATGATTTGTAAAAATAGGCACTCCAACAAATGTCTGATATGCCTTTTTTAACTCGCTTTTTGAAAACGCATCACCATTATCATTCACTTCATCCTCTTTAATTGCAAAAACTTTGATGAATAGATGATCTGGATGCTCTTTTCTTGCTGCTTCTAAATCGAACCCATTGAGGTCTTTTGATTTGTCTATTGATGCTACTTTGATTCTGGTTAAATTGTATTCTGCCCAATCCGGCTTATTCAATGGCTCGATAGATTGAATAGCCAGTTTTATGACTGGTTTCATAATCATACAGATTTTTCCTTTTAGTGTAGAATGTGGCCACAGTCTAACTTGTTGTTATTCCAGATATTAACAAAAAGTTCCTTCTTTTTTTTTGTTAACCTTTAATATGTCGTGGGATTTCTACATTTTCGAGATCAGCTGTAGAATAATTATGCTGATTTTTCGGGTAAGGAATTCCCCATTTTTTTGATGCATGACTTAATGCGGAAGCAATATTTGAGAAGTATTCTCCGTCAGGAGCATATACTTTTTTTCTCTTCCATTTTGGTGGTAGCTTTTTAATTCCGGCAAAAAATGACTTCTTACCATATCTTTCCTGGGAAGGACCAACTACAACAAAATAATCAGAAAATGTAGTATAATCATGACCTTCCCATCTATGATAAACCCCTGGACCTACGATCTCGTCTAATCTTTCCTTCAAAGGCAAAGACTTTTCGCCGTAGTGTTCTTTCCATCTTATACCTCTATCTTTAATTCTTCTTGGTCCAGCGGCCTCTTTAGCTTTTTTAAGATTGTATGTCAAATCAAGTTCCTACTAGGTAAATATGTCCTAAACCATCCTGCATATCTATTCTCTGAAACTTCAGATCTTCCTTTAAATTATTATCAATATCAAACATCCCCGATGGAGGTACTGCTAATTTAATTCTTTCATCAGCACTTGCTGCTTTATTCACTTTTCTAGATTTATCTTTAACTGCTTCAGCAATATTATTGTAAATCACTTTGAGGATTTCTGGCATTTTACCGTCTATGGCTTCCTCTTTAAATCTCAAAATTCTCCATCCTATATTAGCTAAGACCTGATCCCTTTGTTGATCGTGGATCTTTTGATCCATTTGATCGTGCCAAACCTCTCCGCATGCCTCCACCCCAACACCAACATCAGGATATGCGAAATCCAAAACATAAGGTTGAGGCTGACCCGCTGTGGCTATTTTATATTGTAAGTAGAATTTATAAGGAATTTGCCCAGACAACATGGATAATCCATTTAACATCTTCTGTTCAAGGGTAGTCAATCTTATATTCTGTAAACTCTGCTGGAACTGTTGGGCTTGTTGTTGGGCTTGCTCCTGCTGCTGCTCTGCCATGGACTTCCCACCTTTTCCTCTCTTACTTATAAAGGTAGGTACAGGCGACAAGGGTTGAGCGGCTGCCATAGGTGTTGGCATACCTCCTGGTGCTGGTGCTGCTCCTGGCATTCCGGGTGCTGCTCCTGGCATTCCTGGTTCTCCACCCGGCATTCCTGGCATTCCTCCACCTCCTATATCCATAGGTGGCATTCCTCCACCCATTCCTCCACCCATTGGCATACCTCCCATCCCTCCCATACCACCTTGTGGTTGTCCAAGGAATTGTCCGGTCGCAGAAGCCAATGCCTGTTCTTCTCTTATTCTTCTTGTTTCCTGATCGTAATCGATATCGAATTCTTCTAACAACCTTTGGGCAGAAATCAATCCTTTATCATGCAACTGCATAAGGATCTGTCTAAAATTAGTTCTGTCACGAAGCTGTAGATCGTTCCATTTTAATTTTGGGTAAATAAACACATCTTCATCAGATTCTTTGCTCTCTTCCTCATCTTTAAAATTCTGCATCATTGCAATAGGTAGGAAAATGTGATTTTCAACCCAGTCCGCTAATTCATTTCTCCAACTCTCTAAACGAGCAATCATAATTTCAATACCGACCTGTGCACTACTGTACGAAGAAGCTTCTCCATT
>Ga0307375_10004722_pt1 | contig 12932 bp, 13 predicted proteins | sample TR1MG_FD_202531 | JGI IMG/M metagenome (GOLD analysis project Ga0307375, IMG submission 202531) | Soil microbial communities from Risofladan, Vaasa, Finland - TR-1 | ecosystem: Environmental > Terrestrial > Soil > Coastal area > Acid sulfate soil | place: Finland: Risofladan, Vaasa | collected... | reverse complement strand
GGCTACAACTATCAGGTAAATGCGGCGACGGGTCTGGGGCATCGGTTCTGGTTATCCGATCGAGGAAGTTTCACGCTGGAGTTGGGGCCAGGGTTTCGGCGATCACAACAGCAAACGGGGGAAACCCATAACAATCTGATTGCACGCACCAATGGCGATTTCGTCTACCAGTTTTCCGAACTGGGCAAGTTCGAACAGGAACTCACGGTACTCGCGGGTCGAAACAACACGGAGCTGGAGTCGGTCACATCGCTCAGCGCGTCGATGACGAAAAAACTGGCGATGAAGCTCTCCTATACCATCCTGCACAACAGCCAGGTGCCGACGAACAAGAAGCGGACCGATACCTTCACTTCGGTCAATCTGGTTTACCAGTTCGAGTAGACTCCGAGCAGGTAGGTGCTCAGGATAAGTGGCGACCGATGACTCGATCATAACGCGGCGGTGCGCCCGTCGATGGCTTCGCGGGCGGGGCGGGTCGTTGACCCTATCCATGGTCAGGGGATCACACGCGGTGTGATCCCAGGGGTGGTTGAAAAATCAGGGGCGCATGACCTTCACGACATCGGTGACCCGTTTGATTCGCCGCATGACACGCGCCAAATGAACCCGGTCACTCACCCGCAACGTAATCGTAATGATCGTCAGATTGACATCCCGGTCATCGAACCGGACATCGTCGATGTCGGCGCCCGTTTCCGCCGCAGATGCCGCGATCCGAGCCAAACCGCCCCGAACATTCTTGGCGTGAATCACGATCTGGGCCTGATATTCCCCCGTCGGCTCGCTGGCCCAGTTCACCGACAGCCACCGCTCGGGATGTGCCCCGACATCAGCCGCATTCGAACAATCACGGCGATGCACCACGATCCCCCGGCCGGTGCTGAGGAAACCCACCACGGCATCGCCCGGAATCGGGTGGCAACACTTCGCGAAATCCACCACCAGACCTTCCGTCCCACTGATGATGATGGGCGCTTGTGCGGCATTGAGGTCCATGATGCGCGACGGCCCCGAACCGGGGTCCAGCTGATCCGCGCCATCTGGCAATAACAACCGCGCGACCAGAGGCGCCATTCGATTGCCCAAACCGATGTCTCGCAACAAGTCAGCCAGCGCTTCGTAGTGATACGCGACCAGAAGCTGGTTCAGCCGGTCGGTCTGCACATCCTCGAATTCGACGGCCTCACCATTCAGCGCCTTGGTCAGCAGCCGATGCCCCAGCTTGATGGCCTCCGCATCCTGCAAATTCTTGAGGTAACTGCGAATGTTTGCGCGAGCCTTGGCGGTGACCACAAACGATAGCCAGTTGGGGTTGGGCTCGGCCCCGGCAGCCGTGATGATCTCTACCGTCTGGCCATTTTCAACCGGGGTGGAAAGGGGCGCAAACCGGCGGTCGATCTTGCAGGACACACAGGTATTGCCGACATCGGTATGAATCGCATAGGCAAAATCCACCGCCGTAGCCCGGCGCGGCAATTCGATGATTTCCCCCATCGGGGTGAACACATAGACCTCGTCGGGGAAGAGATCGACCTTGACCGACTCCAGAAATTCCTGGGGATTACCCGCCTTCTGCTGAATCTCCAGCAGATCACGCAACCATTCACGTGCACGCGCCTGAGTCACCGTTCCCTGGTCGTGACTCGCCTTGTACAGCCAATGCGCCGCAATCCCGCTCTCGGCGAACTGATGCATTTCCGCAGTCCGGATCTGCACCTCCAGCGGAATGCCATGCGGGCCGAACATAATCGTATGCAGCGACTGATAACCGTTCGCCTTCGGAATGGCTATGTAGTCCTTGAAACGACCGGGCAGCGGTTTGTAGAGATTGTGCACGATCCCGAGCGCCCGATAGCATTCATCCACGCTCCCCACGACGATGCGCACCGCAAAAACATCGAACACTTCCTTGAAGGTCAGGTGCTTTTGCAACATCTTTCGGTAAATCGAATAGGGGCGCTTTTCACGCGCATCGATGCTGGCCCGTAAGTGCTCGTCGGCAAAGCGCTGAATGAATCGCTCCTCGATGCCCGCCACAATTTCCTTGCGGTTGCCCCGCGCCTTTCGCACGGCTTCAGACAGCACGCGATACCGCACGGGATACAATGCGGCGAAACCCATGTCTTCCAGCTCGTGACGCAGGGCATTCAGCCCCAGACGACTGGCGATCGGGGTATAGATATCGAGGGTTTCCCGGGCAATTCGGCGGCGCTTGTCCGGCCGCATTACGCCGAGGGTACGCATGTTGTGCAGCCGATCGGCCAGCTTGATGAGGATGACCCGCACATCCTCCACCATGGCCATCATCATCTTGCGAAAATTTGCGGCCTGAGCCTCGGCTTTGGATTTGAAGCGAATTTGCGTCAGCTTGGAGACGCCATCGACGAGGCGGGCCACCTCTTCACCAAAATGCTGGACGATTTCTTCGCGAGCAACCGCCGTATCCTCGATGACATCGTGCAGGATGGCAGCGATCAACGTCGCCTCATCCATGTGCAAATCCGCCAGAATTTCGGCGACAGCAACCGGATGACTAATGTAGGGCTCGCCACTTTTTCTGGCCTGGCCGACATGGGCATTGGCACCAAAAACAAAGGCATCCTTGATGTGCTGGATGCCTTCGGGGTCGATATACTGCGCCAGCCTCTCGGCCAGAGGCGCAAAAAAAACTTCTACTTCGGCCGCAGGCTCACCGAAACCCGGCGAGCCTGCGGCGGGCGATATCGTATTCGCCTCGGACACTTAGCCCTCGTCGCTGCTGACCGGCGTACGGCGTACGCCGCCTTCGTTCTCGTCGGCGAACTGCGCCAGCTCCGCACGGACTTCCGCTTCGGAAATCTGAGAGCGCAATACGACCATGTTGGCCTGGATTTCGTTGATCCGCGCTTCGTCGATCTTGCCTTCGCCGATTTCGCGCAAAGCGATAACTACAGGCTTCTCCTTGCCCATCGGAACCAGCGGTTCCGCACCCTGCTCGATTTGCCGGGCACGTCGCGCTGCCATCAAAACCAACTCGAAGCGGTTGGGAACTTTCGCCAGACAATCTTCTACGGTGACACGCGCCATGATGATCTCTACCCAGAAATGTGAAACTGACCGGACAGTCTAAGGGTTTTCGGGGGTATTCAGCAAATTTTCCAGTCGCGCATGCTCAACTTGTACCTGCTGCGCCATGCGCAAACGACCATTCACGAAAATGCATCCGAGCTGATCGAGGGCGGTCGAGAAATCTTCATTGATAATCAAATAGTCGTAATGGGGATGCTGGCGCATTTCCAGGGTTGCTTCCGCCAATCGGCGCGCAATCACCTCGGCATCATCCTGTCCTCGTCCAACGAGCCGCTCCCGCAGCGCCGCTCGACTCGGCGGCAAAACAAAGATCGAAATCACCGTCGGAAACTGCGCACGCACCTGTTGCGCGCCCTGCCAGTCGATTTCCAGGATCAGATCCTGCCCGCCCGCCAGTACCTGGGAGATGGCGGCCTTGGAGGTACCGTAGTAATTGCCGAACACCCGAGCGTATTCAACGAATGCACCTTCGGCAATCAGGGTCTCAAACGTCGCCACATCGACAAAATGATAATGCACGCCATCCTGCTCTCCAGGCCGCATGGCTCGCGTCGTGTGCGAGACGGATAACCCCAGTTCGGGCATCCGCGCCCGCAGCGCCTTGATCAAGCTGGTCTTGCCCGCGCCCGATGGCGCGGAAATCACATACAACTGCCCCCGAATCACACTACTCTCCCACATGTTCGCGCGCCGCCCGCTGGTTGCGACGACGACTCCATAACCAAAAAAAGACCGTTCCGATCAGAACGAGTATGGCGCCCACATAGAACACATAGTGCCCCCAATGGTTTATCTGCTCGAGGATCTGCTCTGCTGCCTGGCCAAACACCCAGCCGAGCCCGATGAACAGTAACGCCCAGATGACGGCACCCAGCGCATTGTAAAGCGCAAATTTCCAGGGGCAGAGGCCGCTATGCCCGATCAGAACCGGGCCGGCGGCCCGAAGACCGTACATGAAACGCACCATGATCACGACGGGCCCGTGATATTTGTGTATCCAGGCATCCACGCGGGGTTTCTGGCGCGCCCAACTGGGCAGACGCAACAGGATCTGATCGCCTTTCCAGCGCCCCAGCCAGAAAAATATCTGATCACCGAGCCAGCCGAAGAACATGGCCACCAACAAAACGTCAGGCAACCCCAGCATGCCCTGATGCGCGGCGAGTCCGGCCAGAACAAGCACTGTTTCCCCTTCCAGCAAACAGCCGATCGCCAGCACGATCAGGCCGTACTGGGTCAATAACGGGGCGATATCAATTCCGAACACACGCGCACCTCGAAAGCGACGTCGACCTGTCGCCCCTGTCGGGGCAAACGGGTCACGTCAGGTTATTCCCTGGGTTATTTTGTTTCATCCTGCCATCGAAGCCGCTTTTCGGACGAGCGTTATCCCGCAGTAACCCGACTCACGCCATTGGGCGCCGTCACCACCTGAACCCGTTGGCCCGGCGAGAACATCTGATTGTCCACTGCCTGAACAATCGACACGATACGACCATTATCCAGCCGCACAGTAATTTCCACACCGTTTTGCTGCGTCGCGCCTTGCTCGATGGCGGAGCCAGCCACGCCCCCGGCGATGGCGCCACCAACCGTAGCCAGATCCTTACCCCGGCCACCGCCGACCGTGCTGCCCAGCAAACCACCCACAATCGCACCGCCGATGACGCCAACCGGAGACTGCGTTCCCGCGATCCGCACGCCACGTACGCTTTCCACAGTGCCATACTGCACATCCTGCATCTGCATGGTCGCGTTTCGATTGTATGTGTCACTGGACATGCTGCTGGCGCAGCCGCTCAACAAAACGGCCAAGCCGCTCAAAATCACCACAGAAATCATCCGCAACATAGTGCCACTCCGGTTGGTTTACTCAGGCGCGCAGTATACGAAACATCTGATCAAAACGATCAGCGTGCACCGCCGATGTTGATTAATATCCTTCAAAATTGCCCCCGCCGCCAGGTGCCAAGGTTTTGAAAAGCACAACAAAATGCTAGATTGCACCCCCATAACCCATAACCGGCGCTTCACGGCCCGACAGGTTCCCCATGCTTGAGCTATTGATTTCCCCCGAAGCCTGGATTGCGTTTGCCACATTGACGGCACTGGAAATCGTGCTGGGTATCGACAATATCATCGTGATCGCCATCCTGGTTTCCAAGCTGCCGGCGCACCAACGCCAGACCGGTCGCCTGCTCGGACTCGGGCTCGCCATGCTGACGCGGATCGGCTTGCTGTTCTCGCTGCTGTGGTTGATGGGCCTCACCGAACCCTGGCTGCATATCGGTACGCTCGCCTTTTCCGGACGGGATCTGATCCTGCTCGTCGGCGGGATGTTTCTCGTCTACAAAGCCGTCACCGAAATGCACGACACCATGGAATCGGGTGGGCTTGCTCCGTCCACCGATGGCCCGCAATTGAAAAAGGTCGCTCTGTGGAGCGTGATCCTGCAAATCGCCCTGATCGACATTGTGTTCTCGCTCGACTCCGTCATTACCGCGATTGGTCTGGTTCAAGACATCGAAATCATGGTGGCCGCCATTATCGTAGCTGTTCTGGTCATGATGGTGGCAGCCAAGTCCATCAGTGAATTCGTGGAAAAACACCCGACGATTAAAATGCTGGCGCTGGCCTTTCTCATCCTGATCGGGGTGTTTTTGATCGTCGAGTCCTTCGGCATACATGTGCCCAAGGGCTACATCTACTTTGCCATGGCCTTCTCGCTCGTGATCGAGATGCTGAACATGCGGCTGCGCAAGAAACGGGCGCAGATCTCGCTGGAAACAGTGGAGTAGGCGTAAGCGCCGTCAGTCCCGGTAATCAATGATCAGCGGGGCATGGTCGGAAAATTTCTGTCCCCGATACACCTGCGCGGACTGGACGCGCCCGGCCAAATCGGGCGTGATGATCTGATAATCGATGCGCCAACCGACATTGTTTTCCCAGGCATTGGCCCGATTCGACCACCAGGTATACACGGCCTCGTCCGGCGCCACGACCCGGTGCGCATCGACATAACCCAACTCATCGAACACCTGGTCCAGCCAGGCCCGCTCATGCGGCAAAAATCCCGAATTTTTCTGGTTGCTGCGCCAGTTTTTCAGATCCAGTTCGCGATGCGCGATATTCCAGTCCCCACATAAAATGAACGGCAGGTTGCGCTGACGATACTCGGCCATGATCGGCAGAAATGCAGCCAGAAAACGCTCCTTGGATTCCTGTCGATGATCGCCCGCCGAGCCGGAGGGCAAATACAGTGAAGCCACAACCAGATCGGAGTATTCAAAAGCGCAATACCGCCCTTCCTGGTCGAACTCCGGCAGGCCGAGCTCCGTGACGATGCGTGTCGGCGGGCGCTTGGCATAAATCGCCACACCGCTGTACCCCTTGCGCTCAGCCGACACATACTGGCAGGTGTAGCCCGACGGATTGAATTCGGAATCGGTCAACTGATCGACTTGCGCCTTGGTTTCCTGAATGCAGACAAAATCGGCATCCTGGGTCGCCAACCAGTCGAAAAAACCCTTGCGGGACGCCGAACGTATTCCGTTGGCATTAAATGAAATCACCCGCATTCCGGCTTCCTCGTATCTTATGAATCGATGGGTGGCCAGTTTAGCGCACTGCCTGCATCCCGGTGCCTCGGGCTGAATCGCCGGGCAAAAAAAAGCCCCGTATCATTCGGGGCAATGGTTCATCCTTGAGGAGCCACTGAGTCAGATAGCTAGCCTCGATAAAAGTTCACTGAGCAACACAAAAACCCTGACCAAAAATCAAAAAAACAGCCTTCCTTTTGGGAAGACTGCCGGGTGTGGCCGAACCGATCGGCCGCTCTAGCGCGGTAGGCAGCGATATCTACCCACCGCCTGAACCAGAAGGATCAATGCCCCAGTTGCACGGCCAGGAACAGCGGCTGCCCATCCCGTAACAGGCGAATCGCGATCGGACGATCCTTGGGTGCGGTATCCAGCGCTTTCTGCAAATCGGCCGTGGTCTTCATGGGCAGACGATTGACTTCCAACAAGACATCGCCCGGTGCCAACATGGAGGCAAACGGCGAGTCATTCTTGACCGCGTCGACCTTCACCCCATATTTGATATTGAATTGCTGGAGGTCAGTGGGAGACAGGCTGGATACCTTGAGCCCCATCTTCTCGATGGCTGCCTGCGACCCCCCTGCCGCTTCCATCGCCTTCTTGTCCAGTTTTTCGATAGTCACGGTCATCTCGTGATCCTTGCCGTCGCGAATGACTGTGAGCGTGGCTGGCTTGCCAATCGGCGACATACCCACCAAGATCGGCAATTCACCCGAATGCTTGATCTCCTTGCCGTTGAATTTCATGATGATGTCGCCGGATTTCAATCCCGCCTTAGATGCCGGGGTATTGGGCTCAACCTGGGCAACCAATGCGCCGCGGGTATTGCTCAAACCGAACGACTTGGCGAGATCGTTGGTCACCGGCTGAATCAACACGCCCAGATAACCCCGGGTCACGGTCCCGGTCGCCTTGATTTGATCGACCACATTCATGGCAACATTGATCGGAATGGCAAACGAAATGCCCATATAGCCGCCGGATTTCGTGTAAATCTGCGAATTGATGCCGATGACCTTGCCATTGGCATCAATCAGCGGTCCGCCGGAATTCCCGGGGTTGACCGGGGCATCGGTTTGAATGAACGGCACATAGCTCTCGTCCGGAAGATCGCGCCCAATGGCCGACACGATGCCATGAGTCGCCGTGTAATCGAGGCCGAAGGGCTCGCCGATCGCCAAGACCCACTCGCCGACCTGAATATTCTGTGAGTTGCCGATCAGGGCAACCGGCAGATTCTTGGCATCGATCTTGATCAGGGCGATATCGGTCCGCTTGTCCTGGCCGATCACCTTGGCCGGGTACTCCTGCTGATTGCTGAGCTTGACGGTAATCTTGTCCGCCCCCGCCACCACGTGGGCATTGGTCAGAATGTAGCCATCTGCGGAAATAATGAACCCCGAACCCAACGAGCGAATCGGCTCGTTCTTCTGCTGTTGCGGCATCTGTTCGAAGAAATGACGCAACATGTCCCCGGCAGGTCCCGGCGGGAATGTCGGCATATTGCCGCTATCGACGGCCGGTTGAGCCTTGGGTTTGGAAATCGTGCTGATATTCACGACCCACGGACTGGACTGCTTGACCAGCTGGACATAATCCGGCATCACGGTGTCGGCAAACCCAGATACCGGCGTCAGCATCATCAGTGGCAATGCCAAGAGGGCCGCTGTCGCCAAACGACGGCCACGGGTCTGAAAGGAAACACGGATCGACTGGGACAAATTCTTGGTTCGCATACGCTACCCCTTAAGTTCTCATGGATCATTCACGTTCTGACAAGCGCAACGAATGGTGGGCGCAAAACCGCACCAGAATGCCTGATCAGCAATACGTTGCATGATGTTTGTGACGCGGCCCGGCTGAATTAGTTCATTGCCCATCGCCCGCCGTTTTCCCCAGGCAGATCAGAAGGCCGCCTCTTCGGGTCAACCAATGATCGCAGCATCGGCCTCAGTTTGCTGCCAGCAAACGATCAACCGCCGCGCCCACGTCCACCGCCTGCTGAGCACCTGGCGGTAACAGCGCGGCATCACCCGGTCGATATTTGCCGGTTTCAACCAGGACGGCCTGCATCCCCATGTCCGCAGCACCCTGGATATCGCTGACCACATCATCGCCAATCATGGTGACTTGCCCCGCAGACATCCCAAGGCGCGCCAGCGCCTCGCCAAAAAACAAGGCACCGGGCTTGCCCAGGGAAATCGCCTGAATCCTGGCCGCAAACTCAAGCAGGTGCACGAATGGCCCCGCATCCAGAGACAACCCCGCTGGCTCCTGGAAGTAGCGACTGTCCGACAGGGAGACCAGCGGCGCGCCGGCCATCACCGCCCGGAATGCCGTATTCAAATGATCATACGTGAAGCCGTCTCCTGCATCCCCGATAACGACCACATCCGGCGGCTGCGCCGCAGTCGGCGCCGCGAACGCAGAAAAATCCGCCTGCAAGCCGGGATGAATCAGGAAATAAGGGCAGTGCGCATGATCGCGCAACCACGCACTGGCCAGCGAGGCTGGCGTCAGCAGGTGCTCGGCGGCAACCTGGATGCCCACGGCGGTCAGGGCCTGCCAGAGTGCCGCATGGCTGCGGCGGGTTGTATTGGTCAACAGCAGAAAAGGGATGTCGGCCTGACGCAGCCGCGTCAGAGACTCGATGGCTCGGGGCAATGGCCGCTCCCCATCCAGCAGCACGCCGCCAATATCGAACAAAACCGCTTGATTGGACATATCTCCCCCTCGGGCTCGGTCCGAACCCGCTATGACTCGGCGTCCGGGCGACCCAGCTGGTGCCGAATGCCCAGCGCATCCAACCGGAAAGACAGCAGGCTCATCACCTCCGCCACCCTCAAAGCCGCGCCCTTGAAGCCCAGTTCGATCACAGGGCGCACACCAAGCCGGGTCGGGAGGCTGAACAATTTGAGATCGGGGTAATTCTGGCACAGTTCGTTCATCAATCCGATCAGGGTGCTTTCGGGCACATCCAGCACCCAGAGTGACTGCTCCCGGTAGTCGTGTTGATCCAGTGCCGCCAAGGGCCCGGTCAGAATCCAGTCCAACATGGGATGCGCCATGGTCGGGAAGCCGGGCATGAAATAGTGCTGGTCGAGATAAAAGCCGGGCACCCGATTGACGGGATTGGGGATCAATCCGGCCCCGTAGGGCAGATCAGCCATCAAAATCCGATTGGGGTGGGCCTGTGCACCAAACTCGGTCTCGATGAGCTGCACGGCCTCGGGGTGACGTTGCAGCGGCTGATCGAACGCCGTGGCTGCCGCGGCCCGCGTGAGATCGTCCGGCGTGGCGCCAATACCACCAAAACAGAACACGATATCGCCAAGTGCTCGACTTTCCCGCAAGACCCGCTCAATGCGGGGCGCATCGTCGCCGATGATCTGCACCCAACCCGGCAGGCGCCCTCGCGGGGCCAGTTTGGCGATTACCGTCGCCAGATGCTGGTCGGTCCGCCGACCGGAGAGAATCTCGTCACCGATAATCAGCACCCCGATGGTCTGCACGCCAGCGGACAGGGGCTCGGTCATTGTGACGCGCCGTGCTCAATCGCCCGTGTGCGGCTTAATGCCTGTTCGTGCTGCTCGGCCAGGGCGTCATAGCCGCTGTTTTCGACCCAGCCCTGCGTATGTCGATGAATCAGTCGGGCGAGCGCATCGAGATGATCATCCCGGTCGTTTAGCGCCGAAATGTAATGATAGGTTTCACCACCTGCCGCTTCGAAATACTCCCGATTCTCCTGACCGATCTCCTCGATCGTTTCCAGACAATCGGCAGAAAAACCCGGACAAATAACGGCCACATGCTTGATGCCCTGGCCCGGCAGAGCCTTCAGCGTTTCGTCGGTGTAGGGCTTGATCCATTCTTCACGGCCGAAACGCGACTGGAAGGACACCATCCACTGGTCGTCCGTCAGGCCCAGGCGCTCGGCCAGCAGACGGCCGGTGACATGGCATTCGCAATGATAGGGGTCACCGGACAGCAGATAGCGCTGCGGCACACCGTGAAAACTCATGATCAGCTTCTGGGGCTGGCCATGTTCGGCCACATGTTCGCGGACGCTGGCCGCCAAGGCATCCAGATATCCGGTATCTCGATGATAATGACTGATCAAGCGCAGTTCGGGCATCCAACGCCAGGTCTTCAGTTCATCGAAGACCGCATCAAAACTTGATGCCGTCGTCGCCGCCGCATACTGGGGATACAACGGCAGGACGAGCACGCGCCGGGCCCCTGCATCGCGCAGTTCCGACAACGCCTGGGCTACAGACGGATTGCCATAGCGCATACCGACGGCCACAGAGACGGGGCCGGCCATCCGGGCCGTCAACCGTTCCTGCAGACCGCGTTGCTGTGCCCGCGTCAACGTGAGCAATGGCGAGCCTTCCTCATAGTGATTCCATACTTCTCGATACGCGGCGGCTGACTTAGCCGGTCGCGTATTCAGAATGATCAGATTCAGGATCGGCCACCATTTCCATTTCGGCAGCTCGATCACCCGTGGATCGGATAGAAATTGCTTGAGATAACGCCGGAGAGCGGGTGTGCTAGGCTCATCCGGTGTCCCGAGATTGAGAAGAAGGACCCCAAGGCGCTCTGCGCTGCCGTGCTGAAAATCCGCCTCACCTTGATATTGCATGCCTGAATCCTTAAGTCTTAGGGCTGTGCGGCAGGAGTCCACTGCACATGGCGGTCGCCATTGTTGCCAAGTATGATTGAAGGTAGTTTAAGCGCAAAAGTCGCGCCACATGAATCAGGAGTATTTGCATGACCAGTTCCACCCCTCGCCATTGCCGTCTGTTGATCCTGGGATCAGGCCCAGCCGGCTACGCAGCGGCGGTATACGCCGCACGCGCCAATCTGAACCCGGTGTTGATCACCGGCATGGAGATGGGTGGCCAGCTCACCACCACAACGGAGGTCGAAAACTGGCCGGGCGACGCCGGCGATCTGACCGGACCGGAATTGATGGAGCGGATGAAAGCGCATGCTGAAAAATTCGAGACCGAGATCATCTTCGACCATATCCAATCGACCGACCTGAAACACCGACCATTCACCCTGCATGGTGATTCGGGCAGCTACACCTGTGATGCGCTCATCATCGCCACCGGTGCCAGCGCGCGCTATCTGGGCCTGGACTCGGAAGAAAAATTCAAAGGCAAGGGTGTTTCAGCCTGTGCCACCTGTGATGGTTTTTTCTACAAGAACCAGGTGATCGCCGTGGTTGGCGGTGGTAATACTGCGGTTGAAGAGGCCCTGTACCTGACCAATATCGCGGCCAAAGTGCATGTCGTGCATCGCCGGGAGAAATTCAAGGCGGAAAACATTCTGATCGACCGGCTGATGAAAAAAGTGGACGAGGGCAAGGTGGAGATTCATTGGGAATCAGCGGTCGAAGAAGTGCTCGGTGATCAGTCAGGTGTCACTGGCCTGAAGATCAAGCATGCCATGAGCGGGCACATTACCGACCTTGAGTTGACCGGTGTTTTTATTGCCATCGGCCACTCGCCAAATACACAAATTTTCCAGGGCCAACTGGATCTGGCCGGCGACTACATTCAGGTCAAAAGCGGCACCCAAGGCAATGCGACGGCAACCTCGATCCCCGGAGTCTTCGCCGCGGGCGATGTCATGGACCACGTATACCGCCAAGCCATCACCTCCGCCGGAACCGGCTGCATGGCGGCGCTGGATGCCAAAACCTACCTGGAAATCTTGGAACACAATCAATAAAGTCCCAGATTGATCAACCGTGAGTGTATGTACGAACACATAACAGGGATTTGATATGGACCCGGTGGTTGCGCTGTATACCGTTCTTTTGGCGACCGTTCTGGGGCTCAGCGGTTTTGCACGCTCGGATACGAGACGGCGCGGCCGCGGGTTGCTACTGGCGTCCGTTCTTGCCGGGTTTATCGTCGTCGCCGCCGTCAGTGCTCTGGTCACGGCGACGACCATTCCCGGCATGATTGTGACGGCGCTGGCCGTCCTGTTTTCTGCGCAGGCGGCCACCACGGCGTTCGCGCTGCTCTGGCGTGAAATCCGCACCGAAACCCGTCCACACGGCGCGGCATCGAAAGCCGACACCGAGGACGCGCCATGAATTTCGGCCTGCAAATCGATCTGATTGGCTGGTTCGCACTCGTCACGATTCTGGTCTCCCTCCATGGCCTCAGCCGAGGAAGCAGCTATCGCCTGATCGGCCCGCGCCGAGCAGTGGTGCTGCTTGCGATCACGCTGGTCGCCATGCTG
>Ga0307375_10004721_pt1 | contig 12932 bp, 11 predicted proteins | sample TR1MG_FD_202531 | JGI IMG/M metagenome (GOLD analysis project Ga0307375, IMG submission 202531) | Soil microbial communities from Risofladan, Vaasa, Finland - TR-1 | ecosystem: Environmental > Terrestrial > Soil > Coastal area > Acid sulfate soil | place: Finland: Risofladan, Vaasa | collected... | reverse complement strand
TGAGGAGCTGCCTCGCATTGTCGGGCCGGTCCGGGTTGCGGAACGTGCCGATGCGCAGGCAGGCGACCGACATGCCGTGCTTGTCGGCATACATGCGCCCGAGCGCCTCGCCGAACACTTTGGACACGCCGTAGCGCGTGTCCGGCCGCGGCTGCACTTGGTCGTCGATGAAGCGCTCGCGCCGGTGAAAACCCACCGCATGATTGGAACTGGCGAACACCACGCGCTTCACGCCCGCGCGCCGCGCCGCCTCGAACACGTTATAGCAACCGACAATGTTCGCAGGCAGGATTACTTCCCACGCATCCTCGACCGCCCTGCCGCCGAGGTGCACCACGCAGTCCACCCCCTGCATCATCGCGTCGCAGGCCGCGGCGTCGCCGATGTCAGCCTGCACCAGCTCCTCGCCCGGCGCGGCCTCGCCCAGCGGCGCGATGTCCGTCAGGCGACAGCGGTATTTGCCGCGGTAGGCCGCGCGCAGCACGCTGCCGATGGCGCCCGCGGCACCAGTGATCAATATGCGTTTCACGCCGAGTGCCCTTTCCGATGCAAGATTTTACGCCCCGCCTACGCCGGCGTCGCCATTCTTTACGCTTTTTTTACGCGGCGCTGCCTATAGTTCTATCCGGATTTTGCGTGGCTGCGGCGCGCGGTTTGCTTGATCAAACTCAGCATAGCGCAGCCGCTTCAGCATAGATTGGACAAATTGCAATTGTGCGCAGGGAGTGAATATGGACGATCTCTTATATCTCGGACTGACGCTGACCTTGTTCGCGCTGAGCGTGGCGCTGGTGTACGCCTTGGAAAAGCTGAGGAGGCCGCAATGAACTGGGTCTACGTGCTGAGCGGGGTGCTTGCCGTCGCGATTTTCGTCTATCTGATCATTGCTCTGCTGTTTCCGGAGAGATTCTGATGAGCGCCAACGGCTATCTGCAACTGGGCTTTTACCTCGTCGTCCTGCTCGCGCTGGCAAAGCCGCTGGGGGTGTACATGGCGAACGTCTACGAGGGCAAGCCCACCCTGCTGAACCGTATCGGCGCGCCCTTCGAGCGCCTGATTTATCGCCTATGCGGCGTCGATGCGTCGAAGGAAACGGGGTGGGTTCAATATGCGGTAGCGCTGCTGCTGTTCAATTTGCTTGGCGTGCTTGCGGTCTATGGATTGCAGCGCCTGCAGGCGAGCCTGCCGCTCAATCCCGCCAACATGACCGCGGTGTCGCCGGATTCGTCGTTCAACACTGCGATCAGCTTCACCAGCAACACCAACTGGCAGGGCTATGGCGGCGAGAGCACCATGAGCTATCTCACCCAGATGCTCGCACTCGCGGTGCAAAACTTCCTCTCCGCGGCCACGGGCATGGCGGTGGTGATCGCGCTGATTCGCGGCTTCGCGCGCCAGAGCATGCAGACGATAGGCAACTTCTGGGTGGACCTGACGCGCACCACGCTGTACATCTTGTTGCCGCTGGCGCTGGTGTTCGCTCTGGTGCTGGTGAGCCAGGGGGTGGTGCAGACCTTTTCGGGCTATAAGACGGTACCCTTAGTTGAATCAGTCGAATACGACACGCCCAAGCTCGACGCTGCCGGCCAGCCGCAGAAGGACGACAAGGGCAACCCGGTGACGGAAAAAGCGACGCAGAAGGAACAGGTGATCGCCGTCGGCCCGGCCGCTTCGCAGATCGCGATCAAGCAGCTCGGCACCAACGGCGGCGGCTTCTTCAACGTAAACTCGTCGCACCCGTTCGAAAATCCGACGCCGCTTTCCAACTTTCTCGAGCTGCTCGCGATCCTGCTGATCCCGGCGGCGCTGTGCTACACCTTCGGGCGCATGGTGGGCGACACGCGCCAGGGCTGGGCCCTGCTCGGGGCGATGACCCTCGTATTTGTCGTGCTGCTCGCCGTCTGCGTAAGCGCCGAACAGGCCGGCAACCCGTCGCTCGCGAAACTGGGGGTGGACCAGACCGCGTCGGCAAGCCAGGCCGGCGGCAACATGGAAGGCAAGGAGACGCGCTTCGGCATCGTCAATTCCGCCTTATGGGCCACTGCGACCACCGCGGCATCGAACGGTTCAGTCGATTCCATGCACGATTCGTTCACGCCGATCGGCGGCCTCGTTCCGATGGCGCTGATACAGCTGGGCGAAGTCATTTTCGGCGGCGTCGGCTCGGGGCTCTACGGCATGCTGCTGTTCGTCGTAATCGCCGTGTTCGTGGCCGGCCTGATGATAGGCCGCACACCGGAGTATCTGGGCAAGAAAATCGAGGCGTTCGACGTCAAAATGGCATGCATCGGCGTGCTCGTGCCAATCTTTACCTGTTTGTTGGGCACGGCCATCGCCGTTTCCGTGGACGCGGGCAAAGCCGGCGTCGCCAATCCCGGCGCGCACGGCTTCTCCGAAATTCTGTACGCGTTCTCCTCGGCCAGCGGCAACAACGGCAGCGCCTTCGCCGGACTGTCGGCGAACACGCCGTTCTACAACACCGCCTTGGGAATCGTGATGCTTTTCGGCCGCTACTGGATCATCATTCCGGTGCTCGCGCTCGCCGGATCGGTAGTAACCAAGAAGCGCATACCGACCGGCGCGGGCACGCTGCCTACGCATACGCCGCTGTTCATATTCTTCCTCGTCGGGGTGGTGATTGTCATCGGCGCGCTGTCGTTTTTCCCCGCGCTCGCCCTCGGCCCCATCGTCGAGCACCTCATGCTCTACGGCATCAAGTAGTGCCGCCCGATAGTTTGCGGATTTCAGGAGTCAGTTCATGACAACTCATGCCCGTTCCCCGAACCCCACAGCTGCCAGGGGCCTCGTTACGCCGAGCATCCTGCGCCAAGCACTGGTCGAGTCGTGCGTGAAACTGCTGCCACAGCGCCAGTGGAGAAATCCGGTGATGTTCGTGGTGTACCTCGGCAGCATGCTCACCACCGTTCTTTATGTCCAGGCGCTGGCGGGCCACGGGGAAGCACCGGCCGGCTTCATCCTGGCGGTGACGGTCTGGCTGTGGTTCACCGTGCTGTTCGCCAATTTCGCCGAAGCCGTGGCCGAAGGGCGCAGCAAGGCGCAGGCGGCGGCGCTCAAGAGCGCCAAGCGCGACATCATGGCGAAAAAGCTCGACGCGCCGCGCAAAAGCGCAAAATGGACATCCGTCGCATCCACCGCACTGCGCAAGGGCGACGTGTTCCTGGTCGAGGCGGGCGACTTCATCCCCGCCGACGGCGAGGTCATAGAAGGCGTGGCGTCGGTGGACGAATCCGCCATTACCGGCGAATCGGCGCCGGTGATCCGCGAATCCGGCGGCGATTTCTCCTCGGTAACCGGAGGCACACGCCTGCGTTCGGACTGGCTGGTGGTGCGGGTGACGGTCAACCAGGGCGAGGCTTTTCTCGACCGCATGATCGCCATGGTGGAAGGCGCGCGCCGGCAGAAGACCCCGAACGAAATCGCGCTGACGATCCTGCTGGTGAAAATGACGCTGGTATTCCTGCTCGCCACGGTAACGCTCTTGCCGTTCTCGATCTACGGCGTCGAACTCGCCAAGGCGGGCAGTCCAGTCACCATCACCGTGCTGGTGGCGCTGCTGGTATGCCTGATTCCGACCACGATCGGCGGATTGCTCTCCGCGATCGGCATGGCCGGCATCGGCCGCATGCTGCGCGCCAACGTCATCGCCACTTCGGGCCGCGCGGTCGAGGCAGCCGGCGATGTCGACGTCCTGCTGCTCGACAAGACCGGAACCATCACCCTGGGCAATCGCCAGGCGTCCGCGTTCCTGCACGCGGGCGGCGTCACCGAGCACGACCTGGCGGACGCGGCCCAGCTCGCCTCGCTCGCCGACGAGACACCCGAAGGCCGCAGCATCATGGTGCTGGCGAAAGAAAAATTCAAGCTGCGCGAGCGCGACGTAGCCGGGCTCGGCGCCACGTTCGTGCCGTTCTCGGCGCACACGCGCATGAGCGGCGCCGACATTGGCGCGCGCCAGATACGCAAGGGCTCGGCCGACGCGATCCGCGACTGGGTGGAGTCGCAGGGCAGTCGCTTTCCCAGCGAGGTGCTGGTCATCATCGACAACGTCGCGCGCCGCGGCAGCACGCCGCTGGTGGTGGCGGAGGCCAACGCCCAGCACGTGCGGGTTCTCGGCGTGATCGAACTCAAGGACATCGTCAAGGGCGGCATCAAGGAGCGCTTCGCCGAGCTGCGCCGCATGGGCATACGCACGGTGATGATCACCGGCGACAACAAGCTGACCGCCGCGGCCATCGCCGCGGAGGCTGGCGTCGACGACTTTCTCGCCGAAGCCACCCCCGAGGCCAAGCTGAAGCTGATCCGCGAAACGCAGGCGCAGGGGCGCTTGGTGGCGATGACCGGCGACGGCACCAACGACGCGCCCGCGCTGGCGCAGGCCGACGTGGCGGTGGCGATGAACACCGGCACCCAGGCGGCGAAGGAAGCCGGCAACATGGTCGACCTGGACTCCAATCCTACGAAGCTGATCGAAATCGTCGAAATCGGCAAACAGCTGCTGATCACGCGCGGTTCGCTCACCACGTTCTCCATCGCCAACGACGTGGCCAAGTACTTCGCCATCATTCCGGCGGCGTTCGCGACCACCTATCCGCAGTTGAACGCGCTCAACGTCATGGGCCTTGCCAGCCCCGCGAGCGCCGTTCTGTCGGCGGTCATTTTCAATGCGCTCATCATCGTCGCGCTAATCCCGATCGCCCTCAAAGGCGTGCGCTATCGCGCCGTAGGCGCGGCGGTGCTGCTGCGCGACAACGTGCTGATCTTCGGCGTCGGCGGCGTGATCGCGCCCTTCCTCGGCATCAAGCTGATCGACATGCTGATTGCCGGACTCGGTCTTGCTTAAATTGACGCTTCGAGGAGATGATCATGTTTCGAGAACTTAGAGCCGCCGCGGTAATGCTCCTGGTGTTGACCATCATCACCGGCATCGCCTACCCGCTGGTCGTCACCGGGATCGCCCAGGTCGCGTTTCCCGCAAAGGCCAACGGCAGCCTGATCGACGCCGGCGGCAAGCCCGCACAGGACGGCACCGGCGCCTCGGTGGACGGCGCCAGCGGACTAAAGGACGGCGCCAGCGCCGTGGGCTCGGAACTGATCGGCCAGCCGTTCTCGGACCCGAAGTATTTCTGGAGCCGCCCGTCGGCCACCTCACCCTATCCGTACAACGCGAGCGCCTCCAGCGGCTCCAACCTGGGCCCGCTGAATCCCGCGCTCACCGATGCTGTCACGGCGCGCATCAAGGCGCTGCGGGACGCCGATCCGGGCAACACCGCCGCGGTGCCCGTGGACCTGGTCACCGCCTCGGCCAGCGGCCTCGATCCGGACATCAGCCCCGCCGCCGCCGAATTCCAGGTGGCGCGCGTGGCCAGGGCGCGCGGCCTCGATCCGCAAAAGGTGCGCGCCCTGGTTGCGCAAGCCACGCAAGCACGCCAGTTCGGCTTTCTGGGAGAGCCGCGCGTCAATGTGCTGCGCCTCAATCTGGCGCTGGACGAATTGCGCTGAGGGACTGGTCCAGGCGGCCTCATGTCGGCGCACGAATTCGCGAACTGGAGCACATCGTGCCGAATGGGCTAAAGTAGCCGCATGACCATGGCCAAGGGACCGACGCATGTCCTCCGCCCAGCCTGAGAATCGCCCGGATCCCGACGCGCTGCTCGCGCGGCTGCAGCAGGAAGAGGCGCGGCAGCGGCGCGGCAAACTGAAGGTTTTTTTCGGAGCCAGCGCCGGCGTGGGCAAGACCTACGCCATGCTCGAGGCCGCGCGCAAACGCAAAGCCGAGGGTGCAGACGTGGTGGCCGGCTACGTCGAACCGCACGGCCGCGACGAGACCGAGCGGCTGCTCGAAGGCTTGCAACAACTGCCGTTTCGCGTCGCCGTGCACCGCGGCACCACCTTCCACGAGTTCGATCTCGACGCGGCGCTCGCGCGCAGGCCCGCGCTTATCCTGGTCGACGAGCTCGCCCACACCAATGTGGCCGGTTCGCGCCATGCCAAGCGCTGGCAGGACGTGGAAGAGCTACTCGCCGCCGGCATCGACGTCTACACCACGGTCAACGTCCAGCACATCGAAAGCCTCAACGACGTCGTCGCCCAGATCACCGGCACCCGCATGCAGGAAACCGTGCCGGACAAGGTGTTCGATGAGGCCGACGAGATAGCGCTCATCGACATCACGCCCGACGAGCTGCTGCAGCGGCTGAAGGAAGGCAAGGTCTATCTGCCGGAGCGGGCGCAGCATGCGCTGGAGAATTTTTTCCGCAAGGGCAACCTGATCGCCCTGCGCGAGCTCGCCATGCGCGCGGCCGCGGACCGCGTGGATGCGGAAATGCGCGAGTACCGCGACGAACATGCGATTTACGACACCTGGGCGGCGGGCGAATGCCTGATGGTGTGCGTCGGACCCGATGCGCAGGCGGAGAAGCTGGTGCGCGCCGGCAAACGCATCGCCACCGCCCTGCATGCGCGCTGGCTGGTGGTCTACGTCGAAACGCCGGAGCTGCTGCGCCTGCCCGAAGCCGAGCGCAACCGGCGCATCGACCTGCTGCGGCTGGCCGAATCGCTCGGCGCCGAGAGCGTAACGCTGGACGGCCCGACCGCCGCCCAGGCGCTGCTCGATTACGCCAAAACCCGCAACGTCAACCGCATCCTGGTGGGCAAACCGAACCGGCGCGGTGCCAGGCGCTGGCTGCGTCCCTCGACCACCAGCCTGCTCGTCACGCATGCCCGCGACATGGACGTCTACGTTGTAAGCGGGGAGGAAGCCGCCCGGGCACGTCTCAGCCCGGTGCTCGCGCGCAGCAGCGCGTATCTGGGTCTGACACCTGCGGGATCGGGCAAGACGCGCGCGCGCGGCTACGCTTGGGCACTAGCCGCCAGCACCATCTGCACCGCGATCTGCTGGGTGCTCAGGGCGCACTTCGATCTGCCCAATCTGATCATGCTCTACCTGCTCGGCGCATCGTTGATCGCCGCGCGCTTCGGCCGCGGGCCGGCAGTCGTGTCCGCAGTGCTCAATGTCGCGGCGTTCGACTTCTTTTTCGTGCCGCCGTTTTTTACCTTTGCCGTTGCCGACACGCAATATTTGGTGACGTTCTCAGTCATGCTCGCGGTGACGCTGATCATCGGCAATCTCACCGCCAGCGTGCGCCTGCAGGCGCGGGTCGCCGGCCATCGCGAGCGGCGTACGGCTTCGCTCTATGCGATGAGCCGCGAACTGGCCGGCGCGCGCGGCGCCGAAAACCTGGCCAAGATTGCGGTACGCCACACGAGCGAGGTATTCGACGGCCAGGTCGTGGTGCTGCTGCCCGACGCGGCCGGCCGCATCGCCCATCCGCGCGGGGCGAGCCTGCCGGGCTCGCTGCGCGGCGCCGATCTCAGCGTGGCGCAATGGGTGTTCGACCATGCACAGAACGCGGGTCTCGGTACCGACACCCTGCCCGGCAGCGACGCCATCTATTTGCCGCTGAAGAGCGCTGCGCCCGCGCCGGCCGAAACCGGCGCGAAAAAATCGGCCACCGCCCCGCCGGCGCTCGGCGTGCTGGCGCTGCTTCCCGCGAACCCGCGCCGGGTGCTTCTGCCCGAACAACTGCATCTGCTCGAAACCTTTGCCGGCCAGATCGCGCTGGCGCTAGAGCGCGTGCACCTCGCCGAACAGGCGCACCAGGCCGCCATCCACGCTGAAAACGAGCGCATGCGCAATTCACTGCTGTCGGCGATTTCACACGATCTGCGCACCCCGCTCGCGGTCATCGCCGGATCGGCGAGTACCCTGCTCGAAGGCGCAGCGGCGCTGCCCGAGTCCAAGCGCAAGGAGATGGCGCAGGCGATCTACGATCAGGCGAGGCAGATGACGCAGCAGGTGAACAACATTCTCGACATGACGCGCTTCCAAATCGGCGCGCCGCAGCTGAACCGGCAATGGCAGCCGCTGGAGGAAATCGTCGGCGCGGTGCTGAACCGGATGCAGGCCGGCCTGCAGGGACGCAAGGTGGCGCTGGACCTGCCGGAGGATCTGCCGCTGGTGTTGGTCGATGGCGCGCTGATCGCGCAGGTGTTGTCCAACTTGCTCGAAAACGCGGTCAAATACACCCCGTCCGGATCGCCGATCGAGATCGATGCCTGGGCCGCCGGCGACGAGATCACGGTAAGCGTGGTGGATCGAGGCCCCGGCATCAAGCCGGGCGACGAGGAACGCGTATTCGAAAAATTCCACCGCGGCGAGCCGGAGGGCGCAGTCGGCGGCGCCGGCCTGGGCCTGACCATCTGCCGCGCGATCGTCGAAGCGCACGGCGGCCGCATCTGGGCGGAAAACCGCTTCGTCGGCGGGACGATGTTCTGCTTTACGCTGCCGCTGGGCGGCACCCCCCCGACGATCGAAGGCGAGACGGACTCGGAATGACCGCACATCTGATCTTGATCGTAGAGGACGAGCCGCAGATCCGGCATTTCCTGCGCACCACTCTGACGGCAGAAGGTTACCGCGTGATCGAGGCGGAGAACGGCGAGCACGGCGTGCGCGAGGCCGCCACGCACAAGCCCGACCTGGTGATGGTCGACCTCGGCCTGCCCGACCTCGATGGCGTCGAGGTCGTGAAACAAATACGCGCGTGGTCGACGCTGCCTATCCTGATCCTTTCGGCACGCAGTGCGGAGGCCGATAAGGTCGCCGCGCTCGACGCCGGCGCGGACGACTACGTCACCAAGCCTTTCGGAGTCGGCGAACTCACGGCGCGCATACGGGTCGCGCTGCGCCACGCCGCGCGCGGCACCCAGGAGGGGCCCGCCGGAACACTGCGGCTTGGCAACATCGAGGTCGACTTCCAGCGTCGCCTGGTCCGTGCGGATGGAAAGGACATTCACCTGACGCCGATCGAATTCCGCCTGCTGGGATGCCTGGCCAGACATGGCGGCATGGTACTGACGCACAGGCACCTGCTACGCGAGGTATGGGGCCCCTCCTACGTCGACCAATCGCATTACCTGCGCATCTACATGAAGCAATTGCGGCACAAGCTCGAGCCGGATCCGGCGCGCCCGCGCTTCCTGCTTACCGAGACCGGAGTGGGCTATCGGCTCGCCGGCGAAACGGAGCCCAGCGCGAAATAAATTTGCTGTGGGTCCGCTCCCTGGGTATAAGGTCGAAACACTTTCTGCCGAGCACAGCGCATGAGCCTCCGTTACGACCTCCTTATCCGCAATGCCATCGTCATAGACGGCACACGCAAGCCGCGCTTCGCCGCCGACATCGGCGTGCGCGGCGGGCGCATCGCCGATGTCGGCGCGCTGGCACAGGCGCACGCCGAAACCGAAATCGATGCCCAGGGCAAGATCGCGGCGCCCGGTTTCATCGACGCGCATACGCACGACGACCGCCTGCTTTCGTCCGATCCGGCGATGACGCCCAAGGTGAGCCAGGGCGTAACCAGCGTCGTCACCGGCAACTGCGGCATCAGCCTCGCGCCCCTGGTCGATGCCTCGCCGCCGCCACCGCTCGATCTGATCGACGACGGCGGCGCTTTCCGCTTCGCGGACTTCAGTTCCTTCCTCGAGGAACTGGAGAGCCGGCCCGCGGCGACCAATGCCGCCTGCCTCGTCGGCCACAGTACCCTGCGCGTCGCCACGATGAGCCGGCTAGACCGCGCCGCCACGCCGGCCGAAACCGCTCGCATGCGCTCACTCGCGCGCGAAGCGCTCGCCGCAGGCGCGGTCGGCCTCTCGACCGGCACCTACTATCCGCCGGCAGCCCATGCGACGACCGAAGAGATCATCGCCGTGGCGCAGCCGCTCAGGGAATACGGCGGGCGCTATGTCACGCATATGCGGGATGAGGATGACCGCATCGTCGAAGCGATGGAGGAAACGTTTCGTATCGGACGCGAGGTCGGCGTGCCGGTGATCATTTCGCACCACAAAGTCATGGGACCGCGCAATCGCGGACGCTCGGTGGAGACCCTGGCACTGTTGCGCAAAGCCGGTGAACGCCAGAGCGTATGCCTCGATTGCTATCCCTATAACGCCTCCTCCACCATCCTGCGGGCGGACCGTAGCGGCCTCTCCAGCCGCATCCTCATCACCTGGTCCAAGCCGCATCCGGAATTTGCTGGCATGGAACTGGCGCAGGCGGCCGCGCAGCTCGGCCTGACGCAGGAACAGGCCGTGGCGCGCTTGAGTCCCGCCGGCGCGATCTACTTCTCCATGGACGAAGCCGACGTGCAGCGCATCCTGCAGTTCGATGAAACCATGGTCGGCTCCGACGGCCTGCCGCACGATGCCAAGCCGCATCCGCGGCTATGGGGTACGTTCGCGCGCGTGCTCGGCCATTATTGCCGCGACCTCGGGCTGTTTCCGCTGGAGACCGCGATCCACAAGATGACCGGGCTCACCGCGCGCAACTTCGGACTGAAGGAGCGCGGCCTGCTGCAGCCCGGCTACTGGGCCGACATCACCATTTTCGATGCGGGGGAGATCGGCGACGCGGCGAGCTTCGAAGCGCCGGCGCAGGCGGCGCGCGGCATCGACAGCGTGATCGTCAACGGTATGCCGGTGTGGCGCGAGGGGCGCAGCACCGGCGAGCGCCCGGGGCGGGTACTGCGCGCGGGCGCGGCATAAGGGGTCATCGCCGGCCGGATGCAAGGACGGTCCGCATGACCATCCGCATCACGACTGCGACCGCAAGGCCGAGAATGGCGCCGCCAAGGACGTCCGCCGGGAAGTGCGCCCCGACGACGATGCGCGACAACATCACGACCGCCGCAAAAATCCACAATCCCCACCTGATCGGCTTCGGAGCGCCGGGGCTCAGCGCGACACATAGCAAGACGACGAAGGCGGCATGCCCGGACGGAAAAGAGGCGCCGTGCGCGGCGTGCCCGACGACGGTCACCATATCCGTTCCCAAGGCGACGGAGGGACGGGGAAAATCGGCGACCGATTTCAGCCATGGCACGAGGAAGCCCGTCGCCACGTATCCTGCCGCAAAAGCCGTGACATTCAACTGCGGCATCATCGCGGGACGCAGCCAGGCGAGCAGCAGCGCCATTGCGATCCAATAAGGGAACGTGGCCGCGCTTCCCGCGTTCGTCGCGGCCAACATGATCGCGTCCCACCACTGCGCGTGCAAACCGTTGATCCGGAGAAAGATCGCCTGGTTAAGGCCCCACCAACTGTAAAGCGGCATTTGCGGCGTGATCATGCCCGCGGCCCCGGCCGGCCTAATGCGCGAGCAGCGCAATTATCCAGAAGCCCAGTCCGCCGGCGGCAGACAAGCCCGCCACGGCGAATAGCCAGACCCGCCCGGTCAGTATGGTCACGGACGCGACGCTGATCGCTATTTGCAGCAGCGTCAAGGCGAAGCCGTAGTTCAGGCGCGGCTTCCTCAGCGCGGCGCTTTTCCTGTCCGCAACCCGGACCTGAGCTTCGAACTCGTTCGCTTTCGCCTGAATCTCGTCTTTCTGTTTGGTGTACTTGGCGAGCTTTTCATCGTAGCCGGTGTGCTTCGCCTCCGGCGTCAGCGCTTTGGCGAGTTCCATCAGATGCCCCTTGGTGCTGACCTGCTGGTAGTAGGCCCACTGGTTGGATGCCTCTGCCTTTTTCAGTACGGCTTCGTTCTTGAGAAGGATGGCTTCATTGGCCGTTTCGCTCGCTTCGTGACCGACGATTGCGCCAAAAGTAGCCATAATCGCGGTAAAGATTGCGACCCATTGCGCGAGTCCGCGCTCCGGGCCGTGCGGGTGATGCGGCACGTGAACTTCGTGGCTGCTCATTGCATTCTTCTCCTGCTGATCTTCGTAACACCCATAAGCGCTCGAACCGTTATCTCTGCGCTCCCATCCGGGCAAAGCGAAAGCTCCACGCTTGGAGCCCGTTTCGAGTTTCCCACATTAACCCGAATTTGGCGCAGCCGGCAGCGCGGTATTGACGAGCGATGACTGTTACTGCGTCGCGGGCCGGATTGCGCCGCATCGGTTTCAGCGCCGCCTAAACTCTACTCGGCGATGGGGGTTCCGACGCAAATCCTCACTTGTGCCCATCAGGCCCGAAGGCGCCGTAAACGTACCTGGGATCGGGGCCGTTCTCCAGCTTGCGCACGATCCCCGCTTTGTCGAAATATATCGACATCAGCGAATACCACACGTCGTTCTCTTTGAAAGGATAAGACCAGACTTCCAATCGGGACAGCGAGTAGAAGCGCTTATAGCTCGGTGCGCCGACCGTTCTCAGAACCGTTTCCTTGTCGGCTTGGCCGACCCTGATCGTGGCAAAGGCTTGCAAGGTCAAGACCTGTTTATAGGAAACAAGCTTGCCGTCGGGTCCGATCCGAGCCATGTCGGTGGTCTCTCCCATCGGGCCATGCATGTACTCGAGCAAACGGCTCGCCCCATCCGGATACACGTGAGTCGGCTGGCCCAGGCGCGCGATGACTTGCGCTTCGGTCTGCCCGGGGCGCACCGGGACGGCCAACAATGTCGCGCAGGAACTCAAGGCTGCGAGAAGCAAAGCCACCACCACGATATGCAATGCGCGCTTCATAGCACCACCTCTAGGCAAGGAGACTTTCCGAACGCTTTAGACGCGCCGCCAGTCGCTCCGGTTCGAATAAGAGTTTCCTTCGGTCCCGCAAGCACATCATGAGGATAGCAGCCGTCTGCGGGATCATATTGACCAAGGTCACGCGGGTTCGACGTCTCCCGGGAACTCAATGCCGGCAGACTCAGCTTGCGCAATTGGCGGCGGGTTCAGGTGGTGGCTGCCGAGCCACGAATCCGCGCGCCGTTTTTTTCACAGGACGGCTACCTCGCGCCGCGTTCCTGATAAAGTAAGCTTTATCGGCAGGCCGCTACTGCGGCAGCGCAAGCCGAAAGCGATTAGCGGAGGCATACATACCGCCATGGCGGAAAACGAGCCTGACAACGAAC
>Ga0307375_10004719_pt1 | contig 12933 bp, 12 predicted proteins | sample TR1MG_FD_202531 | JGI IMG/M metagenome (GOLD analysis project Ga0307375, IMG submission 202531) | Soil microbial communities from Risofladan, Vaasa, Finland - TR-1 | ecosystem: Environmental > Terrestrial > Soil > Coastal area > Acid sulfate soil | place: Finland: Risofladan, Vaasa | collected... | reverse complement strand
GCGCCAGCACGGACCCGGCGAAGAGCGGCGGGACCCACTCCCCGAGGCAGGCCGGGAAGTCGGGGCAGGCCAGCCCCGCGTCGAGGTGGCGGACGAAGGCCCCGAGGGAGGACTGCGAATAGACCAGTGCGACGACGGAGAGAAAGAGGGCCGCCGGTCCGCGGAAGGCGAAGACGGGTCGTTCACGCTCCCCGTCGAACGTCATCATGTAGAAGGCGAGGAGGAAGACGAGGAGCCCGGCCATGAAGTGGACCGTGGTCAGCCGGACCGGCGTTTCGAGGAGGACCACGGCCCCGCCCATTCCGATCTCCGCGAGGAGGAGCGCGATCGCGAGGACCGGGACCGTCCGTGCCGGTCCCCGGTACGTCCGGAACCGGCGGGCCGCCAGGGCGAACAGGGAGACAGACGCCACGGCCGCGATGACGCGGTGTCCGAACTCCATGTAGATGTCCCAGCGGAACGGGGGGAGGATCTTCCCGTGGCACAACGGCCAGTCGGGACACGCCAGTCCCGCCTTGAGCCCGGCGACCAGATTTCCCCACACCAGCAGAAGGAACAGCAGCCCAACGGTCACCCTGCCCAGCATCGTCGTTCCTCCTCCGGAATGCGGATACGGGGATTATCCCCATCGCGGGGGATCAGCGCAACATCGTGTCGGTGAGCGTGCCGATGAGGATGAGGGAGAGGAAGACGATCGGGAACAGGGCGAACCCCCACACCAGCCGGCTCTCGCCCTTGAGATGCATGAAGAAGAGGGCCACGAGGGACGCCTTCGCGGAGGCGATCAGCAGCGCGACGACCACGTTCCAGAGCCCGAGGTCGACGTAGGAGACGAGGACGGTGACGACCGTTAGCAGCAGCAGCGCGACGAACACCGCGATGCCGGTACGGCGGGTATTTCCGGTTCCGTGGGCCATGCTTCCCCTCACCCGATCAGGTAGAGCAGCGGGAACAGGTAGATCCACACCAGGTCGACGAAGTGCCAGTACAGCCCCGACATCTCCGCCGGCGTGGAATAGCTCGCCGAGAGCCGGCCGCGCCGCGACAGGACGACGACGTACGACAGCAGCCCCATCCCGAGGAGCACGTGGATCCCGTGCAGCCCGGTCATCATGAAGTAGAGCGAGAAGAAGAGGTTGGTGCCCGGGTACAGCCCGTGGTGGAACTTCGCGGCGTACTCGGTGTACTTGACAAGGAGGAAGACGGCCGCCAGGAGGATCGTCGCGCCGAAGTACGCCTCGAGCAGCCGCGCCTTCCCCCGCTTGATCGCGTCCACCCCGAGAACGACCGTGAAACTGCTGGTGATGAGGACGACCGTGTTCACCGCGCCGAGGACCCGGTCGAGCTTCGCGTGCTCCACGCGGAACATCTCCGGGTACTTCATCCGGAAGACGGTGTAGGCCGTGAAGAGCGCGCCGAACAGGAGGACCTCGGTGGCGAGAAAGGTCCAGACGCCGAGCTTGGCCGCCTCGAAGGCGACGGCCGGATCCGCGTGCTCGTCCGGTTGCCCGCTCATCGCCACCTCAAGCCTTCGTCGTTCCGTAGCCGTACGGCCATTCCGTCACCACCGGGATCTCGTGGAAATTCTCCGTGTCGGGGGGAGACGCGGCCTTCCATTCGAGACTCAGCGCGCGCCACGGGTTGGCGGGGGCCGGGGTCCCTTTCCGAAGCCCCTGGAGGAAGTTCCAGCACATCAGGAGGATCCCGACCGCCAGGACCGCGGAACCGATCGTGGAGATCACGTTCTCCAGCTGGAACTTCGGCAGGTATTCCGCGTAGCGGCGCGGCATCCCGCGGACCCCGACGATGAACATCGTGAAGAAGGTGACGTTGAACCCTACGAAGATCAGGGCCCACGCGGCGCGGGCGACCTTCTCGTTCAGCATCTTCCCCGTCATCTTCGGGAACCAGTAGTGGAGCCCCGCGAAGAACCCCATCACCGTGCCGCCCATCATCGTGTAATGGAAGTGGGCCACGACGAAGTAGGTGTCGTGGAGTTGCACGTTGGTGGCCAGGGCTCCGAGAAACGGCCCGGTGAGCCCGCCGACGATGAACAGGAAGATGAAGGTCAGGGCGTAGAGCATCGGCGCCTCGAAGGTGATCGACCCCCGGTAGAGCGTGGCGGTCCAGTTGAAGACCTTCACCGCCGTGGGGACGGCGACGAAGAAGGTCATGAGCGAGAAGATCGTGTTCGCCAGCGGGGACATGCCGGAAGTGAACATGTGGTGTCCCCACACGAGGAACCCGCCCAATGCGATCGCCATCGACGAGTAGGCGATCGCCTTGTACCCGAAGATCGGCTTGCGGGAAAAGACCGGGATCACCTCGGAAACGATCCCCATCGCCGGGAGGATCATCACGTACACCACGGGGTGCGAGTAGAACCAGAAGAAGTGCTGGAACAGGACCGGGTCGCCCCCCTTGGCCGGGTCGAAGAACCCCACCCCGAAGATGCGTTCGGCGGCCAGCAGCAGGAACGTCACCCCGACCACCGGAGTGGCGATCACCTGGATGATGCTCGTGGAGTACATCCCCCAGATGAAGAGCGGGAGCCGGTGCCACGTCATCCCCGGGGCGCGCAATTTGTGGATCGTGACGATGAAGTTGAGCCCCGTGAGGATCGACGACATGCCGATGAGGAAGATCCCGAGGGAGAGAGTCGTCACCGCGGCGGCGGACTTCGCCGAGTACGGGGTGTAGAAGGTCCACCCCGTGTCCATCGGGGCCACCAGCGACCCGATGATCACGAGAAATCCGGCGGCGAAGACCCAGTAGCTCGCGAGGTTCAGCCGCGGGAAGGCGACGTCCCGGGCCCCGATGTGGAGAGGGATGAAGAAGTTTCCCAGCCCCGAGGGGATCGCCGGGATGATGAAGAGGAAGATCATCATCGACCCGTGGAGGGTGAAGAAGACGTTGTAGGCGTGGTTGCCGAAATATCTCGCCTGGGGAGAGAGCAGTTCCACCCGCAGCAACAGGGCGAAGACGCCGCCGACCAGGAAGAAGAAGATCGTCGTCCAGAGGTACATCGCGCCGATCCGCTTGTGGTCGAGGGTGAACGCCCAGGACCGCCACCCGCGCTCCGCCAGGTATCCCCTGCCGTTCCCTTCCGTCTCCGGTTGTCCGTTGCCTGTCATCTTCCCCACCGCCTCACTTCAACGTCTTCATGTACTCGACGACCGCCTTGACGTCCTCCGGGGGTATCGAGGCCTTGAAGGTCGGCATCACGTTCGGGTACCCCTTCACGACCTTCGCACCCGGGTCGACGATCGACTCCCGCAGGTACTCCTCGTCCCCCGTTACGATCGTTCCCCCCTCGAGGGGGACCTTCGAACCGAACAACCCGCGGAGATTCGGGCCGATCTTCTCCTTCCCGTCGACCGCGTGGCAATTGAGACAGCCGGCGCTCTTCAGGATCCGCTCGCCGCGGACGGCAAGGGGTTCGCTCTCCCCGCCCACCCGTCCGCCGTGTTCCACCCACTCCGCGTATTCGCCCTGAGGCATCACGACCAGTTGAGCCAGCATATTCGAGTGGCCGGTCCCGCAGTAGACCGTGCAGAAGATTTGATAGCTTCCCGGCCGGTCCGGTTGCACCCAGAGGGTGGTCACCCTGCCGGGGATCATGTCCATCTTCACCCGGAAATCCGGCAGGTAGAACCCGTGGAGGACGTCGGACGCGGAGAGGATGAACTTCACCGGCTTCCCCGCCGGAACGCGGATCTCGTTGATCGCCGTCCGCCCGTCCGGGTACTTGACCTCGAACATCCACTGCCGCGCGTTGACATGCACCTCCGTCGCCCCGGCGACGGGAATCCGCTGGTCGGTGTAGACGCGCCAGCCGTAGTAGAAGATGACCACGACGACGATGGAAGGGATCAGGATCCAGAGAAACTCGAGCACGGGGCTGCCGGTGATGGCGGGCGTTTCGTTGTCCCGGTCCGGGAGGCGACGCCGGTACTTCACGGCGAAATAGATCAGCAACCCCTGGGTGAGGAAGAAGAAGAACCCGCCGATGACGGCGATCATGATGAAGAGCGCGTCGACCCGGCCCGCCTGGGTGGAGGCCGCGCCGAACGCGAGAACGTTGTCCATCACTCCCCTTTCCCCGGGGGTTTCGCCGTTCTCCCGTACCTCCTCCACAGGACGACCAGAACCCCCGCGAGCAGGACCAGGGTGACGGCACCCACCGCCTTCATGATGTTGCGGGCGTACAGCATGTACTTCTTCCCGACCGGATCGTACCTGAAGCAGTACATTAGAAGCGCGTTTGCCGTGGAAGATGCGCCGATCTTTCCTTCCGACGCCTCGATCAGTGCGAGTTTCAGGTCCCGGGGGTCGATCTCGACACCGTACAGATACCGTGAGACCGTGCCGCCGGGGGAAAGGACGATCGTCACGGCGGGGTGGGCGAACTCCCGGCCGACTTTCACGTAGCGGTACCCGACGCTTTCCGCAAGCCGCCGGATCGATTCGGGGCTCCCGTACAGGAACGGCCACCGCGCGTCCCCGTCCCGCACGCCCGGCATCAGCGCGTGCGTCTCGTTCGCCTTTGCCCGGGCGATCTCCGGGATCTCGTCCGGGTCGATGCTCACCGTGACCACCCGGTAGTCCCGCGCAAGAGAGAATCCCTTCATCTGCTCCATCGTGGCGGCGAGGCTCCGGAACGTCAGGGGGCAGAGCATCGGGCAGGTGTAGTAGTTGAGGGTGAGGAGGACCGGTCCGTCGCCGAGAAAATCCGCGAGGCGGACCGGTTTCCCGGACGCGTCGGTGAACGGAAGGTCGCGCGGAATCGCCGCGCCAAGCTTCTCGTCGACTCCGACTTCCTGCAGGATGGCGTCCTGCGGGTCGGCCGCGAGGGCGGTGGCGGGGAGCAGCAGCAGGAGAACGCAGACCAGAACGTGGCGAAGAGCAGTACGCCGCATCAGACGACCAGCGGCTGGCCGGGCGAGGGTACCTGCGGGAGCCACCCGAGCTTCTCTTTCAGCGTTCCGGCGAATTCGAGGGAGACGGACTCCTCGCCGTGGGAGACGAAGACGCTCCCCGGGGGGGCCTGGAACCGCCCCGCCCACGCGAGGAGGTCGTCCCGGTCGGCGTGCGCCGAGAGACCGCCGATCGTGTAGACGTCCGCGGCCACGGCGATCTCCTCCCCGAAGACCCGCACCCGTTTCGCGCCGTCGACGATCTTCCGCCCGAGGGTCCCCTGGGCCTGGAAGCCGACGATGATGACGCTGCTCTCCTTCCGCCACAGGTTGTGCTTCAGGTGGTGCTTGATCCTTCCCGCGGTGCACATCCCGCTCCCCGCCATCAGGATCGCCCCTCCGCGCAGGTCGTTCAACGCGCGGGACTCCTCCATGTTGCGGACCAGGACGACCTTCAGCGCGTCGGGGTGCGCCTCGCGCCACGCGAAGAGCTCCCGCGTCTCCTCGTCGAAGCACTCGGGGTGGCGCATCGTGATCCTGGTGGCCTCCGCGGCCAGCGGGGAGTCGATGTACAGCGTGATCCCCGACAGGCGCCCTTTCCGCGTCAGGTCGGTGAGGAGGTACAGGATGTCCTGCGCGCGTCCCACCGCGAACGACGGGATGACGACGTTCCCCTTCTTCCGGTAGAGCGTGTCCTCGACCGCGTGGACGAACTCCTCCACCGTCTCCTCCATCCCCTTGTGGACCCGGTTCCCGTACGTCGACTCGATGACGAGGGCGTCGGCCCGCTGGACGGGGACGGGGTCGCGAACGATCGGCAACCCCCGGTGACCGAGGTCGCCGGTGAACACCAGTTTCTTTTCCCTCCCCTCGTCCGCGACGGTCACGGTGACGATCGCCGAGCCGAGGATGTGCCCCGCGTCGAGGAAGGCGGCGGAGACCCCCGGCCCGGCGGCGATTTCTTTCCCGTAGGGAACGGGGCGCAGCACGGGGAGGACGGCCAGCGCGTCGGCCTCCGTGTACAGCGGGGGGACCTTCCTCTTCCCTCCCCGCTCCCGCTTCCGGGTTTGCCACTCCGCCTCCCTTTCCTGGATATGCCCCGAATCGGGAAGCATCACCCCGAGGAGGTCGGCGGTCGCGGAGGTGCAGTGGATGGGGCCGCGAAATCCGTCCCGCACGAGTTTCGGAAGCAGGCCGGAGTGGTCGATGTGGGCGTGGGTGGAGAGGACGAAATCGATCGACGCGGGGGGGACCGGCAGCCGGCGGGCGTTCTTCCGGTCGCTCTCGCCTCCTCCCTGGAACATTCCGCAATCGACGAGGAACCGGTTGCGCGCCGTCTGGACGAGGATGCAGGATCCGGTGACCTCCCGCGCGGCGCCCAGGAACGTCAGGGTGACGCTCATTGGACCACCGTCGTGAGGATCCAGGAGACAACGGAGAGGAGGATGGATCCGACCACCGCCGCGAGAAAGCCGTTCACGTGGAACCCGGAGACGAAGTAGGAGACGAGCCACAGGAGCAGCCCGTTGATCACGAGGAGGAAGGCCCCCAGCGTCACCACCGTGACGGGAAGGGTCAGCAGCACGAAGAGGGGCCGGACGACCGCGTTCACCAGTCCCAGCACGAAAGCGGCAGCCAGCGCCGCCATCACCCCGTCGACGGTGACGACCTGCGGCAGCAGGTATCCGATCAGCAGGAGCGCGACCGCGTTTGCGACCATCCGGATGAAGAACGGCATGGAGGACCCCCTTATCGCGTCATTGTTGGATTATACCCTGCTGAGAAGCGAAGACCATGCGGACGTCGATCTCAGTGCGCCTTCGGCTTCGGCATCCGGAACAAGGTGAGGTCGAGGGTCTTCTCCTCCCCGCCGCGCCGGACGGTGACCCGCGCCGTGTCCCCGTCCCGCTTCTCCCCCATCCGGAAGAGGACGTCGACGGTTTCCTTCACCGGCTGCCCGTCGAGCGCGAGGAGCTCGTCCCCCTTCGCGACCCCGGCCTTCTCCGCCGGGGATCCCTTTGCTACCGATTCGACGAGGAGGCGCCCCTCCTTCTCCTCCATCCGGATCCCCATGCGGACCCGCTTCTCCTCGATGCTGTTGAACGGGACATACCAGAGGAAATGGGCCGGGAGCAGCGGGACCTCGGGGAGATCCACTCGCATCATCCGCCCTTCCTGCTGCTCCGGCGTGCTGATCTCCTCGGGGAGGAGGATCGCGTACGGCATCGGCATGCGGCGGATCACCTTCTTCGGAAGGCCGAAGCCGTATTGCACGTGCCAGCCGCCGGTGATCGTCACCATCCGCTTCCCCTCCCCCCGGGGGCTCTTCAGGTAATCGACCACCTTCCGCGCCATCGTCTCCTCCCAGAGGAGCTGGACGCGAAGGAAGGAGTCGAACGATGCCTCCCCGCCGCCGTGCCCCGCGTGCCCCCCGAAGACGCCGCGCAGGACGGCGCGCTGCCACGGGTCGGTCTCGCCGATCTCCGGGAGCTCCCGGCGAAGGTCCTCCGGCACGTTGTCCAGCCCCGTCCGGCGGACCGCGTCCTGCAGCTCCTTCGGCGGATTCAGGGCGATCACGTCGATCCGGTTCTCCCTCGCGAACAGGAGCAGGTCCCGGTACGCGCCGAAGTCGAACCCCCACGTCTCGTACCATTTCGAGGCCTTCAGGAACTCGAGCTCCGTGAGCTCCCCCTTCACCCATTGGTCCAGAACCGCCTGCTGCGGTTCCCGGAACATCTCCATCCCGACGGCGACCTTCCCGGGAAAACGGCGATGGAGCTCGCGGACGACGGTCAGCTCGACCCGCTGGTCGTTCAGGTTGTCGTGCGTCTCCCCCACGCACACCAGGCGGACGCCGGAGAGCATCTCGATCATTCCGTCGACGGAAAGCCGCAGGCCCGTGGGGAGGTGGAAAATCTCCTCGACCTTCGGCGGGGCGGAAGGAGGGTACGGCATCTCCGCGGTCCCGGTCGAAGCGGCGCGGTTCGCGGCGCATCCCGCGAGGAACAGGAACCCGGAAACCCCGGCGGCGCATATCCATGTCCGGAACCGCATCAATTTCTCCCTTCCCGTTTCCTCGGCATCGTCGTCGTCCGCTCAACCATAGATACGAAATCCGGGAGGGAAGTTCCATCCTCCCATTGACGAATCCGACGGATCCATGTAATTTCCCCGATCGGCTCCTGCTCAAAATAAATCGAACGAAGGAAGGGAACCGTTTGATCCGCGCCGTCATTTTCGACTTCGGGAACGTCATCTGCTCTTTCGACGTGGATATCTTCCTCGCGAAGCTCCATGAAGGATCCGGGCTCGACGTGGAGACCTTGCGCGACCGCATCTACGGATCCCGCCTCCACTCCCGGTACGAGCGCGGCGAGATCTCTTCGAAGGAGTTCCACCGGGAGGTCGTTCGCCGGGTCGGTGTGGACATACCGGTAGAGGATCTCGCGGATCGGTTCACCGACATCTTCACCCCCCTCGAGTCCACGCAAGGGCTGATCCGGGCGCTCAAGGGGAAGTACCGGCTCGGTCTGCTCTCCAACACCAACGAGTGGCACTTTCTGCGGCACATCCGAAAGGTGCCCGTCTTCCCCCTCTTCGACGCCGTCACCCTCTCGTTCGAGGTCGGCGTCCTGAAGCCGGAGCCGGAGATCTACCTCGACGCCCTGCGCAAGCTCTCCCTCCCCCCGGCGGAGTGCGTTTTCATCGACGACATCGGGAAGTACGCGGAAGGCGCCGCCGCGGTCGGAATCCACGGGATCCGGTACACCGGTCATGCGGATCTGCTCCGTGAGCTCTCCGGCCTCGGCGTCGTCCCTCCATAGGGATCGATCCGCCGGATCAGGAGGGGGATGGGCCCTCTTCTTCGGGGGCGGGCCGGGTGGCACGGTCGACGATCGCCGGCGGGTCGACGTCCTCGCGGTCCGAGGTCACCCGGAGCTCCCGCAGCCGGCGCGCGCCCGGGAGGACGCGCGACTCGTACGATCCGACGGCGTTGTTGTACGCGGAGACCGCCTTGTCCAACCCGTCGCGGATACGTGCGAAATGCTCGGTGAACTTCCCGATCCGGTCGTACATCTCCTTCCCCAGCCGGCTGATCTCCTGCGCGTTCTCGGCGACCTGCTCCTGGCGCCAGCCGTAGGCGACGGCCTTCAGCAGCGCGATGAGCGTCGTGGGGGTGGCGAGGATCACCCGCTCGCTGGCGCCGAATTCGATGAGCCCGGGGTCCTGCTCGAGCGCCGCGCTGAAGAAGGTCTCGCCCGGGAGGAACAGGACCGCGAACTCGGGGGCGGGGGCGAACTGGTCCCAGTACCCCTTGGAGGCCAGGGAGGACAGGTGGGCGCGGATCTGCCGGGCGTGGTCCTTCAGCCGCGCGGCCCGGGTCGCGTCGTCCGGCGCCTCGAGGGCCTCCAGGTACGCGGAGAGGGGGGCCTTGGCGTCCACCACGATGTTCTTGTGATTGGGGAGCCGCACGATCATGTCGGGGCGGAGGCGCCCGTCCTCCGTGGTGACGCTCTCCTGCTCGACGAAGTCGCAGTGCGCGAGCATCCCGGCGATCTCGACGACGCGCTTGAGCTGGATCTCCCCCCAGCGGCCGCGGACGGTGGGCGCCCGCAGCGCCTTCACCAGGTTCGCCGTCTCGGACTGCAGACGCCCCTGCGTGTCGATCAGCGAACGGATCTGCTCCGCCAGCGTCGCGTCGGCGGCGAACCGCGCCTTCTCGAGCTCCCCGATCTTCGAGTCCACCCTCTGAAGGGAGTCGCGCATCGGCAGGAGCAGCGCGTCGATCGCCTGCTGGCGCATCTCGAGATCGCCGCGCGCGCCCTCCTGGAACGTCTCCAGCGTGGACTTCGCGAGCGCGAGGAAGGACTGGTTGTTGCTCCGCAGCGCCTCCGAGGAGAGGGCCTGGAAGGCCTCCCGGAGCTTCTCCCTCGCCTCGTTCAGGACGGCGAGTTTCTCGTCCGCGAGCCGCTCCTGCCCCTGCAGCCGTTCGACGAGCGTCGCCACCTGCCCCGCGCGGAGGAGCCAGCCCGCGGCGACCCCCGCCGCGAGCGCGACGATCAACAGGAGGATGACGGCCGTGACCCCCATCATTCGTCCCCCGTGTGCCCCGCGCACCCGCAGCCGCCCATGCCGCACTCCTCGATCGTGGAGGGAACGGCGGAGAAGTGCGCCGACACGACCCGGGGCGCGTCCTCGCCCGTCTTGATCCAGAGGGTGGCCCGGATCCGCGCCTCGCCGATCCCCTCCTCCTCGTCCTCCAGCATGATCTTCTGGATCGCGTGGAGGACGGCGATCCCGCCGAAGTCGTCGCAGCGCAGAAGCTCGAAGGACATCCGGCCCGTCGCGTCGAACGCGGCCTCGAGCATCGCCGAGTAGGCGCCGCCGTCGATCAGTTCCCCGGTGAAATCCTCGAAAACCGCGAACCGCTCGTCGGACAGGTCGAAGAAGGTCCGCATCCCCTCCGGATCCCGCTCGTTGTACGCCCCCGCGTACCGGTCGAGAAATCCCTGCGCGTCGAACCCCATGATCCGCCCCTTCACGATGGTGGTACGGTCATCATAGCAGAGTGGTACGATACCCCGCATGTCCGCGCTTCTGAACGCGTTCGGGAACCGGCGTGTCTTCTTCGTCCTGCTGCTCGGTTTCTCCTCCGGGATCCCGCTGGCGCTTACCGGCTCGACGCTTCAGGCCTGGATGGCGTCCGAAAATGTCGACCTGACCGTGATCGGGCTCTTCTCCCTCGTCGGCCTGCCGTACACGTTCAAGTACCTCTGGTCCCCGCTGATGGACCGGTTCGTCCCCCCGTTCCTCGGGCGTCGCCGCGGGTGGATGCTGGTGACCCAGGCGGCCCTCTTCCTCGTCATCGCGGCGATGGCGTTCTCCGAGCCGAAGGCGCACCCCGGGGCCCTCGCGCTCCTGTCGTTCCTCGTCGCCTTCTTCAGCGCGAGCCAGGACATCGTGGTCGACGCCTGGCGCACCGAGGTCCTCGCCCCGGAGGAGCTGGGACCGGGAGCGGGAGTCCACATCCTCGGGTACCGCGTGGCGATGCTCACCTCCGGCGCGATCGCCCTGATCCTCGCCGACCGGATGCCGTGGCGGGTCGTCTATCTTCTGATGGCCGGCTCCCTCGTCGTGGGGATGACCGCCTCCCTTCTCGCCCCGGAGCCGAAGCTGGCCGCGAGGTCGCCGAGAACGCTGAAGGAGGCGGTCGTCCAGCCCTTCCTGGAGTTCTTCGCCCGCCCCGGAGCGGCCGGGATCCTGGCGTTCATCGTCTTCTACAAGCTCGACGTGGTGATGGCGACCGCGCTGACGACCCCCTTCCTCCTCGAGCTCGGCTTCACGAAGACCGACATCGGGGCCGTGACGAAGGGGTTGGGGATGATCGCGACGATCGCGGGGACCCTCGCGGGCGGCGCCATCGTAGCGCGGGCCGGGATGAAGGCGTCCCTGTGGGTCTTCGGGGTCCTCCAGTCGGTGTCCACCCTCACGTTCTTCGCGCTGGCCCGCCTGGGACACCACTACCCGATGATGGTGGCGGCGATCGGGATCGAGAACCTGTGCAGCGGGATGGGAACGGCGGCGTACGCCGCGTTCCTGATGAGCATGTGCGACAAGCGGTTCACCGCCACCCAGTACGCCCTGCTCACCAGCCTCATGGCCGTCACGCGGGTGGTCGTCGGCGCGCCCACCGGATTCCTCGCCAAGACGTACGGCTGGGAGACGTACTTCGTCATCAGCGCCCTCGCCGCCATCCCGGGCCTGCTCTTCCTGCTGCGGTTCGACCGATGGAAAGCGCCGTCAGCAGAGCCGGTACAATGAAGCGGATGCCTCTGCGCCAATATATTCTCGTGGTCGACCTCTCCTCCGGGCGAATGCGGCGGGAGGAGATCCCCCCGGGGTTCCTCCGCGCGTACCTCGGCGGGCGCGGCCTCGGCGTGCGGCTCCTCCGGGGCCGCCACACCCTTTCCCCGTTCGACCCGGCGATGCCGGTCGTCTTCGCCGTCGGCCCCCTCTGTGGAACCCCGGCGCCCACGTCCGCGCGCCTGTCCGTCGTCTCCCGTTCCCCGCTGACCGGGACCGTGTACGACTGCTCCGCGGGGGGACGGTTCGCGTGGCGCCTCCGGGCGGCGGGACTCTTCGCGATCCTCGTCGAGGGGAAAAGCCCCCGCCCCGTCGTTCTCGCCGTCACCTCCTCCGGAGAGGAACTGCTTCCGGCGGACAACCTGTGGACAAAAGGCGTTGGAGAGACGGTGCGCGCGCTGTCGGACCGCGGATCCGTCGCCGCCATCGGCCCCGCGGGAGAAAACGGGGTCCTCTTCTCCAGCATCATGATGGGCGAGGGAAACGCGGTCGGACGCGGGGGCTTGGGCGCCGTCCTGGGAAGGAAGAACCTGAAGGCCGTCACGGTGGACGGCGACCGGACCGTGCCGGTAGCCGACAGGGAGCGGTTCGACCGCGCCCGCTCCGACGTCCTGCGCCTGTTCCGTGCCTCTCCCGTGATCTTCGGGGAGCTCGGGATCTCCGAGTACGGGACCCCCGCGCTGGTCGACCTCATGCGCCAGCGGCGGATGGCTCCCACGGAGAACTTCCGCCGCACCGTCTTCGAGGATTCGTCGGCATACTCCGGCCCGGCGATCCGCGCCGCGTACGGCGCGAAAAAGGAGGGCTGTTTCGGCTGCCCCATCCGCTGCAAGAAGCGCTCGGCCGACGGACGTTCCCTGCCGGAATACGAGACGGTGTCCCACTTCGGGGCATTGAACCTCATCGCCGATCTCCACGCGATCGTCCGCTCGAACGACGCCTGCAACGACCTCGGGATGGACACGATCTCCGCCGCCGCCACCCTTTCCGCGTGGGGCGAGGCGCGGGGACGGTTTCCCGCTCCGGAAGAGATCGGGCCGCTCCTCCACGACATCGCCCATCGGCGGGGCGAGGGGGATCTTCTCGCGGAAGGTTCCCGGCGGGCGGCGGAGGCCCTCGGGAAGCCGGGGCTCTCGATGTCGGTCAAGTCGCT
>Ga0307375_10004718_pt1 | contig 12933 bp, 9 predicted proteins | sample TR1MG_FD_202531 | JGI IMG/M metagenome (GOLD analysis project Ga0307375, IMG submission 202531) | Soil microbial communities from Risofladan, Vaasa, Finland - TR-1 | ecosystem: Environmental > Terrestrial > Soil > Coastal area > Acid sulfate soil | place: Finland: Risofladan, Vaasa | collected... | reverse complement strand
TGCCGCTCGCGAGGGACATGTCGGCAAGATTCGCCAGTCCAGCGGAGGCACGCTGTTCCTCGACGAGATCGGCGACATGCCGCTGATGCTGCAGACGCGCCTGCTGCGCGTGCTGGAAGAACATGAGATCGTGCCGCTCGGTGGCGACACCCCGATTCCGGTGGACCTGCACGTGATCAGCGCCACCCACCAGGACCTGCTGCAGATGATGCAGCAAGGTACGTTCCGCGAGGATCTGTACTACCGCCTCAACGGCATCACCCTCGAACTGCCACTGCTGCGCGAACGCACCGACAAGCTCGAGCTGATCCAGACGCTATTGCGCGAGGAGACGCCCCACGGGCCGCTGCCGGAGATCGAGGATGCAGCCATGGAACTGTTGCTTGCCCATCCATGGCCCGGCAACATTCGCCAGTTGCGCAACGTGCTGCGAACCGCTGCCGCGCTGTTCTGCGGCAGCCCCGGCCGCATCGGCGTCGCGCACCTGGGGCGGGAATTCACCGGCACGGCCCGCCCGCCAGGCACCGCCGTATCGACCCTCAGCACCGACGAGCCCGGTCCGCTGTACACGGCCGAACATGACGCCTTGCTGCGCGAACTCGAGCGCATGCGCTGGAACATCAGCCGTACCGCCGCGACACTCGGCATCAGCCGCAATACCTTGTATCGCAAGATCCGCAAACACGACATCGTGCTGCCCGAATGATCGGCTGTCCCCTGCCCGGGCCGGCAGCCGAGTGCACCGGGGGCGGGACAACGGCACTCGTCACGTTGTCCCGCTTTCGACACGGCAGCAGGGCCGTTGACCGGGCCAGGCCCCGAAGCGAGCGGATCCGGCCGCTGGCACGGTGATTGCTGGCTTCACGCTACCGTCTGCATGGGTGGAGACCTCACCGATGCAATGCCCCGTGGCCAAGCGAAAGGGCTTCCATGCATCCATCCCCAGTGACGAGACGCTTGCTTGCTGCCGTTTCGCTGATCGCGCTGCCGTTGACGGCCAGTGCGCTCCAGCCATCGGCGACCAAACCGAAGGAGTTGTCGCCCGTCGTGGTTACCGCCACCCGCACGGCGCAGTCGCCTTTTGATGTCGCCGCCTCGATCGACGTGGTCGCGGTGCCGCCCAGCGGCAATCTCGACGTCAATGCCTCGGAGTTGCTCGCCGGTATCCCCGGCGTGATCGCTCGCGACCGCCAGAATTACGCGCAGGACGAACAGATCTCGATTCGCGGCTTTGGCGCGCGCTCGACTTTCGGCATCCGTGGCATTCGCCTGTACACCGACGGCATTCCGGCCACGATGCCCGATGGCCAGGGGCAGGTCTCGCACTTCAATCTCGATTCGGCCGATCGCATCGAAGTGCTGCGCGGCCCGTTCTCGGCGCTCTACGGCAATGCCGCGGGCGGCGTGATCCAGCTGTTCACCGCCGACGGCACCGAGCCGCCGCAGCTGCGCCTGGGCCTCGCCGGGGGAAGCGACGGTCTGCTGCGCGCCGAAGCCAACGCCCGCGGCGTCACCGGTGCACTCGACTACAACGTCGACTTCACCCACTTTCAGACCGACGGCTATCGCGATCACAGCCACGCCGAGCGCGAATCGGGCAATGCCAAACTCAACTGGAAGCTCGGCGAAGATCGCAAGCTGACGCTGGTGCTCAACACCTTCAACCTGCCCGGCGCGCAGGATCCCCAGGGCCTGACCCCGGCGCAATATCTCCAGGATCCGCGCCAAGCCTCGGTACCGTCCGGCCCCTACAACACGCGCAAAAGCGCTTCACAGCAGCAGGGCGGCCTGATCTACGAAGACAGGTTGACCGCGAACGGCACGCTGCGGCTGATGGGGTATTACGGCGAGCGCCACGTCGAGCAGTTCCTGTCCATACCGACCTTCGCCCAGGCCAGTCCGCTCGCCTCGGGCGGTGTGGTGAACCTCAACAATGCCTACGGCGGCGCCGACGCCCGCTGGACCTGGGCCGGCAGCCTGGCCGAAAGGCCGCTGCAGATGACGCTGGGCCTGAACTACGACAACCAGCACCAGCATCGGCTGGGCTACGACAATTTCGTCGGCACCCGGCTGGGCGTGCTCGGCGCGCTGCGCCGCGACGAGGAAGATCGCGTCTACAATCTCGATCAGTACGCGCAGGCCACCTGGCGGGTCAGCGACGACTGGACCGTGATGACGGGCGTGCGCCACAGCCGCGTCAATTTCCAGTCCAACGATGCCTACATCACCGCCACCAACCCGAACGACAGCGGGCAGGTGCATTACTCGGCGACCACGCCGGTGGTCGGCGTGCTGTTCCGCCTGTCACCGGCGGCCCACCTGTATGCCGACTGGGGCAAGGGTTTCGAGACGCCGACCTTCTCCGAACTGAGTTATCGCCATGACGGCATCAGCGGACTCGCGCTTTACCTGAAGCCGGCACGCACGCGCAGCGGCGAAGTCGGCCTGAAACTTGAGCCCACCCCGCAATCGCACCTCGACCTGGCCCTGTTCCGTGCCGACAGCCGCAACGAACTGGCCGTCGCCACCAATCTCGGTGGCCGCACCACCTACCAGAACATCGACCGGGCGCGCCGCCAGGGTGTGGAGGCCTCGTTCAGCACGCGCTTTGCAGACGTCTGGAAGGCAAGCATCGCCTATACCTGGCTCGATGCCACATTCCGCTCGCCCTTCCTGACCTGCGTGTCGTCCGGATGCCGCACGCCCGACACGCCTGTGGCCGCGGGCAGGCGAATCCCCGGCGTGCCCCGCTCGAATGCCTACGCAGCGCTGCATTACGGTACCGGCATCGGCTGGCAATTCGATCTGGACGGGAGCTACATGGACTCGGTGCCGACCAACGACCTCAATACGGTGAGCGCGCCGGCCTACGCCCTGCTCGGTCTCGGTGCCGGCTACATCGCGCAGATCGGGCAATGGCGCGCGCACCTGTTCGGGCGTATCGATAACGCCCTCGACCGTCGCTACGTGGGTTCGGTGATCGTCAACGACGGCAACGGCCGTTACTTCGAGCCCGGCCCCGGACGAACCTTCCTGCTCGGCATCGACCTGCGCTGGCAACCTCACGACTGAGACCTGAGCGAAAAACCACATGCGAATCAGCGCAGAGGCGGTGCGTTCGGCCATCGTCACGCTGTGCGCGCCACGAAAAATCCGCCGTCGTCACCGCCAGTGGTCAATCAGACAATCCTTAACGCTTGCGTTCAGCGGCGGCCCGTCCGAGACAGCCGCTGCGATGAACTGTTGGACCGGACCGTCGTTTAACCGGGAATGTCGCTGCCGCAACCAGTCCAAAGACAGCAGCAAACGCGAATGGCGTTAAGGCACTATGAAAAACCTTGTGGGAGTTGATGTAACCGATGCCCGCAAAGACAAGTGTGACCAGCCCTATTTGAAGTCGCTCGATGACGCTAACCCACTGCGCAATACGACGATTCCTATGCGCCTGCCTTGCAGTTGCCTCCTGGAGCAGCTGATCAGCAACCTTGTTCGCAGTACTTGGGTCCATGTCGTTACCTATAGGGAGGCACCTCACGGCGCCTCTCCCCCACTACACCACCGGGCATACGCGTCAACGTACCACGGCGGTTCAATGGATTGAAGTCCCGCCGCACGCCAAGGCGCGGCAACCCCAGTTTCGTAAAGTGGCGCAAAGGTAAGGCCAAGGCGACTGCCGGAGATTGTGACAGCCGCAATGGTCCATGGACCGACCGGCTCGTGTGCCATGCTTCGGGCATGCTGACGCCGCGATTGCGCAGATTCCGATAGGCCGCCCCATCACCGAGCGGATAGAAAATATGAGCCGAAGAGAACAGCCACGCAGACTAACCACAGCACAGTAAACCGAATAACCCAGCGCCAGTAGCCCTCGGGATTGCGTGAACGAGTGACACGGCCTTGATTGGTTGGGAAAACGCCCGTTACAAGGACAATTGGAACAAATAACAGTAGCCCGAGTGCAATTACTGCTAGCGGCCAGTTGTGCTGCAAGTGCTGGATAAAGCTGAAGCCCATAAAGGTCTCTGTTGACGCCAAACCACCTAACACACCGACCTGGGTCGGGCTCTACATCCGACATAAAACCCGACTGGGATCGTCCCACACCAAGCCTCATCGTATCGTCATGCATCGACTTCACGACCGGCAGAAATGGGTGACCGCGCTGCTCATCGCAGCTTGCCGCGGCGCCATCGCACCTGCAAGGGCTGTGATCGCCAATACCGCCATTCGCTGCAAGGTGAATTCGACGATTCAGCGGCTACTGCATAGAAAGCAGTCCATGGCGTCGGCAGAAGTTTAGCCTTCAGTTCGTGATGGCAAAGTTGTACCTAAGTGTTCTACGCTGAAATGGCATAACCATGTTCGCGGAACATCTTAAGGCACGCGGCCGCAACAATGCTGTCGTAGACAGTGCCACTGCCGCGTTCGATTTCGGCGAGCGCGCGCGTGATGCCCATGCCTGGGCGATAGGGCCGGGAGTGAGACATCGACTCGACCACATCGGCCACCATCACGATGCGCGCTTCGAGGATGATCGATTCTGCGCTAAGTCCATGAGGGTAGCCGCTGCCGTCCATCCGCTCGTGGTGCTGGAGCGCGACATCAGCTACCGGCCAAGGAAGGCTGATGCCGGTGAGGACGTCGTGGCCCGTCTGAGGATGACGTCGAATGAGCTCCCACTCCTGTTCGGTCAACTTATCCAGGGTGCAGAGGACGTCCAGCGGAATAGCGATCTTGCCGATGTCATGCAGGTTTCCAGCAACCAGCAATCCCTGCTGTCTCTTTTCGTCGAAACCAAGCTCGGCACCGATTGCAGCCGCTATCTGGCCGACACGCGAGGCGTGGCCCTGAGTGTATGGGTCGCGCAGTTCGGAAAGGTTAGTGGCGATTTGCACCGCACTCATGAAGGCCGCCTCTTGTTGCACCAAGTGGCGCGCAGCGGCTTCCTCGGCACGCAGGCTCGCGGTAATGTCGCGTAACACGGCGATGGTCGTTGGCACATCCTCCTGCAACGTGACCACGCTGTTGACCTCCAACTCGACAACCATGCCGTCCGTTCGCATCAGCGCACAGTTGTAGTGAAGCTGTTCCGCGAGGCCTTCCGCCCGCTGCCGTCCAATCTTCGACATGAAGTCGCGATCCCTGTCGGCAACCAATGCCATGATTTCAACGCCGAGCAACTCCTTGGTCGTGGTGAAGCCAAGCAGATCGGCCAATGCCTGGTTTGCGTAGACAAACCTGGCGTCCTGAATCATGGAAACGCCGACTACGGTCTGATCGACCACGCTGCGATATCGCCTTTCGGATTCAGAAAGGATTTTCTGAGCATGCGCCTCCCTGGAGCGCATTGTTCTGACCAAGATGTACAAAAAGGGAGCAACAAGAAAGGTCAGCAACAGGGCATCAATGAGATCCCATGAACTTCGAGCAAGATGAAAAGCAAGGCTCCGCCGAAAGATGTCACTCACCGACTGCAGAATCAGGAATTCGACGCTGAAAACCAGCACGCTGATGATCAACACGATGCCAATAGGCGTAGTCATCCAATTCGGAACTTTCTTGTGCCTTGGCAAATTACTTCCCCCCTTGCAAAACGCGCATAGTAATTCTATGTCGTTTCGGCAGATTTCGGTTCAGCGACCGGCTTCTATGACTCTGTCCCAGGCTGTCGCAGGTTGCCCGGCCGCCGCCGACGTCGGCCAAACCCAGCCAGATTCGATTGCAGGGGCCGCATGCACGAAAGTGGTCAGGCGCCAGTTGCCGAAGCTGTGGAGTCGGTTGAGCGTGGCAGCCCCCTCAGCGACAACCAGAACCCGGCAAACAATTCGAAGGTTCCGATCGGCACGAAACAAGTGGGTTCAACGATTCTGGCGAGCGCAGGAGATAGCGTGTACACGAGCGTACTCGCCGCAGCCAGGATGGACCCGAGAATCCCCCACGCGGCCAGTACCCTTGGAATATAGCGAGATCGATACCAGGCAAGGCAAAATGCACCCGATCCCAAGCCGAAGAACAGGAAGGCGACGTTGTATCCCGCGTCATGCACGCCGAAAGCCATGCTCACCAGTCCATCAAGTTGGTCAGGCGAAAATGCCTTCAAGTATGCCGCGCCGCTCAGGAAACGAAGCACGTCGAAGGTGTTGATGGTCATCACCGCGACAATGGCCGTTTCGACCAGCCGCCATGCCAAGCCGAATATCGCGAGCCCCTTGCATGCAGACCGGAGAATCAGGTACGAGCCGACGATGATGACCACGTCGCCAGCAAACGTGAGCAGGTCAGCCGCTAGGCCCAGGCGAAACAGGTGTTCGGATGAGAGGATGTTCTCCGCGGTTTTTGCCGCGCTACCGTAGTCAATCAACCGTGCGCGAACGTGGAATTCTGCAAAATAAGCCAGTGCATTCGTCAAAATGTAAGTGATGCCGACGGCTCTGGCGGCCCGGCGTTGCGTCTGGTCCATGCTGCTGAGGCCCATGGTCACTCACCCCTGGTAAGACCGCAGTCTGTACAGTCGCGCGCTTACCGTCTTGTGACGCGCTGCATCGTGGTGCACACAAACAGCATCGAATCCCGCAACGACGTTAACGTCGTCTGCGGGCGGTGATCGCCTGCCAAAGGTAATGGTGTGCTGATAGTCACGAATCCCTGAACGAAAATTGCACATCCACGGACCGCTCCCGTCGGGTCACGTGTCGCCAGCTATGGTGCCTACGGCCGATCACATTTCCTCCCGCGCCATCATCCTTCAACAGAAGACACCGCGCCCGGTCCAGTTTGAAATCACCGCGCCGACGCGAGATGCAATTTCCGCTTGGATCAAACAGGTTCAGCTTCAATCCAATGCCTATCTGTTTCCAAGCCGGATCCACAACTTGGACCATCTCTCCACCCGGCAATACGCACGAATCGTCAATGTGTGGGTCGCAAGCATCGGTTTGGATGTTGCTGCGTACGGTACGCACACTCTGCGCCGTACAAAGGCCACCTTGATCTACCGACGCACCAAGAACTTGCGCGCCGTTCAACTGCTCCTTGGACATACCAAGCTCGAAAGCACGCTGCGATACCTTGGCATTGAAGTAGAAGATGCACTTGAGATTGCAGAGCTGACGGAAGTCTGATTGGATCAATTCTAAACCGGATAGCGACACGAGGCACGGTCGCTATCCGGGCAAAACGAGATGGCTGACTCCTCTACCAGTTCACCCCAAAGTCGACGTCGGACTGTGCATACGCGTGAATGCTTGACTTGAGTAAGTTCACTCGTGCACAGGTTGGCGTTGGTCGCAGCGACGAGCAGCATGATTAACCGCAAGCATCCCGCAGGACCCGCATAGCGCACAGCGAGGATCGAGCAATGCGCATCTCAAGCTTAGGTCAGACGGTGTTGGCGACGACGATCGTCGCTCTTGGAATTCAGGGCCTGATCCAGGGCGATTTTGCCGCGATATGGCAGCCTGTGCCCAAGAGTCTGCCCGCCCGCGATGTGCTGGCGTATGTGTGCGCCTTCGTCTTATTGGGAACTGGCATGGGCCTGCTCTGGCAGCGAATCGCTGCCGCAGCTGCTCGCGTGCTTCTTGTTTATCTCTTGCTTTGGTTGCTTCTGCTGAGGTTACCCGACACCTTTCCCGCGCCCACGGTATTGGGCTCGTGGTATGGCTGTGCCGAGACCACCGTGATCATGGCGGCCGTCTGGGTACTTTATGCTTGGCTCGCCCCCGGCTTGGACAGGCGGCGGCTCCATTTCGCCACTGGCGACCAAGGCGTACGCATCGCCAGGATGTTCTACGGCATTACGTTGGTTTTCTTCGGCGCGAGCCATTTCATCTATCTCGATCTGACCACGCCACTGGTGCCCGGCTGGTTGCCAGCGCATACGTTTTGGGCCTATTTCTTCGGCTGCACCTACATAGCAGCGGGTATGGCTGTGCTCGCCCGCGCATACGCGCGACTGGCAGTCGCGCTCTCAGCATTGCAAATGGGTCTGTTCACGTTGTTGGTGTGGGTACCCTTGGTGGCGGCAAGCCACACGAGCGCCAGCAACTGGCATGAGTTGGTCATCTCGTGGACGCTCACAGCCAGTGCCTGGGTCATGGCGGATTCCTACCGTGACGTAGCCTGGCTTGCCGTGCGCAAGCGCTAGCGCCGCAGCACAATGAGGTCGTTTCCCGCACGTTCGTCGTTGGTTCGATAACGGCTAGAAGCCGGTCAGCCGTCACAAATGCACGCCATAGACCAACAGTCGCTGACCGGCCGATTCTGTTGAAACCGTCCTCCGTTTTAACGAATGGACGTCCAAATTTCGGATCACGACGGCCGTGACAATTCGATTCCGTACAAATTTTCACGCTCGGGCCAACAAAAAGCGATTGCCGCGGCCGGTTTTTCACGCATAGCACGGGCTCAAATTTTCGAAGCGAGTTTTTCAACAGAATCGGCCAAGAGCTGACCTTCGCGCCGGTGGCGGGCTTGAATGGTGGGAGTGCCCGGTCCGGAGTGGTCCATGCAGAAAGGAAATCAGCTTCCGTCATGCGGCATGGATAGTGCGCTTGCCAGTTTCAACCTTCCATCCAGCATCGTGACACCGTGATCGGGCATCGCATCAGGAGCCGTGCCCGTTTACCGACAGACTCGCTGAGCGCCATCGATTGATCCTCGTGGATCTGCGAGGCCACGGCAATTCGACCAATGTGGAAAACAGGTTCACGCATCGGCAGGCGGCCGACGACGTGTTGCGCTTGCTTGACAAGGTCGGAGTTGAACGCTTCTCAGCCATGGGCATTAGTTCTGGCGGAATGACGCTGCTGCACATGGCGACAAGCCAACCCAAGCGCATAACGGCAATGGTCTTGGTCAGTGCGACTTCTCATTTTCCCGACCAGGCCAGGTCGATATTTCGCGAGACATCCTTTGACAGGATGCCACCCTACGTTCAGGCGATGTATCGGGAATGCGCAACACGCGGGGACGCACAGGTTCGCGAACTTGTAGGGCAATTCAAGGCCTTCCACGACAGCTACGACGACATGAATCTGACTGTGTCCGACCTGTCGAAAGTTCAGGCGCGCACGCTCGTCGTGCACGGGGATCGAGACCGTTTCTTTCCTGCCGAAATTGCCCTCACTATCTATCGGTCAATCCCTGATGCTGCGCTGTGGATTGTTCCCGGCGGTGATCACGTTCCCATCTATGATCCCGCGGTTCCGTTTGTCTCGACCACGCTGCAATTTTTTGAATCGACACAGCGCCACGATCGACCGTGACCGGCCAGGAGCTGACGTTCAGTGCTTCGTCGAGGTGCCGACATCAGAGGGCGCCATCACTTCACCGCGTGGCCCAATTTCCTGAAGAAGCCTGCCGGACGGCGAGTAATAAAACAGGATGCCTTGCAGCTCGACAATTACTGGATTGCCATGATCGTCTTCATAGTCTGGAAGTGCACCAACGGTCCACCTGCCCGAGCTAAAAGACGCTACGAAATCACAGCGAACTGTATGAAGGTCACCCAACGTGTGCTTGGGATTCTGGCAATAGCTTGCAGATGCCTGCTTCGCAAGTTCGATGACTTGTTCTTTCGTCAACTTGTTGATGTCAGAGGCTGCCACGCTTGTCGCAAACAACGAGAGCGCAATAAAAGATTTGCAAATCATGGGATGCCCTGATGGCTTAGAGTTGCTTCCGGATTTTGACACTGAAGGCGTCTGCAATGGGTCCAAGCTGTGTGAAAACTCCAAAGTGGCTTTCCCGCTGGGCAAAACATGAGCAATTCGCTCGACGAGCGTTCGATTTCAGGGCGCTCGTGTTCGAAGATTCGTCAGAATTCGCGTACGCGGTCGATGTGCAAACTTAGCCGCGAGTTTTCACACAGCCTGGGTCGGTCCCAGCCTGTCGCAGCTTGCTCGACTGTCGTCGTAGCCGCGCGGGCAAGCCTCGGCCACGAATTGCCGTTCCTTGAAGGTTGGCTGGCGGCGTTCTTGCGAACCTGCCTTCTACTGAACCAGGGTAGTGCCCGATGCAATGAAGGGGCAGACGAGACGATCGGTGAGCGACTCAGGAAGCCCAGCGTTGCGACCGATCTTCTCGAGCGTGGTGGTAGGACGGTGGGTATTTCGCGAGTAAAGGATTGCACGCCGGTCGAAGGCACAGGGGTCTGCACCATGGTCAAGCATGGTCTTCACGATAGCCACGTTGCCTTGCATGGTTCCTTCAACAAGCGCATCGGCAACATGCGGTCTGAAAGGCGCTCTGGCGTTTGCATGATGGCGAAGAAGTACGTTCAAGGTGGCCAGATCACCGCACTGGCCTGCGGCACCTAGCGGTGGACCAAGGAGCTGGCCACTGTTGCCGACAAGTCCGCCCTTTTCCATGCCCTTGACCGCAGAGGAGCCTCCGAAACGAGAGTCATGTTTCATGGTGTCCACAGTCTTGCTGAAGAAAACTGGCTTAAAGGGTGGAATCCATCCTTGGCCATCGACGTTGGCGCCATCATCCAGCAAGCCTTCCACCACGGCCGATTGCCCGGCAAAGATCGCCGTGATGAGGGCGGATTGCCGCCACTGTCGAGCATCATTTGGCGACATGGCCTTCAGCTGCTGCCGCGCCTGTGGCAGCTTTCCGTCAATCACGTCGACCATCAGGGTCGCCACATTCGCCGGAGCGTCGAACTTACCTGTCAGCCATAACTCACGTCCAACGGTGATTGACTGATGGCAAAGCTCCTGTGCCGAAGGCGCGCGACCATCCCCCAGGGCGTTGCTCGTCAGTACCAATCCAAACACTAGTATTGCAATGCGCGAAAACATCCCTGTGCCTCCCCAAAACGAACCACGATTAAAGCAGGTTGCGTTATGACTGCAAAAGCGCAGAAGCGACCAGAACTATGCGCTGAAGCTGTGCAACTCCGGAAAACGTTCAGCATGGCTGTTGGTGGGCCGAATCACTGGTCGTCGCCGGCCCCGCCGAAGCTGACGCTGAGGCCGACCAGGTAGGCGCGCGGCGTACCCGGTGCGACAAACAGGGTCGGCGTGCCGGGACCGGTGAGATCGACTAGACGGTTGGGCGTATCGAAGACGTTGTCGCTCAGCAGGCCACCATTGTCATAGCGCCGATCGAAGGCATTGTCGACGCGGGCAAAGAATGCCAGCCGCCGGGTCGGCCGATAGTGCAGGTCCAGCGCAACGACGGCGTAACCCGGGAGCATGCCGTGGCGATCCCGGTTGTTCTCGTCACCCACCGCGTACTGGCCCGAATATGCACGCACGTTGCCGCCGAACGACCACCGGTCGGTGAGGCGGTATTCAGCGGAAAAATTGAACAGGTCGTGCGGCACGCCGGGAATCCGGTCGCCACGGCGGATGCGGATCACGCCGTTCGCGTCCGCACTGGAGTTCGCGGCGCTCTGCATGTCGAACGCAACGCCGTAAGTGGCGCTGACGTAGCTGTAGTTGGCCTGCCATTCGAGCCGGCCGTGCTGGCCACCGAGGCCGATGTCCACGCCCTTGCGCTCGGTCCGGGGCACGTTGGCGAAATAGCCCTGCGAGCTGCCGCCGGTGTAGATGGTCAGGATGTCGTTGCTGACCCGGCTGTCGTACGGCGACACGTTCCAGCGCAGGTTGCCGCTGGCGAAGGTGCCGCGCAGGCCGCCGGCCAGCGTTCGCACCACCACCGGATGCAGCGGCGGGTCGCCGCTGAAGTCGTTCGGCAGGGAACACGGCGCGGCCGGATCGGCGCACTCGAACTCGATCGGGGTCGGCGTCCGCATGCCTTCGTCGTAGTTCAGGTAGGCGCCGAGCCGGGGACCGATCGCCCAGGTGGCGCCGATGCTGGGATCGAAGCGGTGAAATGTCTGCCGGCCATCGATCGCCGGCGCGCCCCCGGTCCGGTCGGCTACCGTGAGCCGGCTGTGGTTGTAGCGGCCGCCGAGGCTGAGGTGCACGCCCCGCGGGAGTGCCAGCACGTCCATCAAATAGAACCCCAGGCTGCGGTTCGACGTACCCGCATCGGTGACCGGATCCGGGCCGAACGGTCGCAGGCCCACGGCATCCCCGCGCCGGGCCACGCTGGAGGGAAAATAGGCCGGCTGGGCGTACTGGCTGAACGCGCTTTCACCGGCATCCAGGGTGAGGCCGAGGGTGAACTGGTTGTCGCGCCCCCACAGGCTGCCGCTATCCACCGCCTGGATGGATCCGCCGTAGCCGCGCGTGTGCACATTGCCCAGGACGTTCGAGGCCGGCACGTTGTTGATGGTGGCCGCCGGATGGCTGGCATCGAAGACTGGAGCAAGCCCGGAGTAATAGAACTGGCCGACCGAGTCCGGGTTGTAGGGGCCGTTGGCGGCATAGCCCAGCGGGCCGTCGACACTTGCGTCATAACCGCTGAAGTTGTTGGTGTTGCTGTTGAAACTGCGGCTCTGCGAGATGCGCAGGTAGGCATTGGCCTGCACCGACCAGTCCGACCCGAGCTGGCGCGAACCCTGCAGATTGAATGTATTGATGTTGTCGTTGAAATGGTCCGGCCAGGTGTATCCCGCCTGCGGTGTCCGCACCCATTCGAGCGGCAGCGACTGGGTTCCGGACAGCCGGCCGTGCGCGCCGGTGTAGCTCAGCGTAACGATGGTGTCCTCGTCCGGATGCCAGTCGCCGCGAACGAAGGCTTGCTGCACGCGGCTCGACGAGTAATCGCGCCAGCCGCTTTCGAAGTCGCTGCCGGCGCCGATGTAGATCCCGAAACGGCGACTGTGGGCACCGATGTCCGCATCCATCTGAATGCGCCCCCAGGACCCGCCGGACAGATTCAGCGAACCGCCCGGATCGGTGAAGCCGCTCTTGCTGGTCAGCAGCAGCGCGCCGGCCAGCGTGTTGAGGCCGTATAGCGGGTTGGAGCCGGGAACCAGTTCCACATCGCGAATGGCAAAGTCGGGGATGGCCTCCCAGT
>Ga0307375_10004717_pt1 | contig 12935 bp, 11 predicted proteins | sample TR1MG_FD_202531 | JGI IMG/M metagenome (GOLD analysis project Ga0307375, IMG submission 202531) | Soil microbial communities from Risofladan, Vaasa, Finland - TR-1 | ecosystem: Environmental > Terrestrial > Soil > Coastal area > Acid sulfate soil | place: Finland: Risofladan, Vaasa | collected... | reverse complement strand
GGCACGCTACCGCTGCGCGCTGCTGCGCGACACCTATCCGCTGATGGTGAATTACGCCGGCGGCGACCGCGAGGAACTGCTGGAGGAGGCGGAAAACGTGCTGCTGCGCTCCGGCCTGGTGGTGAAGGGCGACCTGATCGTGCTCACCATCGGCGAGCCCATAGGCAAGGCCGGCGGCACCAACACGATGAAGATCGTCAAGGTCGGAGAAAACCGCCGTACTTGATATTCCAGGGCTGACGATCTTGCGTTGAATTAACCGCATGGTTAATATTGGCGCATCGCATTTTCCGACAGCGAGCATTCCTGTGAAACTACCCGAGCGTTTTACCGACGTCGCGCATCTCGAAGACGTCATGAGTACGCCTGCCCCGGAGCTTGGCGCCGATCTGAACCGGCTCTCCGGCGATATTCTGATTCTCGGTGTCGGCGGCAAAATGGGACCCACGCTTGCGCGCCTCGCCAAGCGCGCCGCGCCCGGCAAGCGCGTGGTCGGCGTGGCGCGTTTCACCGAGCCCGGCTTACGCGAGAAGCTGGAAGCCTGGGGCGTGGAATGCATCGCCTGCGACCTGCTCGAGCGCGACGAGATCGGGCGCCTGCCGAGAATGGAGAATGTCGTATTCATGGCCGGACGTAAATTCGGATCAAGCGGGCGGGAGGACCTCACCTGGGCGATGAATGTGATGGTGCCGGCGCAGGTGGCCGAAATTTTCCGCGCCGCGCGTATCGTTGCGTTCTCCACCGCCTGCGTTTATCCGTACGTGGACGTGACCTCGGGTGGTGCGACCGAAGCCGTACCCGCGATCCCGCCTTCTGGCGATTACGCCAATTCCTGCGTCGGACGCGAGCGCATGTTCGAATATTTCTCGCGCAAGCACGGTACCAAAGGGCGCTTCCTGCGCCTGGAGTACGCGATCGACATGCGCTATGGCGTGCTTCATGACGTGGCCAGGAAGGTGTTTGCCGGCACGGCCATCGACGTGACCATGGGGCACGTCAACGTAATATGGCAGGGTGACGCCAACAGCATGGTACTGCGCACGCTCGGCCAATGCACCGCCCCGGCGAGCGCGCTCAATCTGAGCGGCCTGGAAACGGTCAGCGTGCGCGCGCTGGCCGAGGCCTTCGGCCGGCATTTCAACAGGCGGCCCGTGTTCACCGGCAAGGAGGCAGGCAGCACGTGGCTGGTGAACAGCAGTGAGGCGCATCGACTGTTCGGCCGGCCGAGTGTGCCGCTGGATACCATGATCGCCTGGCAGGCGGATTGGATCGCGCGTGGCGGCGCGAGTCTGGGCAAGGACACGCATTTCGATGCCCGCGACGGAAAATACTGATATCGCAGCGGTGCGGGAGCACGACCTCGGCGAGCAGCATCTCATCGGCGCCATGGCCTTGTCGCGTGCGGCGAACTGGAACCAGAACGAGGCCGACTGGCGCATGATGCTGTGCCTTGGCAGGGGCTTCGGCCTGTCCGCTGCCGACGGCAGCCTGGTCGCCAGCATCATTTTGCTGCCCTACGGGGATAGTTTCGCCTGGATGAGCATGGTGCTGGTGTCTCCGCAGCATCGGCGCCTCGGCTACGCTTCGCGCATGCTGCGCCGGGCGCTCGAATACCTGCGGTCGCGCGGCCTCACGGCCGTCCTCGACGCAACCCCGGCCGGGCACGAAGTCTACGTGCAGGAGGGTTTGCGCGACAGCTGGGGCTTTCAGCGCTATAGCCTCCACGGGGCGCGGCACGTTTCCGGCTGGCAGGACCGGTCCGGGCTGACGCTGCATCGCCTCGTCGATGCGGACTGGCCGCAAATCCTGGCGCTGGATCTGCCGGCCTTCGGCGCCAGCCGCGAAAGCCTGCTGCGCGCGCTTTGCGCGCGCCTTCCGGAGGCGGCACTGGTCGCCCGGCGCGCGGACAAGATCTGCGGCTACCTGTTGGGCCGCGACGGTCGCGAAGCGCGCCAACTCGGCCCCCTGGTCGCCGCGGATTTGCCAGCGGCGCAGGCCTTGCTTGCGCATGCGCTGGAGCGCGTGGCTGCGCCCTTGTACGTCGATCTCGTCGATCGTCACACCAGCCTGCGCAGCTGGGCGCTAAGGCAGGGCTTTGCGCCGCAGCGGCCGTTCACGCGCATGGTATATGGGACCGAGCGCGCGCCCGGCGACAACGAAACCGTGATGCTGGTGGCCGGGCCCGAACTGGGTTAGCCCGGGCCGCCGCCGCTGCGCGCCGCCAGAGCAACAAAACGAGGGGATATCCCCTGCGGGGACTTACTTCGGGCGTCTCCGCGCGCGCGGCTCTAATTCAGGCCCCAGCAAAATGACCTTTGCTACGGTTTCCTACTTGGTCATTTTGATCGACTTGTCCAGGAACTCGTTGGTGTAGGCGGTCTTGACGTCGAAGGGTTTGTCCAGGCCGATGTAGGTCTTCACCAGGTCGTAGTCGCGCGCCATGCGCGCGTCGTCGAACCAGCCGAGCGCGACCGTTCTCGATGTCTTGTCGCTCATCAGCTCTTCCACCAACATCCAGTTGGTCATTTCATTGTTGTACTTGAGCGCGCCGTTGGCCTCGACCAGCGCGTTAATGCAGGGTTTCGGGTCGGCGACGCAGGCGGCAAAGGCCTTTTGCGTAACCTTGACGAAGTTCGCCACCAGGGGTTTATGCGTCTTCAGGAATTCCGCGTTGACGATGATGGAATTGCCATATGGGTTGAGGCCGGCGTCGCGCCATGCGAGGAAACCCATGTTGCTGCCCAGTTCCTTCTGGAATACATGGTGCAGGTTGTAGAACGAGGTAACGGCGTCGACGGCCCCGGATTTGAGCGCAGCGAGCTTGGAGTTGGCGTCGATGTTTACCCAGGTCACCGAGTTCGGGTCGATACCGTTGGCTTTGGCCAGCGCCGGCCACATGGTGCGCGCGCCATCCCCCGGTGGGTTGCCGATCTTCTTGCCTGCCAGATCCTTCACCGACCTAATGCCGGAGCTCTTCAGCCAGTATAGGCCTTGCGGCGAGTTGGCATAGACGTTGAACACCCCAACGGTGTCGGCGCCTTTGCCGCGCAGTGTCAGCGCATTGGCCATGTCGGCGAGCCCGATGGGCGTGGCGCCCGCGCCCACTTTCTGGACGGCGAGTACTGAGCCCTTGCCTTGCTCGATGTTGAGGTCGATGCCGGCCTCGGCATACCAGCCCATCTTTTTGGCGTAGTAATAGGGCGCGTGATCGCCGCCAGCAACCCAGTTGAGAATGAAGTCGACCTTTTCGGTCTTCTGCGCCAGGGCGGGAGCGCTAGCGGCGAGTGCGAGTGCGGAGACGGCGGCCGCTGCAAGGCGGCGGAATTGGAATGCGGTCATGGAATTCTCCTCGGTGAATGTGCGGGCGGCAGGCGCAATCGCCCTAACCGGATGGTCGAAGGCCATGGTACCGAGGTGAATTTTCGCTGTCAACGATGGGGCGTCCGCGCCAGCTTCGCCGCATCGGTATTGACAGCATTTCCGGATTCATGCAAAAGTAACCAATCGGTTAATTGGAGAGCAGGCGGTGGGCTTGCGTTGGAGCGACTGGCCGGCGGACGTGCTGGCGGTACTGCGCCGCGGGGCGGTGATCCCTGCGCACCTGCTCGCGCTCGATGCCGGTCGCAAGCTCGACCGGCGCCGCCAGCGCGCGCTGGCGCGCTACTACCTCGACGCCGGCTCGGGCGGAATGGCGGTGGGTGTGCACTCCACCCAGTTCGCCATTCGCGAGTCCGGTCTGTATCAGCCGGTGCTGCAACTGGCGATGGAAACCGCCGAAACCTGGGGCAAGCGGCCGCTGGTCATGATCGCCGGCCTCGCCGGCGGGACCGGGCAGGCGCGGCGTGAGGCGGTGCTGGCGCGCGACCTGGGTTACCACGCCGGGCTGCTCTCGCTCGCGGCCATGCATAACGCTTCGGAGGACGAGCTTATCGCGCATTGCCGCGCCATCGCGGCCGAGATTCCCGTGGTCGGCTTTTACCTTCAACCAGCGGTGGGCGGCTTGCACCTGCCGGCTTCGTTCTGGCGCCGAATGGCGGAAATCGACAACGTGGTTGCGATCAAAATGGCGCCGTTCAACCGCTACCGCACGCTCGATGTCGTGCGCGGGGTGGCCGAGGCGCGCGCCGAAGAACGCATCACGCTCTATACCGGCAACGACGATCACATTGTCCTCGACCTGGTCACGCCGTTCATCGTCAAGCGCGACGGCGCGGAAGTCGCATTGCGCATCAGGGGCGGACTCCTCGGGCACTGGAGCGTGTGGACCAGGACCGCAGTGGAACTGCTCGCGCGCATCCAGGCGGCGGTCGCCGCCGGCGCCATTGCCCCCGAACTGCTCGCGCTCGATTCCAAGGTGACCGACTGCAACAGCGCGTTCTTCGACGTGGCGCACGATTTTCGCGGCTGCGTCGCCGGCTGCCACGAGGTGCTGCGCCGCCAGGGCCTGCTCGACGGCATCTGGTGCCTGGATCCGCAGGAGGGCCTCTCCCCGGGCCAGGCTGACGAAATCAGCCGCGTGTTCTCGGCCTATCCCGAATTCGACGACAGCGCCTTTGTCGCCGCCAATCTGGAGCGATGGATGGCATGAGCATGCCCACACGTGCTCGACTGGAGTTCTACGGCAACCAGGAGCGCCTCGGTCGAACCCGCGAAAGATTTCTGTCGGTGTAGGGCTACAATGCCTCTGTGCGGTCGATTGCGCCGACGCAGGAGGCGTTGATCGAGGCGCCCGATCAAGCCAATGACTGGAGGTGTTCGACGTGTCCTACGATTTCATCATCATCGGCGCCGGCCACAATGGCCTCGCCTGCGCCGCGTATCTCGCGAAGGCAGGCGCCAAAGTCCTGGTTCTCGAGCGCAGCGCTCGCGTGGGTGGCGGCTGCCACACCGAGGAGGCGACGCTGCCGGGTTTTAAACATAACCTCTGCTCCGTCGTTCACACCCATATCCCCACCAGCCCGGTCTACCGCGATCTGGAGCTCGAACGTCATGGCGTAAGCTACGTTTACCCGGAATACCTGCGCGCCACCATTTTCCCCGACCACAAGAGCATCGTGATGTACCGGGAGCCGGAGAGGATGGCTGCCGAACTGGGCAAGTTCTCGGCGCGGGACGCGAGAACCTTCACGCAGCTGTATGCAGACTACGCCGAGTTCATCGACTCGACCTACCTGCCGTTGATGTATTCGCCGCCATTGCCGCCCTCGCTGGAGGGCGCCGAGCTGGAAAAATCCGACGAAGGCAGGACGATGCTGCAGTGGCGCCAGAGCACGCCGGTGCAACTGTTGAACGAACTGTTCGAGAGCGAGGCGGTGAAGGTCCATTTCCTCACGCGGATGACCGTGCTGGGGTTCCCTCCCGATCAACACGGACAGGGATGGATCTGCCTGTTCCGCATCCTTACGGGCGAGGCGCCCATCTGCGTCGGAGGGTCCCAGCAGCTGGCGCAGGGACTGAGAAACGTCGTCGAGGCCAACGGCGGCGTCGTTCGGACGGGCATGGAGGTGAAGCGCATTCTCCTGAGCGGCAACCGGGCCGTAGGGATAGAAATGAAGGATGGCAGTCGGATCGAAGCCGCGAAGGCGGTGATCACTAACGTCGAGCCGAAAAAGAGTTTCCTGCGGATGGTTGGGGAAGAGTTCTTGCCGCCGTCGTTTGCCACTCGAGTGAAGAACTACCATGCGCACGGGCGGTCGCTATTCGCCCTGCATCTGGCGCTCTCGGAGCCGCCGCAATACCTCGCCGCCGCGCGTAACGCACCAGTGAACATGGCGTTCAGCCAGGAAATGTTCGGGGCAACGATACAGGACCAGGTTCGCGCCTACCAGGACATCGCCATGGGCAAGCCTCCCCGGAAGGAGATGCTGCAGATCACCCTGCCTACGCTGTTCGATCCATCGCAGGCTCCCGCGGGCAAGCACACGACGGTTGTCTGGCAATACGCGCCCTACAGCGTGGCGCCTGAGGGCCCGGCAGGATGGCAGAAGCTGAGGGACGAATACGCCGCGCACATCCTGGATCTCTGGAGATCCTACGCGCCGAATATCACCAAAGACAAGATCCTCGGCATGGCGATTCAGGATCCGACCGATACGGAGCGGCTGAACGACAATTTCGTGAATGGCGTCGATGTTGTGGGAGACATGACCCCCGACCAGATGGGATATTTCAGGCCCTTCGCCGGCTGGTCCGGCTACAGATCGCCGGTCGAAGGGCTTTACATGTGCGGCGGTTCTTGCCATCCGGGCGGGGGCGTGCACGCGGGTGCGGGATACAACGCCGCAGGCGTGATCGTGGAGGACCACAAGCTGAAGAAGTGGTGGGACTAGGGGTTCCAATGCCGCAGCGCGAAGCCAGATTCACTGTGAACGCCCCGCCCGAGGAATTGTGGCGGTTTATTCGCGACTTCGAATCCCTATGCACCTGCATCCCCGGCGTGGAACGAATCACCGTGGTGGACGAACGGACCGCCGACCTGACGGTGAGGGAAAAAGTCGGTGTCGTACCCTTGATTGTCGACCTGAGGGCGCAAATCGATTCAGAGGACGCGCCGCACGGGTTGCATGCCACTGCAAAGGCCGAGCACCTGACGATGGCGATCGACGTCACATTGCAGGCAAACGGATCAGGGACCGAGTTGCTCGCCCTGTTCGACGTCAAGGGCGAGGGACAGCTCAAAGCGATCGTCGATCGCTTGTTCGAGCGCAGAGCGACCGAGCGGACCGCCCAGTTCGCGGACTCTCTGCAGCAACGCTTCGGTGCCGCTGCGGCGAGAGACGCTCCGGCGCAATTTCGCGGTGGTCCCGGCGCGGCGCGAGACCGCGTCGGGCGGATCACGCGATGGCTCAACCGGCTCTGGCGGCGTCTTCGAGGGCAGTTCACGCCCTCGGGGAAGTAGATGCTATTCGTTCTACCGCAACCGGGACCGCCACACGGTGCCTGCCGTGTTCGCGCCGCGCCGGCGTCCTGCATTACGTCAACCACCGGACCTGGTTCAAGCATCCGGTCTTGCCGTATGATTGTGCATTGCCTTGAAGCTGCGTATTACCTGACCCTTACCAATTCCGGGGCTTTGCCATGAACAACGCACCGCGCCGCTATACGCTCGCCATTCTGGCCCATGTGCTGCTCGTCGCAGCGTGGTACCTGTTCGTCGAAATCGGCAAGGTGCCTAAGTTCGTCATGCCTTCGCCGCAGGCGACGTTGGGCGCCTTGTTCACCGGGAACTACCGCTGGTGGGACAACGTGGCCGTCACCTGCGTGGAGATATTCGGCGGCTATATCCTCGCGGTGGCGGTCGGCGTGGTGCTGGCGCTGTCGTTCTCATGGTCGCGCATCTGGGAAGACGCGATGATGCCCTTGCTGGTGAGTCTCAACATGATTCCGAAGGTGGCGCTGGGGCCGCTGATCATCGTCTGGTTTTCCTACGGCATGTTTCCCAACATGCTCATCGCCTTTTCCATCGGCGTGTTTCCGATCGTGCTGACCACGGCGCGCGGGCTGCGCGAGGTGGAGCCCGAGTTGCTCGATCTGGTGCGCGCGCTGCGCGGCTCGAAATGGCAGGTGTTCACCAAGATCCAGCTGCCCGGCGCGCTGCCCTACATTTTTTCCGGCATGAAAGTGGCGGCGGTGCTGGCGGTGGCCGGCGCCATCGTCGGCGAGTTCCTCGGCTCGGATAAGGGCCTGGGCTACCTGATGCTGCAGGTGCAGGTGACGCTCGATACCGCTGCGATGTTCATGGCGGTGATTCTGATCACCCTGATCGGCGTCGCGCTGTACGGACTCGTGCTTGTGCTCGAGCGCGTGATGGTGGTGCGCGACGCGCGCGTGAGCTAAAAGCGGGCAGGTATTGGAAAACCTGGCGCGGACGAGAAACCGTCCGCGCGGATCGTCGATTGGACACGGATGAAAAGCGCATCCGTGTCCAATCGGCGATCTTGTATAACCCCTCATTGCCATCATGCATAACCGTGGTTTCTGTACGGATGCTTTTTATCCGTACAGAAACCACGGTTGGCGCGCGCAGCGCGCAAGGTTTTTCTAAATCCGGACTCCTAATTCCGTCCCTCGAACAGGTCGCGCCCCTGCACCAGCGCGCGGATCTTGCCGTCGGCCATGTTGCGCTTGAGCATCCAGAAGCCGCAGTCGGGGTGAACGTACTTCACCCGCCCGGGGCCGAGCAGCTTCTGCGCCCGTTCGATTGCGCGCGCGATTTCCTCGGCCGACTCTACTTCGGTGCGCTTGACGTCGACCACGCCCAGGCCCAGGCCGATCTCCGGCCGCAGGTCGCGAAATACGGCGAGTTCGTCGGCCGGCCGGTGCGCGCATTCCATCACCACATGATCGGCGTGCAGCGCATTGAGATAGTCCATCAGCTTCGCCCAACTGCCTTTCTGGATCGACTGTCCGCCGTAGTTGCCGAAGCACAGGTGCACAGCGGCCTTGCCCTTCACCGCGTCGAGCACGCGGTTGATGGCGCTGGCCGCCCACTTCCATTCATCCGGATGTCCGGGCAGGTTGGCTTCGTCGAGCTGCACCACGTCGGCATCGACGTGGCGCACCTGCTCGGCGAGCACGTCGGCAATGGCGTGGCAGAGCTCCGCCGTGTCCCGGTACTGCTTGTTGAGCAGGGTCTTGGCGAGCATGTGCGGGCCGGTAACGGTGAACTTCAAGGGTTTCGTCGCCAGCGCCTTGGCCCGCGCGCAGGCCGAAGGCAGATCGAGCGTGCCGCTGCCCAGCGGGCCGTCGACGACGCCGGGCGGGCGCGCGCGGAACTGCATGCCACCCGCCTTGCGGTATTCGATCAACTCCTCGAATCCGATTTCGCGCCGTATCCCGGCCATCGGGCGCACGAAGTACTCGATCATGCCGTTGGTTTCCGGGTGGTTGATGTCGAAGCGGTAGAGTTCGCCGTCGCAGACAAGGTCGATGCCGGCCTGCTCCTGGGTCGCCAGGACCACACGCATGGCGTCGACGAGCGCCTGCTCCGACGGGCTGGCGGCTAGCCAATCGGGAACGGGATAGGAGCCGACGACAGTGGTCTTGATGCGCGGGGCGGCCATGTGTTTTCCTGATCGAAATAAGAGAATTGCAATTATTAACCGTTTGGATAAAGATTTCACTACTCATCACATCCGATGCAGGGAATATACAAAGGGGACCTGCCCCCTTGTTCGTTCGGGTAATGGCTGAAACGAAAAAATCCAAGACCGGGAGCGCCAGGACACTCAAGGCGCCGGGACGCGTCCGGCGCGACCCCGAGCGCACCCGCGCCGGCATACTGGACGCAGCGCGCATCGAGTTCGCGCGCCGCGGCCTGGGGGGGGCGCGCGTCGATCAGATCACCGCGCGTGCCGGCTCCAACAAGCGCATGATTTATTATTATTTCGGCAACAAGGAGGCTCTGTTCCTGGCGGCGCTCGAGTCGGCCTACGAGGACATCCGCAATGCCGAGCAGTCGCTGATGCTTACCGATCTCGACCCGGTCGAGGGCATGCGGCGCCTGGTGGAGTTCACCTGGGAATATTACCTGGCGCACCCCGAGTTCATCACGCTGCTGAACAGCGAGAATCTGCACCACGCACGGCTCCTGAAGAAATCAAAAAAAATCCGCGCCCTGCATTCGCCCCTGGTGGCGATGCTCGAAAGCCTGCTCGAACGTGGCCGGCGCTCCGGTGCGTTCAGGCGCGGCGTCGATCCGGTACAGCTCTATATTTCGATCGCCGCGCTCGGCTATTTCTACCTGTCCAACAACCACACGCTATCGACGATTTTCGGGCGCGACCTGATGCGCGCGCAGGCGTTAAAGCAGCGCCTGGCGCACATGACCGACTTGGTGCTCGGTTATCTGTCGAGATAGGGCGGTCGGAAGTGCGGCGCAACCGCGGCTTTCTTGACCCGGGATCGGACATCGTGTCTAATGTAACCAATTGGTTAATAATGGGAAGGCACCCCAGCGCCGTTAGGCACAAGTCCGCGGGGCGCCACGATGAAAGGGATTGACGCAGGTGGCTGAGCCATTCATTCATCTGTCCGGTGTGCGCAAGCTCTATCGGCGGCGCGACACCGAATACCTGGCGATATCCGACGCAAGCTTCGACGTCATGCCGGGAGAATTGGTCGCGCTGGTCGGACCTTCCGGCTGCGGCAAGACTACGCTGCTGAAAATCCTTGCCGGCTTGCACGGCCACGACGGCGGCGAGGTCAAGATCGGATCGGGCACCCATCCGTTCGATCCGGCGCGCGACGTCGGCATGGTATTCCAGCAGCCGTTGCTGCTCAAATGGCGGCGCATCCTCGAAAACGTGCTGCTGCCGGCGGAGATCCTCGGCCTGCCGCTTGCGGCGAGCCGCGAGCGGGCGATGCAGCTGCTGGAGCTGGTTGGGCTCGCCGGCTTCGAGCACAAATATCCGTATGAGCTCTCCGGCGGCATGCAGCAGCGCGCAGCCATTGCGCGCGCGCTCGTCCACGACCCGAAGCTGATCCTGATGGACGAGCCGTTCGGCGCGCTGGATGCGCTGACCCGCGAGAAAATGAACCTGGAGCTGCTGCGCATTTGGAAAGAAAGCCAGAAGACCATCATTTTTGTCACTCACGGAATTTCCGAAGCCGTATTCCTGGGTACGCGGGTGGTGGTGCTGACCGCGGGGCCGGCGCGCATGGCCGATAACATCACCATCGAGCTGCGGCATCCGCGCACGCTCGACATGAAGACCGACCAGGACTTCGGCGATTACACCCGACACATCTATAAGCTCCTCGGAATGGAATAGACCATGGCTGAAATACGACTTGGCGTCATCATGCACGGCGCCGGGGAGGAAAAAGCGCGGCCGCGGCGTCCCGGCGGGACGCTACGCCCGGTCACGCCGATGTTGAGACTGCACAATGGAGTGAAGTGATGGCTGAAATACGACTTGGCATCATCATGCACGGCGTGACCGGGCGCATGGGCACGAACCAGCACCTGATCCGCTCGATTTGCGCAATACGCGACCAGGGTGGCGTGGCGCTCGCAAACGGCACGCGCGTGATGCCCGACCCCATTCTCGTCGGCCGCAGCGCCGACAAGCTCGAGCGCCTGGCCAAGGCGCACGGCGTCGCGCGCTGGACCACCGACGTGGAGGCGACACTGGCGAACAAGGACGACCGGCTGTTCTTCGACGCGGCCTCGACCCAGTTGCGGCCGACCATTCTGAAGCAGGCCATTGCCGCGGGGAAAGACATCTATTGCGAGAAGCCGGTCGCGACCGGGCTGGCCGAGGCGCTCGACCTCTATCGCACGGCGAAAAAGGCCGGCATCAAGCATGGCGTGGTGCAGGACAAGCTGTGGCTGCCCGGAATGCTGAAGCTGAAGATGCTGCGCGATGCGGGCTTCTTTGGCAAAATCCTGTCGCTGCGCGGCGAGTTCGGCTATTGGGTGTTCGAGGGCGACTGGCAGGCGGCGCAGCGCCCGAGCTGGAACTACCGCAAGGAAGACGGCGGCGGCATTATTCTCGACATGCTCTGCCACTGGCGCTACGTGCTCGACAACCTGTTCGGCGGCGTAAAAAGCGTCAGCTGCACCGGCGCGACGCACATTCCCGAGCGCTGGGACGAGGACGGCAAGAAGTACCGGGCAACCGCGGACGACGCTGCCTACGCGACCTTCGAGCTCGAGGGCGGCGTGATCGCACATATCAACAGCTCGTGGGACGTACGCGTGCGCCGCGACGACCTGGCGACCTTCCAGGTCGACGGCACGCATGGCTCGGCGGTGGCCGGGTTGCAGCGCTGTTTCAGTCAGGCGCGGGTGAACACGCCCAAGCCGGTATGGAATCCCGACGTGCCGCAGAGCATTAATTTTTTCGACACCTGGCAGGAAGTGCCCTCCAACGTCGCCTACGAAAATGCGTTCAAGGTCGAGTGGGAGCTGTTCATCCGCTATCTGTTCGAAGGCGGAACGTTCAAATGGGATCTGCTCGAGGGCGCGAAGGGAGTGCAGCTGGTGGACTGCGCGCTGAAAAGCTGGGCCGAGCGGCGCTGGGTGGACGTGCCCGGGCTCGAGGTGTGAGGCAGACGATGAACGCACCCGAGAAGCTCAGCGTGAGCATCAAATTGCCGGTTGCGGGCGGGCGCCTGGAACATTTCCGGCTTTCGGCCCCACGCAACTTTCCGCACAAGGCGGCCGGCGCATTCACTCGCGTCGCCTATTCGGCCGCGCACGTGGTCGCCGATGCGTTGGCCGCGATCGATCCGTGGCAGGGCTGCGCCATCGACTGGGATGCAACCATCGCCTATCGCCGTACCCTTTGGGGCCTGGGCTTGGGCGTGGCCGAGGCCATGGACACGGCGCAGCGCGGTATGGGGCTCGACTGGAACACCTCGCTCGAACTCATCCGCCGCTCGATCGAGGCGAGCCGCGACTGCAAGGGCGCGCTGCTCGCAAGCGGCGCCGGCACCGACCAACTGGCCGCGGAAGCCGCCACCGGCCTGGACGATGTGATCCGCGCCTACGAGGAGCAAGTCGGCGCGATCGAGGCGCTCGGCGGACGCATCATCCTCATGGCCAGCCGGGCGCTGGCGCGCGTGGCCAGGTCGGCGGACGATTACCACAAGGTCTACGACCGCATCCTCGGCCAGGTAAGGGAGCCGGTGATAATCCACTGGCTGGGCGAGATGTTCGATCCGGCGCTGGCCGGATACTGGGGATACGCGGACCATCACCAGGCGATGGAGGTGGCGCTCGAGGTGATCGCGCGCAACGCGGCCAAGGTGGACGGCGTGAAAGTTTCTCTGCTCGACAAGGACAAGGAAATCGCCATGCGCAGGCGCCTGCCCTTGGGCGTGAGGATGTACACCGGCGACGATTTTAACTACGCCGAGCTGATCGACGGCGACGCCGCGGGGCATTCGGATGCGCTCCTGGGGATTTTCGACGCTATCGCACCGGCCGC
>Ga0307375_10004716_pt1 | contig 12935 bp, 16 predicted proteins | sample TR1MG_FD_202531 | JGI IMG/M metagenome (GOLD analysis project Ga0307375, IMG submission 202531) | Soil microbial communities from Risofladan, Vaasa, Finland - TR-1 | ecosystem: Environmental > Terrestrial > Soil > Coastal area > Acid sulfate soil | place: Finland: Risofladan, Vaasa | collected... | reverse complement strand
CCTGATCGGCATCCAGGTCCCCACCGACGAACGCCCAATGTTCCGCCAGTTCCTGCACACCCTGGGCTACCCCTGGGGCGACGAGAGCGAGAACCCGGCGTATCGGTTGCTGTTGCGGGGGTAGCGTGCATATCACCGGCGTCGCTGTGGGCGAATGGCATGTCGCCAACGGAATGGCCGCACACGGAAAGATTGGTTGACGGCGGAGGTAATTAAGCCGAGCCGCGAAGCGGCTTCGGCTTGACTTGCCAGGCAGCAGACTCGATCTGCCAGCCTGGGAATACGAGCACAGCTGGATGGCAGTGAAGGGCGGTGCCCAGCACCTTGGCCCGCTCGACACCCAGGTTGACGCGGCCATTCTCGATGCTGGAAATGGTGGTCTGAGGGATACCGCACAGTGCGGAGAGTTGGGTTTGGCTAAGACCCTGCAATTCGCGGATGATCCGCACCGACTCGCCAGGAGTGACATCGATGCGCTTTTTGGCGGGAATGAGCTTGCGCATATCAGCGTTTCTGATACTCAAGTGGGGTGACACGTACAACCTGGACGATCATGACGTCAGCCTCGACGGAGTAGATGACCCGCCATTGCTCGTTTAGCCGGGACGACGTGAAGCCTTTCCAGTCGCCAGAGAGCGCCTCATCTCTGAAGCCTTTGATGGCGCGGAGCCCTTGCGGACCGGAGAGCGCGGCGATGTCTTTCCATTTCTCGTAGCGCTTCAGGATTTCGATTGGTACGCGCCCGGAGGAGAGCTCTTTGTCCGCCTGGCGGTGCTCAAGGATCTTCCACATGCCACATTGTGGCTAGTACAAATATGATATGTCAAGCCCAGGGCGGTCGGCCCTGCCGCCCAGCAGAAAGCCAAGACTCATGTCTTGGAAAGCCAAGGGTCATGTCTTGTTTTGCCACATCGCATGACTTGCTCAAGGCGCTGGGCGGGGACCTCCACAACATCGACACGCGGCATCGGCGCAGCTTGCCGGAATAGGTGTCATGCCTGCCGCCGTGGTCTATTTGCCCTCCGCTGCAAGCATGGCGCGGATGGCAACCTCCAGCGGCGGCAGGTGTTGTTGCACGACGGTGAGCACGGTTTGCGGGTCGATGTCGCCCAGATAGTTATGCACCAGAATGTTGCGGAAGCCGTTGATCTGCTGCCACGGTATCTGCGGCCACGGTCGCTTCAATTCATCAGGCAACCGTTGCGTGGCCTCCGACAAGGTTTGCAGATTGCGCAAGGTGGCGTCGTAAAGCATCTCGTCACGGGTCAGATCGCCACGTTGCTGGATGCGGCGGATCTTCTCGATCGTGTCCAGAATATGCCGCGCGTAAGCCTGCCATGCCTTGCTCACAGATCCACCGCCTCGCTCAGCACGGCCTCGCGCAGGTGGCGGTTGAGTTCGTGCTCGGGGACGATGTCCAGACGCCGCCCGGTGATCTCGGCCAACCGTTCGGCCAGCGGCAGGCGCTGGGTGAACAGGTCGTAGCCGGGCGGGAAATCCACCAGAAAGTCGATATCGCTGTCCGCCCGCTCTTCGCCGCGCGCCACCGAGCCGAATACACGGATACGCCGCGCGCCGAACTGGCGGCACGCCGCGTGGATGGCGTCCCTCTTTTCATGCAATGCGTCAAGTAGCATGGCGATGACCTCTCGACCCGGCGGTATGCCGAACACTGATTCGACCACGGGTGCCCGATTGTAGCCACAGGACAAAGGCGGCGCAGGCAATCGAATCGGCTTTTGGCTCGCGTCGCCGCCTTGCGCACCGACGCGCTATTCGCGCAGCGCACGCACCGTTCCCGAAACGCGGATCGAGCCGCCCGGCGCCGGCCCGATCTCGGCGCGCAGCAGCGAGCGCATGCCCATGTCTTCGCCCTGCACCACCTCGATGGCGCCGCCGTGCGGCCAGTGCAGATCGCGCAGATAGCCCGCCAGCGCCGCCGTGGCCGCGCCGGTGGCCGGATCTTCGTAGACGCCGCCGGAGGCAAACGGATTGCGGCTGTGAAATCGCCGTGCCGACTCGGCATGCACCAGCAGCACCGTGGTCAGTCCGTGCCGGCGCATCCATTCCCGACCGGCATCCAGGTCATAGCGCATCGCCGCCAGCGCAGCGCGGGTGTGCAGGGCGAGCAGCAGATGATCGACGCCGGCATGCACCCGCGCCGGCGGCAGGCGCGGATCGAGCTGGTCGGGGCGATAACCGAACAACGCCAGCGCTTGCGCCAGCAGCGCCGGCGGAGCCGGCTCGCTGCGGGTCGGTGGCGATTGCAGGGCGGCGGCAAGACCGGTCGCATCGCAACGGCCTTCGACCGTGATCCGGGCATCGTTCAGGCGCAGCGCGAACACGCCGTCGCCTTGGCGCAGGGCCAGCGCCGCGCCCAGGGCGATGGTCGCGTGACCGCAGAACGGCACCTCCGACTCGGGCGAAAAATAGCGCACCCGCCAGCCGTCGTCGTCCGGCGCCGCGAATGCGGTCTCGGAGAATCCCACCTGCGCGGCGATGCATTGCATGCTGCCGGCATCGGGGAGCGCGTCGGCGATCACCACGCCAGCCGGGTTGCCGCCCCGGTCGCCATCGCAGAATGCGGCGAAGCGCTGCACGAGCCTCGGGATCACGTCTTGTTTTGCCATTGCGAGCCTCGGGGTCTTCACGTCCTGTTTCGCCATAGCCGTGGCTTGCCCGGCGCGATGCTGCCGGTGTCGCCGCCATCAGCGGCTGTCATTAGAGCTGCGCATATGAAACGCGGCAACCGTGACCTGCCGCACTCGCGCCGCGTTGGAGCGCACGCGGTCGCGCGCTAGACTCCGCCGATGTCTCCCAGCTCACGCAAACGCCGGCCGCGTCGACCCGCTCCGCCGCCCGCAACGCGCCCGCGCCCCGGCGAGCCCAAGCCGGCCGCCGGAAGGCCGCCGGTGCCGGCCGACAGCTCCACCCGCGCCACGCGAGTGCTGAACTGGCTGCTGCGCAAGCTGCCGCCGCATGCTCGCGAGAAGGCGCTGGACTACCTGGTGCTGACCCGGATGGATCGGCCGATCGGCGCGCTGCTGCTGCTGTGGCCTACCTGGTGGGCGTTGTGGCTGGCGGCCGGCGACTTTCCACCGTGGAAGCCGCTGCTGATCTTCACGCTCGGCGTGTTCGCGATGCGCGCGGCCGGCTGCGCGATTAACGACTATGCCGACCGCAAACTCGATCCGCAGGTGGCGCGGACGGCTGGACGTCCGATCGCCAGCGGGCGGGTGACGCCGCGCGAGGCGCTGATCGTGTTCGCCGCGCTGCTGGCGTTCGCCTTCGTGCTGGTGCTGTTCACCAATGCGCTGACGATCAAGCTGTCGTTCGCCGGCGCCGCGCTGGCCGCGCTGTATCCGTTCACCAAGCGCTATACCTACATGCCGCAGGTGGTGCTGGGCGCCGCATTCGGCTGGTCGATCCCGATGGCGTTCGCCGCGGTGGCGGGCACGGTGCCGGCGCTGGGCTGGCTGCTGTTCATCGGCAACATCCTGTGGTCGGTGATCTACGACACCGAATACGCGATGGTCGATCGCGAGGATGACCTCAAGGCCGGCGCGAAATCCACCGCGATCCTGTTCGGCGATGCCGACCTGCCGATCCTGGGCATCCTGATGGGCACGTTCGCGCTGGCGATGCTGTTCGTGGGCCAGCGTGCCGCACTGGGCTGGCCGTACTGGCTGGGGCTGTCGATCGCAGCCGGCCTGTTCGGCTACCAGCTGTGGTTGATCCGCGGCCGCGACCGCGACGCCTGCCTTGCCGCGTTCCGCCACAACAACTGGTTGGGGCTCGCGCTGTGGGTTGGCATCGCACTGGCCGTGGCGGTGCGCTGACCGGGCGCGATGTGGGGGCTTTTGTAGGAGCGGCTTCAGCCGCGATGCTCTTGCTCTGACCAACACAAGAGCATCGCGGCTGAAGCCGCTCCTACAAAAACCGCCCCATTCACCCGCGCGGCGACGGCGCCCGCGCCAACGCCCATACGTCCACCTGCTGCACGCCGGCACGCTTGAGCACGCGGGCGCACTCGGCCAGCGTGGCGCCGGTGGTCATCACGTCGTCGAGTATCGCCACGTGGGCCGGTAGCGCGATGCCGGGGCGCAACGCGAATGCACCGCGCACGTTGCGGCGGCGGCCGACCGCATCCAGTTCGGTTTGCGCCTCGGTGCGGCGTGGGCGGTGCAGCACGTCATGCTGCAGCGGCACGCCGAGCTGGCGCGCCAATGGCCGAGCCAGTTCCAGCGCCTGGTTGTAGCCGCGCTGGCGCAGCCGGCTGCGATGCAGCGGCACCGTCAGCAGCAGGTGCGGCAGGGGCAGCGGGCAGGTTTCGCGCTGCCACAGCGTCGACAACGCCCGGCCGGCGGCCAGATCGGCACCGAACTTGTAGCGCGCTTCCAGCCGGTCCAGCGGCCAGCCATAGCGGAACGGCGACCACGCCGCATCCCACGGCGGCGCCCGCCGCTGACACTCGCCGCACAGCGCCGCCGGGGTCGCCAGCGGCAGCGCGCAGCGACTGCAACAGCTGCGGTTGCGCGGCATTTCGGCAATGCAATCGGCGCACAAGTCGATGCTGGCGGCACCGCTGGCGGCACACAGCAGGCAGCGCCAGGGCTGCACGAATCGCTGCAACCGCTTCAACCGTTCAAGCAACGCATCCATGCGAATCACCTCCCTGCCGGGCTCCGCCAGCGTTCCATGCCCGCATGGTAGCGAGATCGTGGCTGCAACGTTTCGTCAACCCGTAAAGTGCACATTGGGTTGACATGATTCCGGCCGACTTCCACACTTTCCTGCCTCACGCATCGAGAGCACCTGATCCATGGCCGACACCGCCATCCGCCACGACTGGACCCGCGCCGAAGTGGTCGCGCTGTTCGCGTTGCCGTTCAACGAGCTGCTGCATCGCGCGCACGCGCTGCATCGCCGGTACCACGATCCGAACGCCGTGCAGGTGTCGACCTTGCTGTCGATCAAGACCGGCGGCTGCCCGGAAGACTGCGCCTATTGCCCGCAGGCGGCACGCTACGACACCGGCGTGCAGGCGCAGAAGCTGATGAGCGTGGAGGACGTGCTGGAGCGCGCCCAGGCCGCCAAGGATGCCGGCGCCAGCCGCTTCTGCATGGGCGCGGCATGGCGCGGGCCGAAGGATCGCGACGTGGCGAAGGTGGCGGCGATCGTCCGTGCGGTGAAATCGCTGGGGCTGGAAACCTGCGCCACGCTGGGCATGCTGAGCGGTCCGCAGGCCGACCAGCTGAAGGCCGCCGGGCTCGACTACTACAACCACAACCTCGACACCGCGCCGGAGTTCTACGGCGAAGTGATCCACACCCGCCAGTACCAGGAGCGGCTCGACACGCTCGGACACGTGCGTGCCGCCGGCATGAAGACCTGCTGCGGCGGCATCGTCGGCATGGGCGAGTCGCGCGACCAGCGCGCCGGCCTGCTGCAGGCGCTGGCGACGCTGCCCGAACACCCGCAGTCGGTGCCGATCAACCAGCTGGTGCAGGTGGAGGGCACGCCGCTCAATGGCACCGCGGCGCTGGACCCGTTCGAGTTCGTGCGCACGATCGCGGTGGCGCGCCTGCTGATGCCGGCCTCGATGGTGCGGCTGTCGGCCGGGCGCCAGCAGATGGACGACGCGGTGCAGGCGCTGTGTTTCTTCGCCGGCGCCAACTCGATCTTCCATGGCGAGAAACTGCTGACCACCGACAACCCGGACGTGGCCCACGACCGCGCGCTGTTCGCGCGCCTGGACCTGCATCCGCTGGCGGTCGAGGAGGCCGGTACCGTGCACGCCGATCTCATGCAAGCCGGCGGATGCGGACACGGCTGTGGCTGCGGCGCCGCGGCCTGACCTGCTCGACCGCTTGGCCGTCCAGACGGCCAGACGATCCAGCGCGCAGCTGTTGCGCCGGCTGCGCACGATCGAGCATGCCGACGGCCCGTGGCTGGAGACCGGCGGGCGCCGGCTGCTGTCGTTCTGCAGCAACGATTACCTCGGCCTGGCGCAGCACCCGCAGCTGATCGCCGCGCTCAAGCGCGTGGCCGACGATGAGGGCGTGGGCAGCACCTCGGCGCATCTGATCTGCGGCCACCGCGCCGAACATGCGGCGCTGGAGGAAGCGCTGGCGACATGGACCGGGCGCGAACGCGCGTTGCTGTTCTCCACCGGCTACATGGCCAACCTCGGCGTGCTGCAGGCGCTGCTGGCGCACGGCGACGTGTGCGTGCAGGACAAGCTCAACCACGCCTGTCTGCTGGACGGCGCGCAGCTGGCCGGTGCCGGGCTGAAGCGCTACCCGCATGCCGACGTGGCCGCCGCCGCGCGTCAGCTGGCCGGCAGCGGTGACGCCGCCGCCCTGCTCGCCACCGACGGCGTGTTCAGCATGGACGGCGACGTGGCGCCACTGCGCGCACTGGCCGCACTGTGCGCGCACGAGGGCGCCACCTTCATGGTCGACGATGCGCATGGGCTGGGCGTGCTGGGCGAACGCGGCGCCGGCAGCGTCAGCGCCGCCGGCCTGGGTCAGCGCGAGGTGCCCGTGCTGATGGCCACGCTGGGCAAGGCGCTCGGCTGCGCCGGTGCGTTCGTGGCCGGCCCGGCCGCGCTGATCGACGGGCTGATCCAGTTCGCCCGCCCCTACATCTACACCACCGCGATGCCGCCGACGCTGGCCGCAGCGGCGCTGGCCGCGGTGCAACTGGCGCAGGCGGAGGACTGGCGCCGGCAGAAACTCGCCATGCTGATCGCACGTCTTCGTCACGGCGCCGCGCAACTCGGCCTCGCACTTTCGGCGTCGACCAGTGCGATCCAGCCGCTCCTGCTCGGCGACGCCCGGACCGCGCTGGACGCCGCCCTTGCGCTGGAGCAGCAGGGTCTGCTGGTCACCGCGATCCGGCCACCCACCGTGCCTGCGGGCAGTGCGCGGCTGCGCCTCACGCTGTCGGCCGCGCATGAGGAGGCCCATGTCGATCGGTTGCTGAGCGCGCTGGAAAACCTGCGCCTGCCGGCGGCTGAGTGCCGGGCTTGCGCGCCCAGCCACCACGTATAATCACCGTCCGCTTTGCCCGCCCGATGCCCCACTCCCGCATGTCGATCGTCAACGTCTCCGCCTACCGATTCGTCAGCCTGGACGATCTGCCCATGCTGCGCGAGCGGATGCGCGAACGTTGTGCCGCCCTGGACCTCAAAGGCACCATCCTGCTGGCGCCGGAGGGGATCAACCTGTTCCTTGCCGGCAGCCGCGCGCGGATCGACGCCTTCATCGACTGGCTGCACGAAGACCCACGTTTCGCCGCCGTCGTGCCCAAGGAATCGCTTTCCGGCACGGTGCCGTTCCGCCGCCTGCGGGTGCGCTTGAAACAGGAAATCATCACCATGCGCCAGCCCGCGATCCGCCCCGAAGGCGGCCGCGCGCCGGCGCTGGATGCCGTCACGCTGCAGCGCTGGCTGGCGCAGGGGCATGACGACGATGGCCGCGCACTGGTCATGCTCGATACCCGCAACGACTACGAGACCGCGCTCGGCACCTTTGCCGATGCCGTCGACTACCAGCTCGCCAGCTTCACCGGCTTCCCCGCCGCGATCGCCGCCGACCGCGAGCGCTACGCCGGCAAGACCGTCGTCTCCTACTGCACCGGCGGCATCCGCTGCGAGAAGGCCGCGCTGCACATGCGCGACCTCGGCATGTCGCATGTCTATCAGCTCGAAGGCGGCATCCTGAACTACCTGGAGCTGACCGACGGCAGGTACTGGCGCGGCGACTGCTTCGTGTTCGATGAGCGCGTGGCGCTGGACAAGCAGCTCCGGGCTCTGCCCCCTCTGCCCTGCGGGGAGAGCGCCGAAGTGAGGGGACACGCTGGCGACGGGGCTGAACCGGGGCGTCCTTCGATCAGTCTCCCAGCGAGCATCCGCCCCTCATCCCAACCTTCTCCCCTAGGAGAAGAGGCGAACGCAACAAGCACGGAACTTGATTGGAGCGGGGCGTGAGTCTGTTTATCGAGCGGACCGGTCGCGGCCCGGTGCCGCTGGTGCTGATTCACGGCTGGGCGATGCACGGCGGCGTGCTGCAGCCGCTGGTCGAGGCGCTGCACGATCGCTGCACGATGTACGTGGTCGACCTGCCCGGCCACGGTTATTCGCGCGATTGCGGCCTGCCGCTGGAGCCACACGCCTGCGCCGCCGCGATCGCCGCCGCCACCCCGCCGGCGATGTGGCTGGGCTGGTCGCTGGGCGGCCTGATCGCACTCACTGCCGCGCTGGAAAACCCGCACCGCGTACGCGCGCTGGCGATGCTGTGCGCCACCCCCAAATTCGTGCGCACCGCCGACTGGCCGCATGGCAGCGATGCCGCGCTGGTGCATCAGCTGGCCACCGACCTGGAAACCGACTACCACGCCACGCTGGCACGTTTCCTGGCGCTGGAAGCGATGGGCAGCGACGACCCGCGCGCCGAACTGCGCCACCTGCGCGAGCTGGTGTTCGCGCATGGCGAGCCGGATCTGCGCGTGTTGCAGGAAGGCATCCAGCTGCTGGAGCACACCGACCGCCGCGCGTCGCTGCAGGATCTGCGCATGCCCAGCGCATGGATCGCCGGCCGTCGCGACCGGCTGGTGCCGCCGCGGGCGATGGCCTGGTCGGCCAGCCAGTGCGGCGGCCACTTCAGTGAGATCGAACGCGCCGGCCACGCGCCGTTCTTCGGCCATGTCGACGCCGTGGTGCAGGCGCTGCAGCCGCTGCTGGACGGCTGTGCCGAGCCTTTCCCTGTCGAACCCGCCGCGATGTATCCGACCTGATGAACCCGATCTGATGAACGACTTCCGCCTCGACCGCCGCCAGGTGCGCCGCAATTTCGGCCGCGCGGCGACCACCTACGAACAGCACGACGTCTTGCAGCGCGAGGTGCAGGCACAGCTGCTGGAACGTCTGGACATCCATCAGCAGCCACCGTCACTGGTGGTCGATGTGGGCGCCGGCACCGGTCGCGGCAGCGCGCTGCTGCGCAAGCGCTACGGCAAGGCACAGATCATCGCGGTGGATCTGGCGCTGCCGATGCTGCGCGCCGCCAGATCGCACTTGAGCTGGCGCCGGCCGTTTGCGCGCGTATGCGCCGAAGCCAGTGCGCTGCCGCTGCCCGATCACAGCGTCGACGTGCTGCATTCCAACCTGTGCTTCCAGTGGATCGACGACCTGCCCGCGCTGTTCGGCGAATGCATGCGCGTGCTGAAGCCCGGCGGCCTGCTGGCGTTCTCCAGCTTCGGCCCCGACACCCTGAAGGAATTGCGCGCCGCGTGGGCGCAGGCCGACCGGCAACCGCACGTCAGCCGCTTCCTGGACATGCACGACGTCGGCGACGCGCTGCTCGCCGCCGGCCTGCGCGACCCGGTGCTGGACGTTTGTCGCTACACCCTGACCTACAGCGAACCGCGCAAGCTGCTGCTGGAACTGCGCGGCCTCGGCGCCACCAATGCCGACGACAGCCGCGGCCGCGGCCTCACCGGCAAGAGCCACTACCGACGCATGCTGCAGGCGTACGAAACGATGCGGGTGGATGGCCGCATTCCGGCCACCTGGGAAGTGATCACCGCACATGCCTGGGGGCCCCCGATCGGCCAGCCGCGTCGCGTCACCGGCGGCGGCGAAATTGCCAGTTTCTCGGTCGACAGCCTGCGCGGATCGCGGCGCTGAGGAAGCGGAGCTGCCAGGGGTAATCGGGGGTGGGGGCTGCGGGTGACTGCGTGGTCAGACACCATCGCTCGGGCAACGAGCGGCAAATAGAACCATCAAATGACGCGACGCGGCATCTCAGGCGGCCGGGCGGACACAAACTGACGCGATGTGGCTGTTCAGGGCGGCCAGCATCGCCGTCAACTGCTGACCGGTAGCTTGCGGATGCAGCAGGATGAAACGGTGGCCGGCTGATCCGGCCGGCCGGCAGGCCGCGACACTGCACGCCTGGCCGTCGTCGGTGACAAGCGCCAGCGGCGCGGCGCGTTCCGTATCACTCAGCTGGCGGCTGATCAGCCCATGCTGCGGGCCGCCAACGACGATGCATTCGATGAGTTGTTTCATGACGGTTTCTCAAGGATCTTGAAGGGAGACTTGCGGCGGATCATGCAGGCGCCGGGCCAACGGCTGCCGGCAACTGCGATCTGCATCACGGTTTTCGACATTGCCGCGAATATCGGCCGGGACAGCACCGGTACGCCCGCCGCACCGGCTTGATCCGATCGGCAGCGCTACAATCGCGCTGCGCGATCCCGCCCGGCCACATCCCCCCGTCTTTACGTATGCGCAACCCCCTGCAGGAACAATTGCTCAAGGCCGGCCTGGTCAAGAAAGCCAAGGTGGCGCAGGTCGTGCGCGAGCAGAACAAGCAGCGTCACGGCAAGGCGCCGACGGCACCCGACGCCGAGCTGGCGACCGCGCAACGGCTGCAGGCCGAGCGCGCCGAACGCGACCGCCAGCTCTCCGCCGAGCGCAATGCGCAGGCGCGCGCCAACGAGCAGCGCGCGCAGATCCGCCAGATCGTCGATAGCCACAAGGTGAAGCGCGAAGGCGAGATCGCCTACCGCTTCACCGACGGCGACAGGATCGCCAGCGTGCTGGTCGACGCGCCGCTGCGCGCGCAGCTGGCCGGCGGCACACTGGTGATCGTTCGCCACGACCAGGGCTACGAGCTGCTGCCGCGCGCCGCCGCCGACAAGGTCTACGCCCGCGATGCGGCGATGATCGTGCTCGACCACGGCCGCGCCGCCAGCGGCAGCGACCCTGCCGACGACGACGATTACTACCGTCGGTTCCAGGTGCCGGACGATCTCATCTGGTAGCCGGTTGTTCCCTGGCGCAGGCATCGTGCCGGAAACATCCGGCCAGGTGGTCGTTGACCATCCCGGTCGCCTGCAGCAGCGCATAGCAGATCGTGCTGCCGACGAAGCGGAAGCCACGCTGCTTCAGCGCCTTGCTCATGCGATCGGACAGCGGCGTGGTGGCCGGCACGTCGGTCTTGTCGCGCCAGCGGTTCTGGATCGGCCGGCCATCGACGAACGACCACAGATAGCCGTCCAGACTGCCGAATTCCTCGATGACGCGGAGAGCGGCGACCGCATTGTCGCGGGTCGCCGACAGCTTCAGGCGGTTGCGGATGATGCCCGGGTCGCCCAGCAGCTTTTCCAGTTCGCGATCCCGCATCGCGGCGACGCGGGCGATCTCGAAGCGATGGAACACCTCGCGGTAGCGCTCGCGCTTGGCCAGCACGGTGCGCCACGACAAACCCGCCTGCGCACCTTCCAGGCACAGGAATTCGAACAGCGCGCGGTCATCGTGCAGCGGAACGCCCCACTCGGTGTCGTGGTAATCGCGCAGGAGTTCGTCGCCGGTGGCCCAGTGACAGCGTTGCATGGCGGATCCTCGATCGTGCAGTCGGTCTTGGCAATGTAGCGCAAGGCCCTGGTCGGCACGACCGCGCCGACCGGTCGCGCGCGACAAAGCCGGCTAAACTCGCATTTCCCCAGGCACGACAACCCTCATGTCCTCACCAGCCACTTCGCGGCGCAACGCGGTGCTCGCGCTGTTCGCCACCATCCTGATCTGGGCCTACAGCTGGGTGGTGATGAAACAGGCGTTGCGCTATGCCGGGCCCTTCGATTTTGCCGCGCTGCGCTATCTGTTTGGCGCCTTGCTGCTGTTCGCGGCGCTGGCGCTGAGCGGGCAGTCGCTGCGCCCGCCACCGCTGCTGCTCACGATCGCGATCGGGCTGTGCCAGACCGCCGCCTTCCAGGGGCTGGAGCAACTGGCGCTGATCGGAGGTGGTGCCGGGCATGTGGCGTTGCTCGCCTACACCATGCCGTTCTGGGCAGTCCTGCTGGCCTGGTTGCTGCTGCGTGAGCGGCCTGTGCGGCGCCATTGGCTGGGCCTGGCGCTGGCGGTGCTGGGGCTGCTGTGCATCATCAAGCCCTGGCGCGGGCTGGGCAGTGGCTTGAGCACGGTTTTTGCGATCGGTGGCGGTGTGGCGTGGGCGGCCGGAACGGTGCTCAGCAAGCAGATGTTCCAGCGCCATGCGCCGTCACCGCTCAACCTCACGGCATGGCAGATGCTGGCCGGCGCAGTGGCGCTGGGCATCGCTGCATGGCTGGTGCCGCAGCGGCCGATCGACTGGAGCTGGGCATTCGTCGGCGTGCTCGGCTACAGCGTAGTGTTCGCCTCCAGCCTGGCCTGGGGGTTGTGGCTGTTCGTGCTGCAGCGACTGCCGACCACGGTGGCCAGCCTGTCCAGCCTGGGCGTGCCGGTCGTCAGCGTGCTGCTGGCCTGGGCTGTCCTGCATGAGCGCCCGTCGCCGCTGGAAGGCGTGGGTATCATGCTGGTGCTGCTGGGCCTGATTGCCGTCAGTGGCGTGCGGCTGCGCCGCGGCTGGGGCATGCCGCCGTCCCGACAGGAGGATCAGCACTGACCCGCCTGGCCCGGTTGTGCGGCAATGCCGAAATGCATCGGCGCGCGGTGTCCATCCGGCTATGTCTACCCGGTTGAAATGATCGGGAAAGACACCCCGCGCAAGCTGGCTCCCTGACTGATTCGATATCCCGCCCGATCTCCATCATGCCCGACCTTTCCCAACTGTGGCCCCACCTGATCGCCTGGCTCAGCGGCCATGCGGTGATTCCATTCCTGACCGTGCTGCACATCAACGGTCTGGCCGGCAATCCGGACGACATCTCCGCCTCACTGCTGATCGCCGCCCTGCAGGTGGCCATCATCGGCCTGATTTTCCGGCCGCTGGAAAGCTGGTTTCCGGCCGAACGATGGACCGACCGCCGGCTGACCCTGGTCGATCGCAATTACACGGTGCTGATGCTGCTGGGCATCTTTCCGTTGTTCACTTATCTGGTGCTGACCCCGTTCAGCCATCTGTTCGGCGGCACCGACACCGGCAGCA
>Ga0307375_10004715_pt1 | contig 12936 bp, 14 predicted proteins | sample TR1MG_FD_202531 | JGI IMG/M metagenome (GOLD analysis project Ga0307375, IMG submission 202531) | Soil microbial communities from Risofladan, Vaasa, Finland - TR-1 | ecosystem: Environmental > Terrestrial > Soil > Coastal area > Acid sulfate soil | place: Finland: Risofladan, Vaasa | collected... | reverse complement strand
AAATCCTGTAGATTTCTACCAGATGAGCGATCTTCCGGTGTAGCAAAATCCGCCTCCAAAAAAGGCGCCTTGCGGGCGCAGGTCAAGACACTCTCTCCCTGCACAGGTAACAAATAAATGAACATAGCACAGGAAATTGAAAAACGGCGAACTTTCGCCATCATAAGCCACCCCGACGCGGGCAAGACCACGCTCACTGAAAAGCTCCTGCTCTTCGGCAACGCCATCCAGACCGCGGGTGCGGTGAAGTCGAACAAGATCCGAAAAACTGCAACTTCGGACTTCATGGCGATTGAAAAGCAGCGCGGAATTTCGGTCGCAACCTCGGTCATGACCTTCGAGTACCGCGGACAACTGGTGAATATCCTGGACACCCCGGGCCACAAGGATTTCGCAGAGGACACCTACCGCACCCTCACAGCGGTCGACAGCGTTATCCTTGTCGTTGATTCGGTGAAAGGTGTGGAAGAGCAGACCGAGAAGCTGATGAATGTCTGCCGAATGCGGAATACGCCGGTTATAGTTTTTGTGAACAAGCTTGATCGCGAGGGTAAACGGCCGTTCGAGCTGATGGACGAGCTGGAAAAGAAGCTTGATATTGCGGTGCGGCCGCTGACATGGCCCATAGGGATGGGCTCCGGTTTCCGGGGCGTCTACAACCTTGCCGAGCGTAACATCTATCTCTTCAGTCCGGGCAAGAGCACCGTCGAGAAAGAACGGCTTCTGATTGACGACCTCGCCAACCCTCTGCTCGACGAGAAACTGGGGAGCGGGGCCGCACAGCTTCGCGAAGACGTCAATCTGATCGAAGGAGTCTATGACGCGTTCTCCCGCGACGACTATCGGTCGGCGACGGTAGCCCCGGTCTTTTTTGGAAGCGCTCTGAACAACTTCGGTGTCAGGGAACTGCTCGAGACGTTTCTTGACGTGGCGCCGCCGCCTGGGCGCCGGGAAACCGATACCCGGATCGTCGACCCCGATGAGGAAAAGTTCAGCGGATTCGTGTTCAAGATCCATGCAAATCTGGACCCGCGGCACCGCGATCGAATAGCATTTCTTCGCGTCTGTTCCGGCAGGTTCCAGAAGGACAAACCGTTTCGGAATGTGCGACTGCGCAAGGACGTCCGTTTTACCACGCCTTACAACTTCATGGCGCAGCGAAAAAACATCATCGAAGAGGCTTTCCCCGGAGATGTGGTCGGGCTCTACGATCGCGGTGACCTCAAAATTGGCGACACTCTGACCGAAGGCGAGGAATTCACCTTCCGGGGGATTCCCAGTTTCTCGCCGGAGATATTCAAGGAGCTATTGAGCACCGATCCAATGAAATCAAAACAGCTCGACAAGGGAATCCGCCAGCTCACCGAGGAGGGCGTGGCGCAGCTATTCAGTCAGCACCCGGGGAGGCGAAAGATCGTAGGTACGGTTGGAGAGCTTCAGTTCGACGTAATTCTCTACCGTCTCCTCAATGAATATGGGGCTGCCTGTCGCTTCGATCCGCTATCCTATGTTCGAGCATGCTGGATAACTTCCGAGGATCCCGGGAAACTGAAAGAGTTCATCCGGTTGAAATCCTCTCACATTGGACACGACCGCGACGAGAATCCGGTCTACTTCGCCGAGTCGCAATGGTGGCTGCAGACAATCATCGACGACAACCCGGGGATCGAATTTCATTTCACTTCGGAGTTTAAGACGGAACGCGACTCGACGGCGGTTGTTCCCGGCCGGATTCGCTAATGCGGACCTTCTGTGTCTGAAATGACCGTGTTGACAGTTTATTACTAAATCACTTACCTTAACCACACGCGCTCCTGGGCCGGGTGCGCGTGTAGGAGAAGGGATGACGCTTGCCCACACTGCAGGCCGGATATTTTCAGTTTCCCTCAGATGCACATATCTATCACCTCATGACGGTTCCTTCGGTCTCTCCGGAGGAAAGGAGCAATCAATTGAATGAACTCACTACGCAGACGCTTCCGGCGGTACCTCACGTCATATTCGGAATCTTCAACCTGGCGATTCCGAACATCATTTTCTGGGTGATCGTGATAGTGGTATTCGCCGTCTCCGCCTGGCTCCGGCTCCCCGGGTTCATTGAACACAGCTCGAAAGACAAAGAAAAGGATCCAAAATGAATTTGACGGAACGAGCCCAAGGCTTCATCAAGAACAACATGAGTATGGAAGACGCGCTGCCGACTCGCATGCCGGTCTACATGAGTTCGGTGGTCTATCTGTTCGGCGCGCTGACTCTATCAGCGCTGGGAATGCTGATACTCACCGGAGTAGTCCTCACGATCTTTGGTCCGGGATGGTGGCATGTTTCGGGTTTCGGCCATTTCATCAACTCGCTTCATTTCTGGAGTTCGCAAATCTTTTTCCTCGGCATTCTGCTCCACATGATTGGCAAATTCTTCATGGCGGCGTGGCGTGGGGGTCGCTGGCGGACCTGGGCCGTCGGAATAATCACGCTGGGGATTGCCGTGTTTTCCGGGCTCACCGGCTTTATCCTGCAGACGAACTGGGACTCACAGTGGGTTTCCGGACAGGCAAAGGACGCACTGAATGCGGTGGGAATCGGCAGTCTTGTAAACACTCTGAACTCCGGACAGATGCTTACGCTCCATATCGTTGTATTACCTCTTTTTGTGGTGTTCTTTGTCGGCATACATATTCTCATCGTGCGGCATGAGAGCCCGGTACGACCAATTGGTTCAGAGGAGAAGGACGCATGAGCGCAAAATCTGAAGCGAATCTCAAGGGGATACCCTCCAAACCCTACGATCTTCTACGGGAAGGGCTCATAGTTTTCGCCTTCGCCGTTGTTGTCATCGTCGTGCTCGCCGCACTGTTTGGATCTCCGGACTACCCGTCGGTCACCGCGCAGGAGGTTGCGCAGAAACAGCCCGTGGACTATCTGAAACTGGTTTCCGATTACCTGTCGGGTAACAGCGATATGCAAACTTACGGTCCTCCCTACACCAGGAACCCGGAGAACGCCCAGGGGCTGTTCGGTTTGGCCCCGGCGAATATTCTTGGCGTGACCATTCCCATCGATGCACAGAAGGATTTTGTTCTCAAACCGCTGGAAGCTCTTGCCACGATCAGCCCCTCGGTCAAAGATGCGCTCGGCCAGTTCCAGGCTGCTGCAGATGATCAGCGCAATGCGTGGGTCAAGAACTACACAGATGCGCTGGATAAAGCGGAGGTGAGCGGACAGTCGGTCCAGCTTGCGCCTGGTGACTATGGTCCGGTTCCGGTACTCATGAACGGAATGCTCGACATCGCTCGTGCCGGATTTCTGGAAGGAGCGCTCAATTCGGGTCCCAATGTCCCGTATGCGTTCGACAATACGAAGGCTCTCATGTTCCTGGAAGGAGACATCCAGGATCAGGTCGCCGGTAAGCTCGACATGCAGGGCGGACAGTGGGGAATAGGCCACGAGACGGGCAACTATCCGGGGGCCTGGTGGCTGTGGCCCTACACGTTCCTTTATCAGATTCCTGCAATCGGGAACGCGGACAACGCCGACATAATCGTCGGAGCCATCATGGCGCTTTTCTTTCTCGTCCTGATATTCCTGCCGCTCATTCCCGTATTGAACCGGATTCCCTACTGGGTAAAGGTATACCGGGTAATCTGGCGGGACTGGTATCGCGATCACGGGAAGTCCTGACAGGCGTTTGTCGGCACGAAGTGTCCGTCAGTATCATATAGCGGGTGAGGTGTTCATGAGCCAACTTGCCGTCATGTTGTTGTCCGCCCGGCCCTGGTCGTTCTTTCTCAGTCTCGCCTCCATAACAACCGGCTCGGTAGTTGCCTTCGACCAGGGCATATTTCACCTGGACCGCTATCTGCTCGTCATTCTCGGTTCGGTGGTTGCCCACGCCGGAATGAATCTTCTGAATGATTACTTTGACTTCAAGCACGGGGTCGACGATGCGAGCGTGGCAACCTCACAGTACCGCCCGCATCCACTCGTCGAAGGTAAGATGACCCCGGCGCAAATTCTCACGGGTGCCGGCGCCTGCTACGCGGTCGCACTGTCGATCGGCGTCTACATGGCGGCGGTCGCCGGCTGGTCGCTCGTGCTTGTGGTATTCGGCGGCGCGTTCGTGAGTTACTTCTACACAGCGGAGCCCATCAACTTCAAGCGGCGCGCACTGGGCGAGCTGGCCATGTTTCTCGCGACGGGTCCCCTCATGGTCAGCGGCGCCTATTTTGTGCAAACCGGATCCTGGGAAAACGTGGGCCCGGTCGTTCTGATTTCGATTCCGGTGGGAATGTGGTGGTCGCTGATACTCTCGGCGAACAATCTGAAGGACATTGAAACCGACCGGCATACGCTCGGGAAGACCGTAGCTACGATTCTGGGACGCCGGGGAGGCGTAATGTTTTTCGGAGCTATTGCGGCGGTGGTCTATCTCGGGACACTCGTCGATGTGCTTCTCGGCGTTATGCCGATCTGGGCAATCGCGGTGTTTGTGACGCTGCCACGCATCGTTCAGCTCATGCGCATCTTTCTGACGGCGGATACCGTGCCTGCGAACGCCGATCCGATGACTGCCCAGGTCGAAATCGTCTACAGCGCGTTGTTGGTTGCCGCGTTCCTCGTCAATCGATTCGTTCCGCAGAATGTTTCGTTTTGACTCCGGCGTGGATATATGCGATCCCGCCGGAAAGCCGGAACATCTCGATGGATGTCAGGCCCTCCGAGCGCATGAGTGCGGCCAGCGCCTGGTGATCGAGAAACGCGTTGATTGAAGAGTAGAGGTAGCCGTAGGTCGGCTCCCAACCGGAAACCTTGCCCCCGAGCTTCGGCATGACGCGTTTCAGGTACCAATTGTAGGTACGGCCGAACAGAGTGTCCGGCGGAGGCGAAAATTCGAGCACAATGACCTTCCCACCCGGGTGAACCACTCTGGTCATCTCACGAATACCGAGGCGAAAATCCTTCAGGTTTCGAAGCCCGAACGCAATGGTTGCGACCTCGAACCGGTTGTTCTCCCACGGCAGCGCGAGCGCGTCTCCCTCGGAAAGCGCGACTCGATTATCGAGCTTTGCCTTCGCAACCTTTTCCATCCCCCGATCAATCATCTCTTTCACGAAATCGATACCGTCGACTCGGCAATCAGCATGAGCGCGAGCGAAGGCAATCGCAAGGTCGGCGGTGCCGGTTGCGACATCCACCACCTTTCCGTTTGCGGGAAGAGCCGCCATGCGGACGACTCTCGATCGCCACAGGCGATCGACGTTGAAGCTGAACACGTGGTTGAGCAGGTCGTAGGTTTTTACCACCCGCGAGAACATATCGTGAACGTCCACCGATTGGTGAAGAGTATCGAGATCGCTCAATCTTTCTCCTTCACCGGCTACATGACCGGAAGTATTACAAAAATAGTTGTCGCCCACAGCGCATGAGAGATGAGCGTGGGAACAATGCTCTGTTCGTAGTAGAAGATCAGTCCCCAGACAGAACCCGCAACGAACGCCGCGAGAATCAAAGCCGGGTTGAGCGTCACAACGTGCACGAGGGTGTAGAGGCCGACGGTGACGAAGAAGGCGGGCAGTCTTCCGAACCGGTCCCCCAACGTGCGCTGTATGAATCGTCGCCAGTAGATCTCCTCCGCCGGGCTCGTGACAAACAGAAGCAGCAGCGCCACAATCCACAACGGTATTGCCTGGCCGGTAGCATACACGGAAGCGATCATGCCGTGTGATCCGGGCATTATCCACGCGAGGATCTGCTTTCCGACGAAGAATACCCCATAGAGAAAGACAGCAGAACCGACACCGATGATGATGTGCCGCAGACGGATTGACCGGAAATCCTCTCTCCGCGGAACGATCTGGGAGATCGAAACTGCGGCGAGGATGGGCGTTGCGATCGCCATCTTGATCCAGAACTTCCCGTACGGGAAAACGAAAACGAAGTACCACAGCAGGAGTGCGGCGAGAACAGACAGGCCGGCAACAAAAAGCCGACGCCGAAGATCGGTGTGGAACACTCCGGATTCCGCTCTCATATGCGAAGCACCATCTTGCCGGTGTTGTTTCCCGATTCCAGTTTTCGGTGCGCCTCCGCGGCTTCCGAAAGCGGCCTGACGCTGTCGATAAGAGGGATTACGCTCCGCCCGGCAACGAGCCGAATCACCTCTGCCATGTCGTCCCGCGTGCCGAGAAACAGGCCGTGGATGCTTCGATGGTGATAGTAGGTAAGGTGGATGTTGATTTCGGCGATCTTTCCTCCGAGTATGCCGCAGAGCAGCAGCCGCCCTCCGTTGGTGAGCATTTCCAGGCTCTGCGCCATCGTAGCCTGGCCGATCGGATCAAGCACGATATCGACGCCGCCGTCGGTCTCCGCTGCTACCCGCTCGAGGATATTCTCGCGTTCCCGGTTGATAGCGACGTCCGCGCCCAGTTGCCGGAGCACTTCGACTCTTTCATCGGAGCTCGCCGCGGAAATGACTCTTGCTCCGGCCGCCCGCGCTATCTGCACCGCCATTGAGCCGAGAATGCCCGCACCTCCCCAGACAAACACCGTATCCCCTTTCTGAACATTCGCAACGGTTTTCAGCGCATGGTAAGCAGTGAGGCCGGCGACGGGCAGCGCCACGGCCTCGTCGTAGGAAATTTCCGCGGGGAGAGTAAACACGTTCTTCCGGGGAACCGATACGTACTCCGCGTACCCGCCCTTTTCATGGAGGCCGATGCTTCTCCAGTTGAGACAGAGATTTGTCCTGCCGGCTCGGCACATCGCGCAGGTTCCGCACGAAAGCAGGGGATAGATCACAACTCGTTCACCCGTCTGGGCAAGTGTGCCGGCAATGTCGGCACCGCAAATGTGGGGCAGCGGGGTTGTCAGACCCGGGTAGCCGTTTCTGACGAGAATATCCATGCGGTTGACACCCGTCGCCTCGACCCGGACCAGAACTTCCTCGGCACCCGATCCATCCTTCGGAACAGGTTCGGGAAAGTCGGTCCGCATCCCAAGCACCTCGGGACCGCCGTAGGATTTGATTATCATGGCTCGCATCGAAAACTCCCGTCATGTACCGGTAATGTGGACTACCCAGAAGAAGGTACCTGTGCAAATCGCTGTGGTCAAATCTTCAGCTACCCGGGAAATCCAGCCTCGCGACAGTCCGCGCCATCAGCCACACGGAGACCGATCTTGGCAGGACACGCTGAAGGGCAATCGACACCAGGCGATTGAGCACTCCGGGCACCACCACCGATCGATGGCCAAGACCACGAAGCGCCGAGCGGACGACCCTCTGCGGTGAGGTGGTCGGCGGAGCGAATAGCGGCGCGCGCGCGCGCGCGCCGGGTAGATTGGTCTCTATATCCGGCGTAATCACGCCGGCGCAGCAGACCAGGAGGTCGATGCCTTCCCGGTTCAGCTCAAAGGCGAGTCCCTCGCCAAGAACGAGATTGAATGACTTGGTCGCTCCGTACCCGGCAACCATCGGGGACCCGACGAAAGCGGTTAGCGACGACATGAGTATGATGCCCCCGCGATGACGAGCCTTCATCCTTGCTCCGAAACTATGGATGAGTGAAAGCGGCGTCCGGCAATTCACGCCGAGCTGCGCGAGATGACTCTCTTCCGGCTGTTCAAGAAAACTTCCCGGATTCGAAAGCCCGGCGTTATAAACGACGAGACCGATCTCCAGATCATGCGTGGCGTCGGTCACCGTGGCGGCCGCCGTTTCGCGCGACAGATCGGTCGCCAACGTTCGAACGGCGACTCCGTACCGGTCTTCGATTTCCTTTGCCGTCGTGTCCAGCCTCTTCCCGTTGCGAGCGATCAGGACAAGATTCAGCCCCAGTCCGGCAAGTGTTCGGGCGTATTCGGCGCCGACCCCGCGGGATCCCCCGGCGATAACCGCCCAGGGTCCGTAGGTCCCGGCAAACGACGTCTTCATGGAAAAAATCTACGACATTGCCCGCACGTTTTCAATCGTGATTGCTTACTGAATTCCTAATATATCTAATATGATTCTTTTCCTTGACTTTCCCGCTAAGCCGAACTAAAATTGTTGACAGAGTCCGTTGGCCATTGGGCCCGGCAAAAGTACCGGCCGGATGCGCTCGCGCCGCACGGCAGCCGACCATCTGTTGGGGTCCCTCCTGCCAACGCGCCAGCGGTTCGCCTCTGACCGGATTCGCTCACATCGCGGCATGGATATTGTGTCTGTGCGGGAGGTTATCAATGTTCATTGATTTTCTTGCTCTCATGCTAATCAACCTCGTTGCGGGAATGGTGCTCTTCGCCGTCTATTTCTTCTTCTTCCTCGAGGAGGGGCAGAAAAAGATGGCGCCGGGATTTCTCGTGGTTGGCTTTTTGCAGCTCGTCACCGGACTCAGAGTGATATTCACCTGGCCAATACCGGGCAGTTTCAACATCACCTTCGGGGAACCGGCAGTCCTCTTCGGCGCCCTGTTCTTTACGCTGGGACTTGCCCTTCTGCTCGACTGGGATCTTCTGTCGCTTGGAATCGTCGCGATACTCGCGGGGTTTGTCGCAATAGTTGTGGGTATTCGGATCGCGAATCTCGGATTCACTAAAGAGCCCATAGTGGCGATGCTTGGCTACCTTCTCACCGGGATAGTCGCCGTCGCAGCATTGCCGGGGTACTATCTGCGGCAGTACACCATAGTCCGCGTGCTTGTGGCGCTTGCCGCTCTCGGTGCGGCCATCATCTGGGCCATCACCGGATTTGGATCCTACTGGGGCCATCCGGAAAGCTTCGCAAAATGGAAGCCGTAACAGGTTGAGAGAAATCGAGCTACTGTGTCGCCGCCGCGTGTCCCGCGCGGCGCGGCCGTTTTAGGGACGTCAACCGTAATCTCGAATGAATACGCTACACTACATCGTCGAACCGGTATCCGGTGAGCTTGAGCGGGTGGAAAAGTGCCTCGCCGATCTACTGTCGAGCATCGAAGAGGGACACGCCATTCGCAACCCCTACACGCGCACAGCCGATCGGGCGGTCGCCCACCTTTTCCGGATTCGCGGTAAGAGGCTGCGCCCGGTCCTCTTTCTCCTGTCGGCAAAGAGCGCCGGGGCCGCGCCAGGCGGATCCGGGCTCGCCGCCCGCGTCCCCGGAACCCGATCGGACGAGCTTGTTCAGATTGCCACAGCCATTGAGCTCATTCACAGCGCGTCCCTCGTTCATGACGACGTGATCGACGAGGCGGTCCTCCGAAGGGGCCGCGCCTCGGTAAATGAACGGTACGGAAACAAGATCGCGGTTCTGTCCGGCGACATTCTCTTTACGCAATTCTATTCGATCGTGAGCTCCCTTGAATTGGTTCCTCCAGAGGTCCGGCTCCGGCTGCTTGCGCTGTTTACCGATGTTACGCGGCGGATGTGTTTTGGCGAAATCTATGAAGAACAGATGCGGAACCGGCGCAAACCGCCTGAAATCGAGGACTATCTGGACACCATCGACAACAAGACAGCTTCACTCATGTCGGTGTGCTGCGAGGCCGGAGCTCTGGTGGTGGGCGCATCCGACGAAATCGTCAAAACGTTGCGGGACTTTGGTCACCATCTCGGGATGTCGTACCAGCTGCTCGATGATCTGGACGACCGCGACGGCATATACCCGGATTCCGCGCGTATCGCCGATGTTGCGGCAAGCCACGTGAGAGCCGCGACCGACATGATTTCACATTTACCGCGCTCGGAGGCAACCGATCGGCTTCGCGCGATCGTTTCGGCAGTTTGCGGATCCCGGGCGCCGGATGCAGCCGAGCGCTCCGCATAGCGGTTGGCAGAAAAGTCATCGCGGCGTACAATGGCTAATCTCACCACTCGAGGAGACTCTGTATGAAAGTCGTGCGATACCCGGATGTGACTCCAACCCACTTTGACAACGAGAGTGCGAAGGCGGTCGACGGACGTGTCATCATCGGAAAGAAGGACGGCGCCGAGAACTTTTTTCTCCGCGTGTTCGAAATTGGTCCGGGCGGGCACACGCCGAAGCACGCTCATGACTGGGAACACGAGATATTCTTTCACGCCGGGCGCGGTGAGATATTCGGCGACGGAATGTGGCGCAGCGTAGAGCCCGGCAGCGTCGCATTTGTTCCGCCGAATGCCGAGCACCAGATCCGCAATGCGGGCGAGAGCAAGCTCGTATTCGCCTGCCTTATCCCGTCGAAAGCACCGGAGCTGTAGGCGGAGCGAGAGCTATTGCCTCCGCGCCTACCGCTTGATACCCTGCTCCCAGAGGTACAGAAGTGGGAGAAGCGAGCACAAGCTACCGGGTACGACTCGACACGACAAAAGGCCCGGTAATTCTGGAAGTCCATCCGGACTGGGCGCCCCTGGGCGCAGGACGTTTCCGCGAGCTGGTCGACGGCGGCTTTTTTTCGGATCTGGCGTTTTTTCGAGTCCTTGACGGGTTTGTTGCCCAATTCGGAATTTCCGGCGATCCGGCGGTGGCGAGCGAATGGCGGTCGAAGAATTTAAAGGATGACCCAGTGCGCAGTTCCAACACACGGGGCACCGTCAGCTTTGCGATGGCCGGTGCGAATACGCGTACCACGCAGCTCTTCATAAATTACGGAGACAATTCCCAGCTCGACACCATGGGTTTTTCCCCGTTTGCTGTCGTCGTCGACGGCATGGAAAACGTAGACGCGCTGTACGGCGGCTACGGCGAGGGATCCCCGCGCGGAAAGGGCCCAGACCAGGGTCGCGTGCAGAAAGAAGGAAACACCTACCTGAAGGGCGAATTCCCTAAACTGGATTACGTCGTTTCCGCGACCGTCGTTTAGCGACAGGCCGACACGCTTCGGCAGGATGTGAAATGGGTGGTCTTTCAAGAACCGGGGTACGAGTACTCGTTCTCGGTGCCGTGCTCATTGCCGCGGGGCTGGTCACCATTCGTCTTTCGGCGGAGAACGGGAGCGTCGTCGTCGAGACCTCGGCGGGCGGCCTGGCCGGCAGCTCCGCCGTCACGGTGCAGCCGGCGATTCAGCCGCTAACCGGGCCATGGGTAGTGGCAGTGCAGCCGGGACACTGGCAGGTGGCTGAACTCCCCGATGAGCTGTACCGTCTGCGTACGAGCACGGGCGCGGAGTACGGTTCGGTCCGCGAGGTCGACGTGAACCGGGCGGTGGCAGACGCGCTGATCGAGCGGATCAGGGCCAAAGGCTGGACGCCGATTCTGGTACCGGCGACCGTTTCACCGGAGTTGAGGGCCGATGCATTTATCGCCCTCCACGCGGACTGGGGCGATCGGCCGGATCGTCGCGGTTGGAAACTTGCGCCCGCGTGGCGCGCAAGTGAAGCAAGCCGGAAGCTCGCACAGGCGCTCTCGCAGTCGTTCGGTGCGGAGCCCGGGCTGGTTGAAGATTCCGACGGGGTCACCGTCAATATGCGCGGGTACTTCGCCTTCAACTCGCGTAGATTTGTCCACGCGAGCAGTCCCTACACACCTGCTGTGCTCATCGAAATGGGGTTCATTACCAACGCCGTCGACCGAAAATTGCTTGCGAACAGGCCCGACTATTACGCCGATATCATTATGCGCGGGCTCGATGCCTATTTCGGTACGCGGCCTCGTTCAGAGACGGACGATCTGCAGCCATTGATTCTCCCGTGGGTCGCGGCCGGAGCTGGCGGCGCGATCGTCCACCTGCGCCCCTCTCTCGATTCGGCGTCGATGTGGCGTATCGAAGCGGGACAGGTGCTGATGCCCGTGGATGTCTCGGGCGACTGGTACGAGGTGTTCGTGCGTCGCCACTACGCGACCGGCTGGGTGAAGAAGAGCGATACAGTCCAGACGGAGGACCCGCACTGGCCCATGCCCGGGGAGAAACCCGCGGGAGGGCGCGCGGCGGCAGCAGACGGGGCCGCTTCGGCATCCCCTGGTTCGGCATCGGATGGCGGCGCCGGCCGGTGAGTCGTGCCGAAAATTGACACGGCGCTTATTCCGTGTTACAGCTCTCATATTCGGCTTCCCTTCAGAGGCGTCATACGTACACCCTGCACAACTACCTTGTCCGGCGAACGGCGGCCATGCGCCGCGCGGGTCGACTCGGACTCGCCTTTCCCGCCGCATTTCTGTGCAACCTGAGCATCGGTCTCATCAGCTTTGCGGCTGTTTTCTATTTGAAACACCGTTTTTCGGCCACCCCGGCGACCGTCGGCCTCTTTGCCGGTGCCTGGAACGGTGCCTATCTCGCAGGATGCATTCTGTTACGACCAATTTTCTCCCGCGTACGACCTCGGCACGCAATCGCCTGGACGCCCGTAGGAATAGCGGCGCTGGTCGCCGGAATGCTACTCTCCTCATCCCTTGCGCTCTGCTTTGTTCTATACGCCGCAGCCGGATTTCTCACAGCGTTCTTCTGGCCGCCACTCATGGGTTGGTTGTCGGCCGGTCTCGAGTCGGATGAGCTCTCGCGTACAACGGCCCGTTACAATTTTTCCTGGAGCTTCAGCAACGTGGTCAGCCCGCTCGTCGCCGGCGTGCTTGTGGAACGTTCGACGGTACTCCCGTTTTACGTGTCTCTGTGCGCACTGCTTGCCGTGGCGGGGCTGGCGGCCACGTCGCTGCTTCTCGCTCCCGAACCGATTCCTCTGCGGGAACCCCCTCGGACGAGCGTTTCCGGTCAGGCTCGGTCAAACGGAACGAGCTACCGGTTTCCCGCATGGACCGGGCTCTTTTCCGCATATCTTTTCATGGGAGTTCTGCTGTCTGTCTTTCCACTGTACGCCCGTTATCGGCTTGGAATTCCGGAAAGCCTGATAGGACTGGTTCTGGTGGCCCGCGCTTTCTCCATGACCATTGCCTTCGCCATCTGCGGCCGAACCAGGTTCTGGCACTTCCGCACACTTCCGATGGCCGCCGCCCAGGTCGTTCTCGCGGCAGTCTCATTCTGCATGCCGCTCGGTCAATCGTCCCTGTTCTTC
>Ga0307375_10004714_pt1 | contig 12937 bp, 23 predicted proteins | sample TR1MG_FD_202531 | JGI IMG/M metagenome (GOLD analysis project Ga0307375, IMG submission 202531) | Soil microbial communities from Risofladan, Vaasa, Finland - TR-1 | ecosystem: Environmental > Terrestrial > Soil > Coastal area > Acid sulfate soil | place: Finland: Risofladan, Vaasa | collected... | reverse complement strand
TGGATCACAGCGTCAGCTTTGAAAGTCGCCAGTACGGCAGGCTTGTCAATCGTCAAGTCAATAAACGCCACATCATGGCCCACTCGCTTTGCCTCTGATGCGCACGCCAAAAGCATAGCTGGAAGGACGCGCGAACCTACACCCCAGCAGCAATCCTCAGCCTCTACAGCCTTTTGACGTCTGCCAATCAGCGGCGGATTGACAAAAGCAAGCCTCATCCGAACTTCTCCAAAATCCAGTGTACGCGCATCCCCCGCCGCCAGAATCGCGCGCCAATGATGTATAGCTTGACCTCGCTAAACAATCTCAAATAGTCGTGCCAAAAGCAGTGCTTGGCTAGAGGTTTGTAAACGGTGCCGTTGGTGATGACATAGAGGTAGCGCTTTGACACTCTGGCATGCTCTGCAAAAACGCGGCCAATGGTAGAAGGTGGGACGTGCAAAAGAACGTCAACCGAAAGCACCAGGTCAAATGTTCGGTCAGCATAAGGCAACGTTACACCATCCCACTTGTCTGGTAAAATGCTCGTAGCATCTTGGCAACCCTTGCGCATCGAGGCAACAAAGTCCACCATGGTGTAGTCTGCCTTGATTCCTTGCGCCTTGAGGTAGGCATAGACGCGGCCCCACCCGCTGCCCACGTCAAGGATGCTTGTTGGTTTGTGTGCACCAATCCACGCGGCAAGGCTTTCCATCTCGCTTTCCATCTTGGCAATTGTGACCGGGTAGTTAGTGCCACGATTCTGCCAGTAAGTATGCGGGTTGAATTCGTTCATAGTCCTATGCTTTCCTTACACAACCAATCTGATACGCTTCTTTTTATTCAAGTATGGCCGCACTGTATTGACCAACATGCCCTCTAAACTCAATCTCTCCTCTATATGTTCAATTGGCAAAACAACTATCTTCTGAACAGCAATATCAGCAGTAGGATGATTATTCCGGCCCAGGCGATTTTTAACATCTTTGCTCTGTCCAATATAGGCAATGCAATTTTTGCCATCATAGATGAGATATACCCCAGCTAATCCTACTGGGATTTCATCTGAACAATAAAACTCGTGTTGATTATGACTAAATAAAACATTTCCCACAATACCTATTGCGCCCAATCCTAAGCAGTTATAAGACAAATCCCCAAGAAAATCTCGCAATGGTATCCAAAATAGAGGTCGTTGTTGCCAATCAATACATGTACAACGCTTATGTACAAAGCGGTTGCTAATTATGACCTGTTTATCAAAGTCATAGTCAAACTCAAAGTTTCCCCTATCCAGAACAGTAATTCTATCCCCGCACACATCACAGATGATTATAGGACACAAAGAACCATTCTCATCAGCAATAGTTATCACTCTATGCTCCCCCCCCCTATAACCCCCCCCCAAGAAACGCTGGCTCCTACTTGCCTCGATTGGTTTGCCTAGATTGCCTAGATTTGCGCATCTTGGCAAACATCACGGCAACTGATCTAGGCCCCTCCCCAGACGCGCAAGCCCTCTTTGGGGGGGGGTATAAGGGGGGGGTTAAACCTCCATCCCTAGTTGGTGGGGTTGTTTCGATTTCTCTAATGCTTCCCCGATGCGCTCTTGCGCGATGTCAAAGTACTTCTGCTCAATCTCAATCCCGATGAAGTTACGCCCAGTTTGGACACAGGCCACGCCAGTTGTGCCAGTTCCCATGAAAGGGTCCAGCACACTTCTACACCCACCAACTAGCAAACGCTTCATCAACTCAAGTGGCTTTTGGCATGGATGAGCAGCTTTCCTTGTGCCTGGTTTGAGGATTCTCTCAGATGCAAAGCAACCAGCTTGCGGAAATGGAATGTCTATTAACATTGTACCGAAGTCATCCCACTTTATGCCCGGTTGTTTTTTGAGTAACCAAACAAACTGTACATCATAGTTAGGCACATTCTTACCAAATGGTGGCGCGTTTCGTAAATACCACGTAAGTAATCCCATCGCTTGAGCATCTGGGAATGCTATCCGCATTTCCGCTACTTCCTTAAATGAGCAGAACGCCATGACGCCATATCGCGTTACCCGCCATGCCATTGCTGCCCACTGTAACGACTTGCCCCAAATAGGACCAACCGCTACATTTGCGTTAATAACTTCTCCCACGCCGCCAAAACGCGCGCCTCTGACATATCCACCCTTTGAGTTAATATATGGTGGGTCAGTTATCACAATGTCCACGCTTTCACTTTCCAACATGGCCAACACCTCAAGGCAATCGCCAAGATGCAATTGAACTTCAGACACGGCCAAGCCCCCTAAAAATAAACCCCCCCGGTGCCTCTTTGACCATTCCCCGCGTGTCCACAAGCACCCTATGGCGCATCACGCCGCCAAGATTGCGCCAGTTGAGATTGCTAAATTCCTGGTGTGGTGTCACAATGATGGCCGCATCGCTGTCTGTAAGCGCCTGTGCAATGTCGCCGTCATAGCCATCACAGTGAGGGTCATAGAATCGCACTTCGCAGCCAGCCCGATCTAAACGCGACATAATCTTGATTGCCGGCGATTCGCGCACATCTGAAGTACCCTCGCGGTAAGCCACGCCTAGAATGGTGACGGTTGCGCCGCTCAGTGTAACCTTTGCCTCTCTCAGTGCCTCGATTGTCAAGTCCACGACCTGAGAAGGCATACCGTCATTGATTGCGCGTGCTGTCATTAGCAGTTCAGCAGGTTCACCTAGACTGGACGCCAAGAGCCAAGTGTCTTTGGTGAGACAAGGACCGCCCACACCGGGACCGGGCTTGAGCACATCGCGGCCTGGACAGGTATTCACAAGCTCGCGCACTTCCCACACATCAGCATTCAAGTCTTGGCAAATCAAAGCCAGTTCGTTAGCCAGCGCTATTTGCACATCGCGGTATGCGTTCTCGAACGTCTTGACAATCTCAGCAGTGAGACAGTCAGTCAAGTGCAATTCTGAAGTAGCAATCACCTGCAAGTAGAACAGCGCTGCCAGTTCGGCGGCCTCTTTGGTGTAGCCGCCAATCACACGCGGCATATAGCGCAAGTTGTGAAGCAAGCAACCCGGCATCACCCTCTCAGGACAATGCGCCAGCTTCACACCAGGCCATAGCATTTGCGCTATATCCTCAGTTGTGTGAGGCGCAAGCGTGCTTTCAATGATGACCAGCGCCGATTTTGCATACTGAGAAATGCCAGTGATTGCGGCCCACAATGCGCTATAATCCGGGTCTTTGTGCTCGTCAATCGGTGTGGGTACACAGATGACAATTACATCAGCATCACGGCAAACCTCATAATCTGAAGTAGCTGAGAGGTTGCCTTTTTTGACAGCTTTCTTGAGCATCCCTGGTAGCACCGGCTCCCGTGGGTCCAGCGGCCAAAGTCCAGCCTCAACTAATCTCACGCGCTTCTCACACACATCCAGGCCAGTGACAGAGAATCCGCCATAGCCATCATGTGCTAACGCCACGGCCAGCGGCAAGCCTACATAGCCCAGCCCGACCACAACAACGCGCGCCTCATGTGCCTCGATTTTCTGCCTCAGTGTTTCAAAGTTGCTCACGTTTGCCTCACAATCTTTGCTCTTTCCACCAGCGGCTCACACTCTGGAATTGCTGAGACGGTCATCTCGGCCCAATACAGCGGCATTTCTTCTTTCGTCTCTGTCCCATCGCGTAACCGCCGCCATACTGTGACCATCGGCCCGCTGTCCCATTCTTCCGTTGCGGCTTTGATGCGAGATTGCCATAGTTGCCTGAACGTGTCATCGAAGCCAGCAACGCCAAGATGGTAGTACCGCTTTAGGCATTCCAAAATGTGACCGGGTGTTAGGATGCGCATTTTATGCCTGCCTCCAAAATTGCCAGCGCCATCTCAAGCGCTCTCAAGCCATCCTCGCCTGTTGCGGCCGGCCTGCCCTCGCCTCTGACCGCTGCTGCAAAACTGCGCAACTCTACGGTAAGCGGCTCCTCGTGCACTACCGCGATGTTCTCCTGGTCGCCTGGCGCATACTGTAAGACGCCAGTTTGTGAGATGTAATTCACTGCCAAGACGCCTTTTTCGCCAGTGATTGTAAGCGTGCGCTGTTTGGCACTACTGAGCCAATCGCACTCAAGCACACCTACCACGCCATTCTCAAACCTAATCAGCGCGTCAACCGAGTCCTCATAATCGCCGTGCTCATTGTGCTGTAGCTCGGCCTGGACGAATAGCGGCTCTGATTGAAGAAGGTAGCGCATTACGTCCAAGTCGTGTGTCGCTAGATCCACGGTACAACCTACATCCCGAATGCGCACCGGTGACGGTCCAACGCGCCTTGTGCTGATCCGGTAGATTCTGCCAAGATCGCCGGCGTCAATGTGGCGCTTGACTGCGCTCACAACTGGATTGCATCGTTCTATGTGGCCCACCGCCAAGATGTGCCCGACCTCTTGAGCCATGCCAATCAGCGCCCGCGCTGCCTCAACTGTGTGTGTGATTGGCTTCTCTACAAGAACATGGCACTGAGTCAACGCGAATCCCGCAACCTTGAGGTGATGCACTGTAGGCACCGCCACCGTTACCAAGTCTGGCCGACACTCGGCAAACATCACGGCCACATCGGTGTAGGTCATTGCGCCCCAGGTGCGCGTGACGTTCTCAAGCCTCGTCGGGTCACTGTCACAAACTGCGACCAGCCTAACATCCTCCGTCTGCGCATAGACGCGCGCGTGATGCTGGCCCATTTCGCCCAGACCAATGACAGCGGCTTTCAAAGTGTGCATGATGCTGTAATGCCTTCCACGTCAAGCGGGTATTTCTGCGTCCATTTCAAAGTGATTTTCTTGGTTTCCTGGTCAATGACTTTGACCAAACGCCAACCGGTCCGCGCCAAGATGCGCTCATGGACTGAAGGCGGTAGAATCCAGGTCAGTTTGTTGAGTAGGCCAATGATGGTTTTTAGCATAGCGCCTACCAAGTCCACCAGCTCTAGGTATTTCGAGTTGTCCACTATTCCCCCTCTTTCGCCTGTGAACCACAGGCACACACGCGCCGCGCTCACCCATCCTCGTTAGGTATACTGCCTACCCTTTCCAGCTTTATCTCTGGCAGCTTCTCACCGCAAAACGGACAATGTGTGATGACCACAAATCCAGGCACAAAGATCCAACTCGTCCTATCCACAGCACAATGAATGTGTTTGGTAGCTTTATCACAGCAGCGGTGCCAATCTTTAACTACCATCTTATGCGTACGCATCGTTTTCAACCAGCAAAGTACCAAGCTCAACCTGTGATGCTAACGGCCCGTGCTCCTTCTCAAAAACTTAATCATCCATGCAAAAATCTGCTTGCCACTAATGCCTAGCCAGAACTTAAGTGGCCCAAGATAAATTGAAACCTCTGGACGCCTAATACAAGGCCAGAAGGATATTGACACGCCAAAACCGCCCTGGTATGGATAGAGTCTAATACCGCCTGAAACCCAACCCTTTTCAAATGTAATATCTCTTGCTCTATTCATCGCTCTCCCTCTCCTGTAATGTGTCGGCCAGCGCTCGCAATTCTGGTTTGTCTCTGTCTATGCCTGGGACTGTCTCAAGCAATTCAGCTAATGCCATCATAATCAGTTGTTCATTGCTCAGATTGGACAACTGTTTCATGCTCCAAACAATCTGTTCACAGTATTCATGCTTCTGCATCGCTCCCCCTCTCTGTTTCCTCAACCTCTGCCACCTGGTACAATCCGCCTGCCTCGATGCGCTTGAGTAGCAAAGTCACGTCGTGGTAATACCACTTGACCTTGAGGCCAAAGCGGTTCCAGCCCACGCGCACCGGTCGGCGGATTGCGTCTTTTTTGTTGTAGCCTTCCAGCGTCAAAACCACGTCAGCAGGCATCCCGACGACCGGCTTGACGTGTTCGGCTTGTGCGTCTACCGGCCTAGATTGCGCCATCTCGGCTTGTTGCCTAGCAACCACCAATTGGAGGCGTTGCAGTTCACGGTTGCGGCGGTCAGTCTTGGCTTGTTTCTTGCTCATCTTCTGCCTTGAACACAACCTCGCCAAAGCAACCTAGCCATGATGCTAGCGACATTAACCAGCATGCCAACTGCATACGCCAACGCCACTTAGTAAGGTGCTTGATTTTTACCTCAACCGTGATGCGTTTTGCCAAGTCCATAGCATCGCAGTCGGCTTTGATGCATCTGCATTTTTGTTCTGCGTTTCTATTCCACTCTGCAATGGCCTGACTTTCGTTCATTCGATTAGGCCCCTGCGCAAAACAGTGATTGCACCTCACAAAGTAGTCCGCTTCTAGCTCTGGCAGGCCGTCCATTTCGCTTGTGACCAGCACCGCATCACGGCAACTGCAAAACGGACATGGTGCCAATCCTTCCCGCTTGTTTTCTGTTTCAACTCGCTTGCTCATCTTTTCCCCCTCAGTAGTTTTTGAATCACTTTACCGGTTCGCTTCGTCCATCCCCGCGCACTTGCTGGAACACGTCTATATCCCCAATCCTGGCAACAGAGTTCCAACGCCAGTGCATGCGGTCCCCATGCACATACCCCGTTGACGGCCATTCAATCTCAGCCAATTCGGTCAGACAATCATCAAACCACGCCACGTGGTCATCCTCAAATGTGTGGTAAGTGACATAGGCCACCGCTGTAACTACAACACCCTGCTCGTCGTTGGTCATCTTCAAACGCTTGACGTGATATAGATTCTTGCCAAACATGCCCAGCAAGACGCCCAGCGCCCAACCCACTGCCTGGTGACACTCGGACAAGTGACGCGGCTCAATCATCTTTTTGAACTCAACAGTAGCGCCTAGGTTTTTGAGCGGTTTGGCAAACTCGACTGGCTCTAGACCAGCGGCAAGCATAGCCTCGCTTATAACGTCAGTCACGTTTCCCTCTCTCCCGCATCTTTGCCATAGCAGTTATTGACCGTAATCGGCACACCATCAGCGGCTTCGGCAATTCGCTCTATCACATTCTCAATGCGCAGTAGTCCAGCCTCTACGTCATCCACGCCAGACAGTACCATGTTGAACTCGATTGACTGCGGCTCTGACTTTGGCCTTGGCACAGATGCGGACTGTTTGCGCAATTGCTTGCGTCTGTGCTTTGTCAGTTCTATCAAGCACACTTGAGCTAGCATCTCACCTAGCACAATCGCAAGCACAATCGTGATGATTAAAATAGCATAGTCTATATTCATCGTTTCCCCCTCAGTAGTTTCTGAATTAACCCGCGCCGCTGCCTCTGTGCTTCTGGTTCTGCTTCCAACAACTGCGCGAACTCAGGCCCTACCCGCTGCCTACCTTCTTCTATGGCCCGCTCTACATCTGCCTCGGTGATTGTCACATCGCCCTCGGCGAACAGCACTGCGCCCTCGTCGTCAGTCTGCCTCGATACCGCAACCGGCCAGATTTGTCTACGTAGCACATCAGAAGCCCGGTCCCAAAGCACAATCTCACGACCGCTGGGCCAGTGATAGCGGATAATCGGCTCGGTCGGGAACAACTGCGCTGCCCGGATCACGCTACCCGACATTAGCGCGCTCTCTCGCATCCTGCGCATTCTGCCCCGTTCGGCGTCTTCATCGTCGGCTTTTGTGTCTTCCTCAAGTTCTGTCCACTCGCTTGGGATTATGCCCTGATCGACGAGAAGTGAACGCGCCTCATCTCTGGTAACCAAACCTTCGCCCATCACCTGATCACCTTTGTAAAGCGCGCTCACAGCATCAGCCCATGCTTGCGCAACCTCTGCCTGTAGCAACTGCCCCTGCTCGTCGCGCTCCTCGAAGGCAAATTCAAGCGAGTCGGGCATCTCCTGCTGCAACCGCTCCTGGTAGGCGTGCGGGAATTCCAGAGCACCCTTCGAGGCTGCCTTTTCGTGCTGTACCGCTGTTTCTGTCCCGGTCCCAAGAGGCCCGGCCGACAGCGGCCAGAACTCACGCGGATCGTAGCCATTGACGAGGGCATACCCGGCCATAGTTTGGTCAAGGAAAGTTTGGCGGTTGAAGTTCGCCGGCAACTGAGAGAGAGCCACCAACTTGGCGTCAGGCTCATCGGCGCCACTGCCGGCCAGCACCATCACGCCACCATAATACAAGTCGTTCTTGGCGTTCAAGGCAGAGGCCCGTGATTTGATTGCGTCTTTCCACTGAGGTTCGGAGATGTTACGCAGAAGCAAAAGCCCGCGCGGCATCCGTGCGCCTACTTGCTCCTCGTCGTGCATCAGCACGCCATAGAGCAGTTTGACCAGTTCGAGCGCGCGCGAGGTGGCACAGTATCCTAGGCCGTTAAAAGCCTCATCGTCGGACGGCATAGAGCACACGTTGAAAAAGTCGCCCGGCGGCCAGTTCTGTGATGCGCCGCTGGCGGGTGTGTATTGGAGAGGTGTCTTAATCTTGCCGGTCCAGCGGCACCTTGCCGAATCTACGTGGTAGAGGCCGCGCAGTGGACCCCCTCGACCCTGACGGCCATTTTCGTTCACGGCTCCCAGGTCGGTCACACGGTAGGACAAAGCTTCTTGGCGGAAGTACTGACGCCAGCCTTTGTTGTCGTTGGCAGCATGCAGAAGCGCAGTATAGCGGTAGACCTGGTTGCGCCCGCCTGTCATAGTCCACCCACGGCTTGAATCTACGAGGATGACCGTGTTTAGGACACCAGCCCAATGAGGCTCCCTTTGCCAGTTCTCACGCAGCCAAGTATCCCGCTTCCTAGAATCGGCATCGTAATCCGGGCAGTTCAGCTCAGCGCATTTGAGCCATTCGAGCACAGAACCGAAGACTTGCTCAGAATCCTCTTTGAAACGAGGTTGCTTGCTGAAGGTTTTCTTGGCCCGCTCGACTACTGTCTCAGCCGCTTCTAGTGCCTCAATCTGGTGTTTGTCCATCCTCTTTCACCTCATGGCCTTGGAAAATGCAACGGTAAATAATTCTCCCATCCTCATCCACAGTAATGCCACACAGATGCACATGACCATTAGCTCGGATGTGAGGCTTGCCATCAAAATCAGAAGTGAACGTTGCAGGTTTGTGGCCGCCAACCACTAGACCAAAGTCATGCCTAGAGTTAAAATCCACGGTAACTGATCCTGTGCTAGAATAGTCGGTCAGCTCAAGCACACCATCAGTGGGATTGATCCACACACCTGCGCAAGTTATTTGTACCTCGTGCGCTTCCATACTTTCCCCCTCGCTACCCGAAACACAACTGCCGCAACTGCCAAGATTGCCAACGATAGCACGTCCTCATGGCCTATGATTGCGCCAATCACAGCAGACACACCAAAGCAGAGAATGCAAGCGTTGAGAAAATCAGCCATTATGTGCCTAGCCGCTCACACCACAGCCGTAATACAACAACCGCCAATCCGCCAATCACCAGAGTTAGCGCATCATCATCATGTACAATCACTGTAATGATAGCGGCAAGAGATAATGCGGCCGCCCAACCATCAAGGAAGTCAAGCACCAGTTGCTTTTTGTCCATCAGTCTACCTTACTTACCTTGAGCGCCTGCTGCATTTGCGCCATCTCGGCGTCTTCACGCGCACGCGCCATCTCGGTCATCGCCCACATTTGCTGTATGTGGCGGTCGGCCATCAACTGCAAGCGCCTGGCCGCGGCGTGCAACTGGCCCGGTGAGACTGCTCGACAGTCAATGCGTTGTGGCTCTGCGCTGCCAGGTCGTGCGAATTCTATGACAATGATGCTCTGTTGCTCTTGCTCAGCTTGTTCGGTTTGTTCGTTGGTCATTGGTCCCCCTTTTCAACAAATCTAATCAGCCCAGTCCCTAGATGGTGCCAGCAATGCCGTTTCTTGTCCCACTCAAATCCAGCTTGGCGGTAAAGCGGTTCCTCATCGTATGTTACTATGCCCAGGCTTTTTGCCAGTGCCAAGATGCCGGCACATCCTTCGCATACATCGAAGCACTTTTCACCAATCGGCCAGACTTGGTTGCCTCCCATCCAATCTATGATTATGCTGCCATTAGGATCATAGTCCTTGATTTTTCTTTGGCATACATCGCATGTGTGATATGTTTCCTCGACTTTCATTTCTCCCCCATCTCTATTCTATGTCTTAGAGGCGGTCTAACTTCCTCCCCCTCTGGCGTTACGTGCACTTTGTCGTCGTCGGTAGTGCCGGACCACCAACCGGTCCAGCCCATCCCGGCCAGCATTGCAAAAGCCCCGCTGCAAGCGTCAACCTGATCATCGTGGGCACCCTCTGGAAACCATTCTAATTCGTCCAGTAGTGCATCAGCCCATGGCCCTTTGACGACTTTGACGTTGCCCGCTTCTGCCTGTGCTGACCATGCTTGAGCCCGCACTAGTTTGTCACCCCGCGCTGGAACCCCGCGCACATTGTAGCCCGCAAGGTGTTGCACGATCTCGGCAGACAGTGCCTTGCCCGATGCGCCTGGCTCTTGCTCAACCCCAACTGCTACCGCTGGCCCGTCAATCTCGGCAAGCTGCCTCATTAGTGCCTTGATTCCCTGCCAGCGTGCCCGGATGCGCGCCACGTGTTCAACAAAGTAAAGCCCGTTTTGAGTACGTGCCCAGCGAGCACCGACGGTGTAATCTGGATCACTGCCAGCCGCTTCTTTCTCAGTAGCAGCCAAGTCCCAAAAGCGTGCCCGCTGTGCCTCAACCGGTGCCGCGTCTACAATCTCAAACCATTCGCGCCTGAAAACGAGGCCCCGACCTGGCATAATGTCCCAATCGCCTTCAAGCAGGCGCTTACGCTCAACCAGCGGCAAAAGCTGCAAGTTGCGCTCATAGTCCGTGCCAGAGAGGTAGGGATTATCGGCCACGAAAGCCGGTATAAAGGTACGCGTCCGTGCCTCTGGGTGACTGCGCTCAACTTCCACATCTTGGCCGTCAATCCTAGCATAGTAATGCAATCCCGCCGCTTTTGCCCGCTTGGGATATTGCTTGTCAAGCCACGCCGCCCAGCGTCGCTTTACCCACTCATGGCCCGGCCCGCCTGGATTTGTCGCCGCTCGCACGTAGCATTTTAGATCACTGCCAACAGATGCACGGCACCGACTGAATAAGTAAAGGTACTGAGTTTCTGTAAAGTGTGTCAACTCATCAAAGGCCACAAAAGCATATTGTGCGCCCTGATACTTGCGCTTGTCGTCTTCCCGCTGCATGTGGCCGAAGTCAATTTGTGCGCCCGATGGGAACTCCCACCGGTGGCGTGTCTCTGAATACTGTCCGCCAAGTGCTGGATAAAGGTCTTTTGAGCGGTCAATCAATCCGCCGCTTTGCTCAAGTTCTGGAAAGGTGCGCCGTAGGATCACGGCCCGGTAAAGCGGGTTAGCGACTTGCCTCAACGCTTCCGCCAAAAGAGCGTCAGACTTACCGCCGCCAGCCGCGCCACCATATAGGCATTCGTGCGCCGGTGATGCTAGAAACCTCTCTTGCGGTCCCGCGTTTGGCTTCCACAGCGTGGTCATTCCTCACTTTCTGTAGCCGGTAAGTAAATGATGGGAGCGGCCAGCTTTTCGCCGCCGCTTGTCAAGTCCATCTGTTGCTTTGCTGGCAACCCGCCACGGTCAAGTACCTCTTTGGCTGCCCGGTGCCTCATGCCGACCTCATCGTCAACCAATTCCTCTACAAGCTCAGTAGCCGCTTGCGGTACATAGCGCCGCAAAATCTCAGCAGCTACCACAATACCGTCCATGACCATGAGCCTTATAGCCTCATCAATGTCTGCTTTGTTCTCCCAGCGGCTTACAGTCTCAGCAGCTAGCCCAATAATCTTGGCGGCTTCCTTGTCATAGCGCACAAAGGGACGTACAGCCAAGTACCGCAGTTGGTCAGTTGTGAAACCGTTGACCAGCTCTTGCAGGCGGTTGACTTGGCTTGAGGATTCTTGACTCACAATTGCATCCTATTGAGTTGAGCCGGGAGCGGCTGAGCAAAGGAGGAACTCTAACCGCTCCCGGCCTACAGAGGGAAAGAGCACACCGCCGGCCCAAGCGGTGGGACTCACTACTGAACGACCTTGATGTCTTTCTTGTCCGGCCATATCCAAAGCTCTACCGGTCCCAGTCCTTGCGGGTATAGCATTTTGCGCTCTGCATAGCCGTCATGCTGTGCTGTGTAGGCCCGCATAAACGCGCCGACGTTGACCATTATCAGTGGCTTGTCGATTAGCTTAGTACCACGCGGATTGAGGCCAACGCGCCGCTTTTGCAAGACAAGCTTAGTGTGCGTGTGCCCTACCGCGAAAACATCCGCCTCAAAAGCCATCGGTAGACGCTCAAGCCTCAGTGCTTTAGCTCCTGCCAACTGGCCACCACCAGCGCCGTGATGTAAGAAAAGTGTCAAGGTCCAAGAGCAACTACCTTGGCGGTACACTCGTAAATGCACAAAACCGCCAAAGCCTAGCGCTCGTTCTCTAGGCAACCCGACAAGCCTGTTGAGTTCTGTGTAAATGTCCCGTTCGTACTTCTGGCAAATGGTGCCCTCGTGGTTGCCACACAACCGCACCAGACAAGTTGACATTACAGGCTTGAAAATGTCGGCATACCGCCTAGATTGCGCGCTGGGCAAGTCCGCCAAGTCGCACACTTCCACCCATCCAGGCAAGGCAGTTGGATCAAAGCGCGGATCACGCACATTGATAAAGTCGCACGCATCACCCAGATCCACCCAGTAGGTGCCCGGTTCCTCTAGCCTCTTGGCGACCTGTTTAACCAGTTCCTCGTCTGTTCCAGCATTGCCAAGATGCAAGTCACCCAAGAACACTAATTTAACCGGTTCTGTTCGGCTCTCAACGTCCAGCCGTATGTCTACGGCTCTCAAATATGCCTGCCTTGCCCGCCTATGCCTCTATCGCCTCGATCCGATCCACGCACCGACGGCGGCCACGATCAGGTTAAGCGCACCTACGAGGCCCAGGCGCTCATTGTGGCGTGCATTGCTCTGCTCAAATGCCCGAATT
>Ga0307375_10004713_pt1 | contig 12937 bp, 7 predicted proteins | sample TR1MG_FD_202531 | JGI IMG/M metagenome (GOLD analysis project Ga0307375, IMG submission 202531) | Soil microbial communities from Risofladan, Vaasa, Finland - TR-1 | ecosystem: Environmental > Terrestrial > Soil > Coastal area > Acid sulfate soil | place: Finland: Risofladan, Vaasa | collected... | reverse complement strand
AACCGGCTTGCTGCCTGCCGGCGATGCTGGGCACGGTGCGCACAACCGATCGAGTCGACAAGCGCATGATTGCCAGAAGCAAGACACTGGTGCACGATCGGACGCTCGATTCCCCCGACACGCCCGCAGGAGAAGACGGATGATCAAGGTCAGCGTGATGTATCCCAATACGCCCGGAGCGCGATTCGACCACGAGTACTACCGCGACAAGCACATGCCGCTGGTGAAGACCCTGATGGGTGACAGCTGCAAGTACTACACGGTGGACAAGGGACTTGCCGGCGGAGCACCCGACACGCCGGCGGCCTATATCGGCATGTGCCACATTTTCTGCGACTCGGTGCAGGCCTTCCAGGCGGGCTTCGGTCCCCATGCCGAGCAGATCATGGGCGATATCGCGAACTACACCGACCTGACGCCAGTGCTGCAGATCAGCGAGGTCGTGGTAGGTCATTAACCTGTGTGCGATGGCCGTCGGTGAATTTCGGACGGCATGAGAACAAGCCGTCATTCCGGCGAAAACCCCGAAATGGCGGTACAGCTCGACAGGTTGCCAGTCCTCGGTAGGGGCCCGCTTGCGGGCGATGCCTTTCGCGTGAAGCAAGAGCATCGCCCGCAAGCGGGCTCCTACAAATTGGTGACTCGGCTGCCTATCGCCGCGGCCGCTGCAGACGACCTCATGGCCGGCCGAACTGGCTGACGCTGCGGCAGGCGGTCATTGCGCGGCAGCATGGCTCTCGTTGCCAGTGTCGTCCGCACCCGCGCGCACCCGCCTGACCCGATACCCGACGAACGCCAGCGGCGTGTCGATCCGGGTATGGAGTGTCTCCAGGCCGCCTGCCTGCCGCAGCCAGGGATCGATGCGCTCGCGCTCGGCGGCGGGCAGTTGCTGGTAGTACTGCAGCGGGCGCTGGAACATCCATTGCGCGTAAGGCTGGATGGTGCGGACGTTGCTGCTGCCCTCGAGGTGGAAGCTGTGGTTGCCGATCACGCGGGGCAGCCGATCGGCATCGGGATGCCCCGCGCACCACTGCGCCACGGCGCGCACGGTGTCGCATAGCACCGGGCCTTGTTCGCGGAACATCCGGGCGAGGATCGGCAACAGCGTTGCGGGGATCTCGTCGTTGGCGAGAAAGTCGCCGCTCAGCGGCTCGGGCTGCTGCATGCGCTCCACCCAGCGCGCCACGTTGGGGGCGCGTTCGCGCATCAGTTTGCCGGGGCAGGGGTCGCGGTACAGGTGCGCATAGAGCGGACCGATCAGACCGAAGTCGCCGATGCTGGGGCGGCTGCCGAGCAGGAACGGGTAGTGCGCCAGATGGGCGTTGAACTCGTCGAGAAAACCCTCGTAGGAGCGCTCGACCGCAGCGTGCATGGGCCGGCCGATGCCGAAATATTTCTGGTAGATGCCGCCGAACACGCAGGCCGGCAGCATGCCGATGATCGGCTTGACCCAGTTCGGTGCCTGCGGGCGCAACATGCCGCCGAACTCGCCGAGGATGAAGCGCAGGTTCTGGCGCTTGCGCTGCCAGCGGTAGTGCATTGCCGGCATCACCAGCCATTCGTCGCCGAACACTTCCAGCAGCAGCGCCACCAACCGCTGCGCGGGCGTGGCCGGGTACACCGGCGCCTGCGGGAAGCGCGGTTCCAGCGCATCGATGATCGCGGTGGTGTCCTGCAGGTATTCGCCTTCGGGCGTGCATACCACTGGAATGATGCGCCGGCCGATGTTCGGCACGATGATCTGGCGGTACACCTCGAGCGTGGCCAGCCGTTCCTCGTACGGGATGTCCTTGTAGCGCAGGTAGGCGCGGGTCTTGCCCGAGTACAGCGACACCTCGGCGCCGTACATGAGGTAAGGCTTTTTCACGCCAGCGGTTGCCTGGGTCATGTCAGGGGTTCCTTGGGAGGCGGGCCGCGGCTGGATGCATGATGCCGGCGGCACTCATCGTGAAGCGCGCCGGCAGTCGACAGCGGGCAGTGTGAAGCGGATCACCTTGTCGCTGACGGTCTGGCCGGCACGCATTCCGCCGAACAGCAGGAACCCGCCACGGGCTTCGATCATGCCGCGGAAATCCATGCCGGCTCGCGGCAGCGGCCGATGCTCGGTCCACGCGTTGCAGCGGAAATCGATGCTGACCACACGCGACGACGGCGCCGCCGGCATGCCGTCGTAGCCGATGCCGTCGTAGTTGTATGGGCGGGCGCTGCCGCCGGCGAACACGATGCTCGCCGCACCGCCCGCCCGGCGGACGCCGACGGCGCCGGCGCGGTACAGCGGCGGACCCGGGTGCGCCGGCAGCGCGCTCCAGCGGATGCGGCCGATGGCATCCGGGTCCAGCGTGCCGCGCCAACAGGCGTTGCTGATCGCGAAGCGGTGCTTGCCTTCGGCGCCTTTTGTCGCGGTCACTCCGTCGCAGACGACCATGCTGTCGCCGACCAGGCCGCCGGCATGCCCGAACACCGGCTGCCCCGGCCAGGGCGTTCCGCTCGTCCAGCGCTTCGTGCGCGTGTCGTAGATCTGCACGTCGCGGACATTGCCGCTGTCGTGCCAGCCGCTCACCAGGACGATCCAGCGGTCGCGCCACGGCAGTGCCACGCTGTCGTCCACCGGGACCGGCATGGCCGTCTCGCCGGCGAACTTGCCGGTGGCGGGATCGAAGCGCAGCACATCGGGCGTCGTCGTCTCCCTGCCATCGGCGGCGACGCTGTAGCCACCGAACAGATACACCCGACCACCGACGGTCACGGCAACGCTGCCCAGACGCCCCCGGGCCACCGGAATGTCGCCCAGTTTGCGCCAGTGCCCGCTGCGGATGTCGTAGGCATGCACGTCACGGGCAATGTCGAGCCAGGTCTTGTTCGCGCCCAGGCCATAGAACGCGAACACCCGGTCACCGACCCGCGCCACCGCCCAGTTGGTTCGCGCGGGCGCCGCCGCGCGGGCATGGCCGCTGAGCATCGCGGCAAGCAGGAGCAGGCCGACGGACTGCATGATGCGTATTGTCTTCACCATCTGTCGCATCAGTGATGCCCCGCACCTGCTAAGCGGCATCCCCGGTCCGGCCGGGAATGCCGCGGGAGTCTGACGTTTGCCGGAGTCCCGCGGGGAAACCCCCGCGCGCGAACCGGCCGTGCACGCGGTGAACCCGTCGATGGACGATGGCAAAAACCTGAACCGCATGCAACGGCATGTGTCCGGGACACGGGGCATGCCTGCCGACGTACGCAGCCTGCCGGGATCGGCCGACGCGCCGCCCCGCCCCTTGCCTGCAGGAGGAGGCTGGGAAGCGGCGGTTCCGTCGCGGCCGCCGCTCGGCGATACTGGCGCGATGATCGATGACGACGAGGTGGCCTCGCTGCTCGGCGCGGACGGCCCGTTCGCCCGCGAGCTGCCGAACTTTGCGCCGCGCGAGGCGCAGCAGCGCATGGCGCAGGCGGTGGCGCAGGCGATTGCCGGGCGCGAGACGCTGATTGCGGAGGCCGGCACCGGCACCGGCAAGACCTTCGCCTACCTGGTGCCGGCGCTGCTGTCGGGCGAGCGGGTGATCATTTCCACCGGCACCAAGGCGCTGCAGGATCAGCTGTACTTCCGCGATCTGCCGAAAGTGCGCTCGGTGCTGGGCGCGCGCCTGAAGACAGCGCTGCTGAAAGGGCGCGCGAATTACCTGTGTTTGTACCGGCTCGACCAGACCGTGCACGAAGGCGTCGCGTTCGATCGCGTGCAGGCCGCCCAGCTGGCGACGATCCGCGCATGGTCGGCACGCACGCGGCGCGGCGACCGCATGGAACTGGCCGAGGTGCCGGAGGAATCGCCGCTGTGGCCGCGCGTGACCTCCACCCCGGAGAACTGCCTCGGCGTGGAGTGTCCGTTCTTCGACGATTGCCATGTGGTGAAGGCACGACGCGAGGCGCAGGAAGCGGACATCGTGGTAGTCAACCACCATCTGCTGTTTGCCGACCTGGCGCTGAAGCAGGAAGGTTTCGGCGAGATCCTGCCGGGCGCGGCGGCGTTCATCCTGGACGAGGCGCACCAGATTCCCGAACTGGCCGGGCAATTCTTTTCGCAGAGCGTCAGCGCGCGCCAGCTGAGCGAGCTGGCGCAGGATGCGTTGACCGAATGCAACGGCATCACCGGTGCGATCGGTTTGCTGCTGCAGCCGGTGGAAGCGCTGCAGGACGCGCTGCGCCGCCTGCGCCTGGCAATGGATGGGCTGCCGCAGCGCGCTGCGTTCCAGCAGTTGGAGGATCGGGCCGGCGTGCGCGAAGCGCTGCACGACCTGCGCGAGCTGCTGGCCACGCTGGCCGAGCTGTTGGCCTCGCAGGCGGAGCGTTCGCGCGGTTTCGCCAACCTGCATGAGCGCGCCGTGGCGTTCGCCGGGCGGCTGGATCGCATCGCCGAGGGCGAAGGAGATCGTGATCGCGATCGCGACGTGCGCTGGTACGAGCATTATCCCCGTGGCTTTGCGCTGTACGCCACGCCGCTGGATCTGGCCGCACCGATGCGCGGCCTGCGCGAGCGCACTGAGGCGGCGTGGATCCACACGTCGGCAACACTGTCGGTGGCCGGCAACTTCAGCCATTTCGCCAGCCAGTTGGGACTGGACGAGCCGCGCACGCTGAGTCTGCAAAGCCCTTTCGACTATGCGCGCCAGGCGCTGTGCTATCTGCCGCCCGACCTGCCCGATCCGAACGCCCGCGATCACACCGAGCGGGTGATCGAGGCGGTACTGCCGGTGCTGCATGCTTCGCGCGGCCGCGCGTTCCTGCTGTTCACCTCGCACCGTGCGCTGCGACGTGCCGCTGAGCTGCTGCAGGACCAGGTGCCGTGGCCGCTGTTCGTGCAAGGCACCGCGCCGCGCCCGCGCCTGCTGGAGGAGTTCCGCGCCAGCGGCCATGGCGTGCTGCTGGGCGCGGCCAGTTTCTGGGAAGGCGTGGACGTGGTCGGCGAGGCGCTCAGCGTGGTAGTGATCGACAAGCTGCCGTTCGCCGCCCCCGACGATCCGGTGCTGATGGCACGGCTGCAGGCGCTGGAACAATCCGGCATCAATCCGTTCATGGGCTGGCAGGTGCCCAGCGCGGTGATCGCGCTGAAGCAAGGCGCCGGCCGGCTGATCCGCGACGTGCACGACCGCGGCGTGCTGGTGCTGTGCGACCCGCGCCTGACCACGAAAGGATATGGACGTCTGTTCCTGTCCAGCCTGCCGCCGATGCCACGCACCCGCGAACTGGCCGACGTGCAGGCATTCTTCGCGAATGCGATATTTTCCGTCGATTGCAGTGGGGACTAGGAGCCTGGGCGAAGGCACCACACCACCGGTCTGCACCGCAACGACTCGATCGCGGCGTCGCAAAGCGGTGTGTCATTTCGGCTGTGCAGACCGATGGTGCGCCGTACCTTGACCATGCCGTCCGAAAGTCGGACTCTCGAAAAACGCCCACTCGAAGTTTCCACCGGAGACGAGTAGCCACAGGTGCAAACCTTCGATTCCAGCCAGATGTTTTCCAACCCTGATCAGGAAACTGCCGTCATGGCGGCGTGGGAGCGCTTTCTGGGTGGCCAGCAGTCGGCCAATATCCTGCGCAATGCCGTCGACAGCTCCTGGCAGCGCTGCCAGATCGGCAACGTCGATCCGACCTGCCGCAGTGGCCCACCGCCGATTTCCGCCAGTTCGCTGCACTTGCTGCGTCAATCGCACAGCGACCTGCTGGATCTGAGCGCACCAGTGATGGTGCATGCACGCGATTTTCTGGCAGAAACCGGCACGATGATGGCGCTGACCGATCCTCACGGCACCATCCTGTCGGTTGAAGGCGACAATCGGACGGTCGACGATGCCGAAAGCATCCAGTTGATACCTGGCGTGACGTGGAGCGAAATGGTTTGCGGCACCAATGCCATCGGCACAGCGCTGGAGCTTGGCCAGCCCGTGCAGATTCACTCCGCGGAACACTATTGCGAAGGCATCAAGCGCTGGACTTGTTCGGCGACGGTCATCCGTCATCCGCTGGACAACGAGATCCTCGGAGTGATCAATGTTTCCGGGTTGTCCGGAACTTTCAGCCGGCACACCCTCGGTCTGGTGGTTACCACGGCCAGCCGCATCGAGAGCCGGTTGGCAGCGCGCGCGATGGAACTGCGTTACTGGCTGCTCGAATCCACCATGGACAAGCTGTCTTCGAATTCGCCGGACGGCATGATTCTGTTCGACCAGCGTGGCCGTCCCATCAAGGCCAACGGCGCGGCCCAGACAACGCTGGTCCGGCGTGGGGGGCCGATCGATCTTTCCCGAATGAACCGCATCAGTGCATTGTCGCTGGATAGGGGCGATATCCCGTCGTCGGCGTCCGAGATGCCTTGCTGGATACAGCCGGAATGGCTGCAGCCGGTATCACATGGCGGCCAGCGCATCGGCACGTTGCTGGTATTGCCGATGGCAGGTTCCACCTTACGGACGGCTGCGCCTGACCGTAGCGCAATTCGCACGGCGGACAAGCACGAGGCAAGAGCGTTCGCTTCGCTGATTGGTAACTCGGCTCGGTTGAGGGAGGCTGTCGCCAAGGCAGCGCAGCTGGCGAAATCCAGGGTGTCGATACTGCTGACAGGCGAAACCGGGGTGGGCAAGGAAGAGTTCGCCCACGGCATTCACCGTGCCAGCGCCGCCCGCACCGGACCATTCGTCGCGGTCAATTGCGGAGGGTTGTCGCGTGAACTGCTCCTCAGTGAGCTGTTCGGCTACGCCGAGGGCGCATTTACCGGCGCACGGCGCGGGGGGCAGCGTGGCAAGGTGGAGGCGGCCAATGGTGGAACATTGTTCCTTGACGAGATCGGGGAAATGCCGCTGGATCTGCAGCCACACCTGTTGCGGGTACTGGAGCAGGGCGAGATCTACCGGTTGGGCGAGAACCAGCCGCGCAAGGTGGATTTTCGCCTGGTCGCCGCCACCCACCGCGATTTGCGCAAGGAGGTCGCCGAGGGCCGATTCCGGATGGATCTGTTCTACCGGATCGTGGTGACCAGTATCCACATCCCCTGCCTGCGAGAACGTCCGGAGGACATCCGCACGCTGGCCGAACACTTCCTGGAATCCGGTACCAGGAAGCATGGTCTTGGACACCACGGGTTCGGTAGCGGGGTAATCGAAGCACTGGAAACCTACGCCTGGCCCGGCAATGTCCGTGAACTGCGCAACGCAGTCGAGTCGATGTTGTTGACGTCGACGTCGACAGTGATCGAGTCGGATTCGCTGCCGCAGGACATCCGTGGGGAACAATGCGGGGACAAGGTCACTGCCGAGCGCAGCGCCCAATGCTCCAAACTGCGTATTACGCACGTAGAACGCGAGGTCATTGTTGACGCCATCCGTACGGCATCGGGAAACCTGACCACCGCGGCCAAATTGCTTGGCATCGCCAAGAGTACTTTGTACTTGAAGCTCGAGAGGTATGGTCTTCATGACGAGGTGTCCGGTTTCCGCGCGCGCTATCCCGGCTAGCCACTTCGCAATTGAATCCGCTCCGCGTTGGGTCTTGACCATCGCCGTTGAAGATGAGCGGTCTTGCCCGGCCAATGGCCGATAGAGCTGATGGATCAGCAGACCAAGGATGCTCTGCCCTTGATCGGATCCCCTCCTGATGACATCCCCTGGCTAGCAGCCTGTCGGGCTTTGCTGGTCGAGGCGAGAAGTCGGCTGTGCGAGGACAGATTTTCGACGTTTCGTCGGCCCATAGTGGTTCTATCGACATCAAGCGGCGGATAGTGGACCGCACAGCCGGATTCGCAGCCCGGTCGAGCAAAGTCCGACAGGCTGCTAGGCCGCAGCCTCTGTCGATGCGTACGGATTCCACCGGCTGTGGGCCAGAGGATGTGGCTCTTCGTGGTGGCCGCGACGTTCGATGATGCGTAGCACAAAACCATCCGAATAACGGTCGACGACCGATCCCCCAAGTCGAATTGCTGCTACGCAACGCGTTCTTTCATTTGAAAGAAAAACGAGTTGTTTCAGTAATTTGCAATAACGACATCTTCTCGAAAATGCATGGCACGGCGTTTGCAGCCGATGTCATGTCCGTGCCATTGCATGGCCGGCCGGCTAGGCCTCGGTCTCACGGGTTCGAATAGTCACATTCATTGAGGAGACACACATGGAATCGCAAGACTCGCCCGTACAGGTGATGGGCATCGATGCCGGTGGCACGATGACCGACACCTTCTTCGTACGGAAGGATGGATCATTCGTCGTCGGCAAAGCGCAAAGCAATCCGGGGGATGAATCCCAAGCCATCTACGAATCATCGATCGATGCCCTGGCCGAATGGCAGCGCAAAGTGGACGATGTCTTTCCGGAACTCTTGACCTGCGTCTATTCCGGTACCGCCATGCTGAACCGGGTGGTGCAACGCAAGGGCCTCGATGTGGGCCTGATGTGCAACCGGGGGTTTGAGGACATCCATTCGATGGGGCGTGCGGCGCAGAGCTATCTCGGGTATGCGCTGGAAGAACGGATCCATTTGAACTGCCACCATTACGACGAACCGCTGGTGCCACTGTCGCGCACCCGTGGCGTCACCGAGCGTACCGATGTTCAGGGTCAGGTCGTGATTCCGTTGCGCGAGGATGAAGTGCGGGTGGCCACCCACGAGTTGGTGGCGCGCGGTTCCAAGGCGATCGTCATCAGTCTTCTGCAGTCTCACAAAAACGAACAGAGTGAACTGCGTGCACGCGATATCTGCCGTGAAGAATTGAAGAAAATCGGCTCTGACATCCCGGTCTTCGCGACTGTCGATTATTATCCTTCGCGCAAGGAAACGCACCGCACCAACACCACCATTCTGGAAGCGTACGCGGCCGAACCGTCCCGCGCCACTCTGAAAAAAGTCAGCGACCGCTTCAAGAAGCATGGTGCCAAATTCGACCTGCGCGTGATGGCGACACACGGTGGCACCATTGGCTGGAAAGCCAAGGAACTGGCGCGAACGATCGTCTCCGGTCCCATCGGTGGCGTGATCGGCTCGAAATTCCTGGGCGAGAAACTGGGCTACGACAATATTGCCTGCAGCGATATCGGCGGCACCAGTTTTGACATGGCGATCATCACCAAGGGCAACTTCGCGATCCAGTCCGATCCGGATATGGCGCGCCTTTTGTTGTCGTTGCCGCTGGTCGCCATGGATTCGGTAGGTGCAGGCGCCGGCAGCTTTATCCGCATCGATCCCTACAGCAAGGCGATCAAGCTCGGTCCGGACAGCGCAGGATATCGAGTTGGCATGTGCTGGGCCGACAGTGGCCTGGACACGGTATCGGTATCCGATTGTCACGTGGTGCTGGGTTACCTCAACCCCGACAATTTCCTCGGCGGTGCCATCAAGCTCGATGTCGAACGTGCCCGAAAGTATCTGAAGGAGCAAATAGCCGATCCGCTCGGACTGACCGTTGAAGATGCTGCCGCTGGCGTGATCGAACTTCTCGACCTGAACCTGCGCGAATACATGCGTTCCGTCATCAGCGCCAAGGGCTACAACCCGGCCGACTTCGTTTGCTTTTCGTACGGTGGCGCCGGTCCGGTCCATACCTATGGCTATACGGAAGGACTCGGCTTCAAGGATGTGGTGGTGCCAGCCTGGGCGGCCGGGTTCTCCGCCTTCGGCTGCGCCTGCGCCGAGTACGAATACCGCTATGACAAGAGTGTCGATATCGGCGTCGGGCCGAATGCCAGCGATGCGGAGAAAGTGCAAGCCTGCAGAACCGTGACGGAAGCATGGGCCGAGTTGAGCGTGAAGGTCATCGACGAATTCATCATCAATGGATTCAAGCCGGAGGATGTATTGCTGCGTCCCGGCTATCGGATGCAGTTCATGGGTCAGCTGAATGACCTGGAGATCAACTCGCCTGTCACCAGTGCTTCCAGTTTGGCGGACTGGGAAAAGATGATCCATGCCTTTGACGAAACCTATGCACGGGTCTATGCGGCATCGGCAAGTTCACCGGAATTGGGTTTTGGCGTGACGGGCGCAATCATGCGCGGCAGCGTCGTTTCGTCCAAGCCGGAACTGCCCGAAGAAGCGGATGCCGGTCCGATCCCACCGAAAGAAGCACATATCGGCAGCCGTCCCTTCTATCGCCAGAAACAATGGCAGGACGCCCAGATCTGGTCGATGGAGGCGCTCAAGGCGGGCAACCGCGTGCTGGGTCCGGCAATCATCGAATCGCCTTCCACTACCTTCATCGTGCCGCTGGGGTTCGAAACCTATTGCGACAAACACCGCTTGTTCCATCTTCAAGAAGTCAAATTGGGAGACCGATCATGAATAAGATGTCAAGGAATGAGTCGGGCTGGCCCGATTTGCTGGGCAATGGCAAGACCCTCAAGCAGCATCGCGATGAAGTGCTGGCGCGTACCAAGGAGACCGGCTTCTACAACGGCCTTGAAAGACTGGAGTTCAAGGAAGCAGATCCGATTACCTATGAAAAGCTTTTCTCCAGGATTCGCGGCGGCCTCGTGCACGCCCGCGAGACGGCAAAGAAAATTGCTGCATCGCCGATCGTCGAGCAGGAAGGCGAACTGTGTTTCACGCTGTATAACGCGGCCGGCGACTGCATCCTGACTTCCACCGGGATCATCATTCACGTCGGCACCATGGGAGCAGCGATCAAGTACATGATCGAAAACGCCTGGGAAACCAATCCAGGCATCAATCATGGTGACATGTTCACCAACAATGATTGTTCCATCGGCAATGTGCATCCTTGTGATATCTGCACCATCGTGCCGATTTTCTGGGAAGGCAAGCTGGTGGGGTGGGTCGGTGGCGTAACCCACGTGATTGACCTCGGCGCGATGACGCCGGGTTCGATGTCGAGCGGTCAAGTCTCCCGCTTCGGCGACGGTTTGCAAGTCACCTGCCGCAAGACCGGCATCAATGACACCCCGCTGCGCGACTGGCTGCACGAAAGCCAGCGCAATGTGCGGACCGCCAAATACTGGATCCTGGACGAACGCACGCGCATCGCCGGCTGCCACATGATCCGCAAGCTGGTGGAAGAAGTACTCGAGGCCGAAGGCATCGAGAACTACACAAAGTTTGCCCACGAAGTGATTGAAGAGGGGCGGCGCGGCCTGCAATTGCGGCTCAAGGCAATGACCGTTCCCGGCATCTACCGCAGGGTCTCGTTTGTCGATGTTCCTTATGCGCACGACGACATGAGTCTTGCTTCAGCCTTTGGCAAGATGAACAGCATCATGCATGCGCCATGTGAAATGACGATACGTCCGGACGCAACCTGGAAGCTCAATTTCGAGGGTGCAAGCCGCTGGGGTTGGCATAGCTACAACGCCAATCAGGTCGCATTCACCAGCGGTATCTGGGTCATGCTGACGCAGACGCTGGTGCCGACTGCGCGCATCAACGACGGCGCGTACTACGCGACCGAATTCAGGATTCCAAAAGGTACCTGGATGAATCCGGATGACCGTCGAACCGCGCATGCAAATGCCTGGCACTTCCTGGTCTCGGCTTGGAGCGGCATCTGGCGTGGCATGAGCCAATCCTTCTATGCCCGCGGCTATCTGGAGGAAGTCAATGCTGGCAATGCCAATGCCTGCAACTGGTTGCAGGGTGGCGGAATCAACCAGGACGGCGAAGTGCATGCGGTCAACAATTTCGAGACCGCCGCATGTGGCACAGGCGCCTGCGCAATCAAGGATGGACTGAATCACAACGCGGCGGTGTGGAATCCCGAAGGCGACATGGGCGATATCGAGATTTGGGAAATGGCGGAGCCGCTGTTGTACATGGGCCGCAACGTCAAGACCAACTCCGGCGGTTACGGCAAGTTTCGCGGCGGCTGCGGTTTCGAGACCCTGCGCATGGTATGGAAGGCGCAAGACTGGACCATGTTCTTCTCCGGCAATGGCTACATGAACAGCGACTGGGGTTTGATGGGGGGTTACCCATCGGCTACCGGCTATCGTTTTGAGGCGCACAAAACCGATCTCGAAGCACGCATCCGGGATGGCATGTCGCTGCCCCTGGGTGCCGATCGCAATCCACAGAATACGCAATACGAGCGCCATATCAGTGCCACCGCGGAGGTCAAGCGAGATAAGCAGTGCACAACCACGGAAGCCATTTTCGAAAACCACGATCTGTATTTGAACTACTTGCGTGGTGGCCCCGGCTTCGGCGATCCAATCGATCGCGATTGCGCATCGGTTGAAAAGGATCTCAACAGCCACTTCGTTTTGCCCGAGTTCGCCGAGAAGGTCTACGGGGTGGTGATTTCGAACGACCAGGATGACGTCTGGGTGGTTGATGTCGCCAAGACTGCCGAGCGCCGCAAGAAAATCCGCAAGGAGCGTATCGCCAGAGCGCTCCCGACCCGCGACTGGATGAAGGAAGAGCGCGAGCGGATCATCACGAAGCACGCTTCGGTTCAGGTACGCCATATGTTTGCTACCAGTTTCGACCTCAGCGTCAAGTTCAAGAATGAGTTCAAGGCATTCTGGGACTTGCCCGCCGATTGGGAACTGCTGGAATCCGAGCTTGGCGTTCCTTCATTCGGTTCCAAATACCGCATGGATCTGTCGAAGTTGCCGGATGTCCGCACCGTGACCCTGGTTGAAGAGTGATTTGAAGTCTGAGCAGGGACCTGGTTTGAGCGGGTCCCTGCCGGCCACCGTCTTTGGAGAATAGAAATGTCTGCTTATACGCAAGAGCAAGTGAACTACCTGGTGGAAGGCAAACTGGACTGGGAAACCACCATGCGCATGCTTTCCATGCCGAAGGACGCGGATCGCTTCCGTATGTATCTGGCTACGCTGCAGTCCAGTTTGCCTTGGGATGACAAGATCATCCTGCCGATCAGCCTGCATCTTTACATCGCACAGAACAAAACGACCAAGGAATGGGTCACCAAATGCAGTTGTGGTCACGAATTTGG